>OJML01000454.1_pt1 | contig 24553 bp, 18 predicted proteins | sample 1597221 | NCBI WGS metagenome assembly OJML01 (sample SAMEA2452123, study PRJEB22498) | human gut metagenome | biome: human feces; feature: human gut; material: feces | place: Australia | collected 2012 | reverse complement strand
AAAAAACACCGATGAAATCGATACTTAGAGCACGCAACTGCAAAAAAGGATTTTATTTTAAAATATTTAGTAATTTTAAATTTAAAAGTAATAAATGCAATATAAAATAAATTTCATTGCGCTTTTAGATAAAAAAATGCGCCAAGATTAAAATATAGAAATTTCAATTTTGCTTAAGATATTTCCCAATTCTTATGATTTATTTGATACAATACTAAAAGAGGGTAAAAATGAATATGAAAATAGCTTTAATTGCGCATGATAAAAAGAAACCAGAAATAATTGCACTATGTATTAGATTTAAAAAGGCTTTGATAGGACATGAACTTGTTGCAACAGGCACTACAGGAAAATTAATAGAACAAGCAACAGGATTAAAAATCGAAAGAATGAAAAGTGGACCACTTGGTGGAGACCAACAAATAGGCTCGATGATTGCTGAAAGCAAAATTGATCTCGTTATCTTTTTAAGAGATCCGTTAACTGCTCAACCACATGAACCAGATGTTAACGCACTTTTAAGACTTTGTGATGTTACAGCAACTCCTCTTGCTACAAATATGGCAAGTGCTGAAATCATGTTAGAAGCTTTAAGTGAAAACAAAATTGTATCTCATATTTAAAGAAAAAATATTTAAGATTTTTATTTATAGAATCCATAAAAAACTTCACTAAAAAATATGTGAAGTTTTTTATATAAATTGATGAATACTATATCGTAATATTATCATTAAATGTTAAAATATTTATCGATAGGCAATTGAGGAAACGACTATGGCAAATATTGAAATTTTAGTAGATTCAGTAAGTAAAATTAATTACTCTTTAATAAGCAATGGCAAACGCGTTATAAATTTTATTCGCTTAATTAATCATGACGATAGAAGTTATTCTAATTTAAAAGTTTCTATATCATTTTCTTTCGATTTCTTTAAAACGTACGACTTTTACGTGGATTTTTTAGATAAAGAACAAACAATTGAAGAAAATAATATTTTACTAAATGTTAATTTTGAAGCTTTATATCAAGTAAATGAAGCAATTAACGGAAACATTATTGTTAAAATTTTTGAAAAAGAAAACGAAGAACCTATCGCAACTCTTAATAAAGAAGTGACAATTTTAACCTTTGATGAATGGGGTGGAGCAGCATTAGGAAATGAGTATTTAGCAAGTTTTGTTTTGCCAAATGATTTAGCTATAAAAGACGTGTTAAAACTCTCTTTAAATTATCTTCATAAAATTGATGAAAAATTAGATTTTTTTGGGTATCAAACTGATAAAAAAGAGGATGTTGTAAACCAAGTTTCAGCTCTATTTTATGCTTTAAAATCTTTGAATATTTCTTATTGCGTACCTAAAGCGAGTTTTGAATTTTCAGGTCAAAAAGTTCGTCTTCCTAGTGAAATATTAAAAACAAAATTATCAACTTGCCTTGATTCATCATTGCTATTTGCTAGCGTGCTCGAAGCTAGTGGATTAAATCCTTTAGTAATTGTTATTGATGAGCATGCTTTTGTTGGCGTTTGGTTAAATGATGTATATTATTCAAATTCAGTAATTGAAGATAAATCTTTTATCGAAAATAAATTAGCAACAAATGAAATTTTATTATTAGAAGCGACAACCTTTACAAGCAATCAAAATTTCACAATCAATGATTGCATTGAAGCTGGCAAATTAAAAATCAAAACGAAAACAAAATTCTTTGAAGCTGTCGATATAAAAGCAGCAAGAGCAAATGGAATAAAACCACTTCCGATTTTTATTGATGAAAACGGTAAATATCAAATTAAAAAAGAAGATGTAAAACTCGATAATGCAAATATTGATTTAACAAATCCTGGAACAATCGACGATAATATTAAAAAAGATCGCTTTGATGTTTGGGAAAAGAAATTATTAGACTTAAATAATCGAAATAAACTAGTTTGCTTTAATCCATCTGATAATTATGCTCAAATTTTTACAACTGATATTTATGAATTTTTTAACAAATTAGAAACTAATGATTTAACAATTTTCCCATTAGGAAATGAAATAAAATACGATTCTAATGATAAAATTTTAAATTTCAATTATAAAGAAAATGAAGAACGTTTCCTTAGTGATTTATCTTTAAATAGAATTAGACTTGCATTGAACGATAAAAAAACTCAAACAGTTATAAAAAACTTAAGTCGAAACGCTAAAGAAAGCATTGAAGAAAGTGGAAGTAACACTTTATTTATCACAATTGGAACTCTTATATATAAAGAAAAAGGTAAAAAGAAATATGCTCCTTTAATTTTAGTACCTGTTGATATTGTTAAAAATCTACAAGGCAAAAATTATGATGTTTCAATTCGTGAAGAAGATATTTTAGTTAACCAAACATTATTTGAATATCTAAAAATTAATTTCGATATAAATTTTGATGCTCTATTAAAGATTCCTTATGATGAAAGTGGCGAAAAACTTGATTTAAAGAAATATTTTAATACTTTAAGAGTAAAAATAACTGGATATGAAGGGTGGACGCTAAGCGATTCTTCATTTATTGGTATTTTTAGTTTTACACGATTTATTATGTGGAATGATTTAAGAAACCATAAAGATGAATTACTTGAAAGTAACATTGTCAAATCACTTGTTGATCCATCTATTCCTTTTAAAAATAATAATTTAGAAATTAATACGGATGATTTAGATTTACTTGTAACTCCTAATAGATTTGCCATTCCTTTAGGAGCAGATAGCAGTCAAACTGAAGCAATTTTAGACTGTGCTAAAGGATTATCTTTCGTTTTAAATGGCCCTCCAGGAACTGGTAAATCTCAAACTATTACAAATATGATTATTAATAGTATTTATAATGGAAAAAGAGTCTTATTTGTTGCTCAAAAAATGGCAGCACTTGAAGTTGTTAAAAAAAGACTTGATGAAACAGGACTTGGTGTATTTTGTGTTGAACTACATTCTAATAAAGCTCAAAAAACGGATGTCTTAAATCAAATTAATAAGATTATTGAGTTAGGTAAACTTAAAAAACCAGAAGAATATGAAGAAATATCAAATAGAGTTTTAGAAAAACGTAATGAATTAAATGAAGCAATCATTAAATTACATAATACTTTTTCTAATGGCTTTGATTTATATGAAAACATTATTGAATATGAAAAATATAAAAATGATGTTCCTAATGCTAAAATTCAAAATATCGATTTTGATTTAATAACTAAAGAAAATTATTTAGAAAATATTTCTTTACTAGACGAATTTAAACACCTTAAAAACGAAATTGGACTTGAAAGTTTTGAATTTTTTAAGCCAATCTCTTTAAAAGAATATTCAATTGAAAGTAGAATAAAAATTGTCGAAAAACTTAAAGAATATAAAGAAATTATTGATGAACTTGATAAAGAAATTTTTGCATATAATGAAGCTTTAAATTTCCCATTTGAAGTTAATCAAAATAACTTAAATTTATTGAAAGACATCCTACCTTACTATGATAACGAAAGAGAATTTATTTATGATTTCTATCTGACTTCAAGTGATGAAGAAGATCGAAATAAATTAAAAACAATTTTAGAAAGCTATGTGTATCACTATAATACTCACCTTGATTTAATGTTAAATTATAGCCCTGAAGTTTTAAATTATGACTTCGAAAAAGCTTTATTTACATTAAAACAAGCGCAAAACTTAGGCTTTTTTGCTCGCAAATCAAAAATTAAAAGGGTTATTAACGAATTAAGAGAGTACGCAAAAAATCCTAAACTCATTAATAAAAAGAACATTGAACACAAGATAAATGAATATCGTTTATTTAAAGATTTTAACAATAAACTTCCTCAATATAAGACATATCTTGTTAAACATATTGGCACAGATTATCAAGGCTTTGAAACTAATGTTGAGAATGTAAAAATTAAGTTAGATAAGAGTGAAAAATTAGTCGAACTTTTTGATAAATTAGTTGATGTTGATAAGACTAAATTCCTTGAAATGCTTAAGCGCATAAATCATGAAGATGTTTCTAAAATCGTTGATTTATTAATTAAGAAAAACGAATATGAAACTCAGATTTTAAATAACGAAATTGACTTTAATGAATTTAAATTTACTTCAGATTGGTTAAAAGAAACAAGTAATCAAGTAAGCTATATTGAAGACTCAATTGAAAAACTAAAAGACTTCATTTTATTTAGAGATTTCTTAAATAAATTAACTGAACACAATTTAGGAAACTTAATTGAACTAAATTTTGATAATGAAGTTAATGATGATGATCTAATTAAATTATATAAACGCGATGTGAATTATGGTCTTGCTTTAAAATCAATTATGAACGATAAAAATTTAAATATTTTTAGTGGAAGACATGAAAATGAAATTATCAATGATTACATTCAATTAATTAATAAATATAACAAATTAACAATTGAAGAAGTTGCTTCAAGAGTTTCAAAAAATGTTTCTAATTTCTTTAATGCAAAAGAAAATAATGAATTATCAAAAGAATTTATTATTTTAAAGAAAGCGATTTCTAATGGTGGTAGAGGAATTAGTTTAAGATCACTTTTTGATTCATCTATGAATGTTATTGACTCGCTTTGTCCTTGCTTTTTAATGTCACCTTTATCTGTTGCTCAATATTTAGACCCTAAAAATAAGAAATTTGATATTGTTATTTTCGATGAAGCAAGTCAAATTACAACAAGCGATGCAGTAGGTGCAATTGCTAGAGGCGAAAGTGCAATTATTGTCGGAGACGAAAAACAACTTCCTCCTACTAGATTCTTTGAAGCTGATACAAGTTCAGATGATGATTTCTTTATTGAAGATGGTGAAAGCATTTTAATGGATTGCTTAAATATCTCAATGCCAAGAAAATCACTTTTATGGCATTATAGAAGTAAAGATGAAAGTTTAATTGCTTTTTCAAACGTTGAATATTATGAAAATAAATTATTAACTTTCCCTTCCCCTGCATCAATTAATAGTGCAATTTCTTTTAAATACTGTGAAAACGGAATTTATGAAAAGAGACAAAATAAAGTTGAAGCAGAAGAAATCGTTAATGAGATTATTAATAGATTAAAAGATGAAAAATTAAGAGAAAAAAGCATTGGTGTTGTAACTTTTTCTATTGCTCAACAAACTTTAATTCTTGATAAACTTGCAACAGCTTTTAAGAAAAATCCTGATTTAGAAGCTTATGCATATCAAAGAAAAGAAGGACTATTTGTTAAAAATCTTGAAAATGTTCAAGGCGATGAACGTGATTGCATCATCTTCTCAATTTGCTATGGACCTAGTAAAGATGGAAAAATCTCATTTAATTTTGGCCCTTTATCAAATGCTGGTGGAGAAAAAAGGCTTAATGTTGCTGTAAGTAGAGCAAGAGAAGAAATGATTGTATTTTCAAGTATGAAAGGCGCTGATATTGACTTAAATAGAGCAAAAGGAAAAGGCGCTAAAGGGCTAAAAGAATTCCTTGATTATGCATTAAACGGCAAAAAATTCATTATTTATAAAAATGGTGAACAAAAAGAATATAAAGAAGGAATTGAAAAATATATCGCTAGAGACCTTGAAAAACATGGTTATAAAGTTCACACGAATATTGGAACTAGTGACTTTAGAGTTGATATAGGTATCGTTGATCCAAGTGATGAATCAAAATATTTATTAGGAATCTTATGTGATTCGAAATCTTATTTAAATAGTAAGACATGTAGAGATAGAAACGTTACTCAAACAAGCGTTTTATCTCGTCTTGGTTGGAAAATAATTAGAGTTTGGACACTTGATTATTTTGATTCACCAAATTTATTTATAACTAAAATTATTGATGCAATAAATAATGTCGATAAAATTGATAATTCTTTAACTTTATCAAATGAAAAAATAGAGTTTCAAAAAGAAGAAAATAATGGAAGAGTAAGACATGCAAAGCCTTATGTATCAAGGGAATATCCTGAATTAATTAATGATAAAGATATGTTTTTTGAAGAATCGGAAGATGCTTTAAAAGTTATAAATTTCTTTATCGATAATGAAGCACCAATTTCATATAAAAGATTAAGCAAAAAGGTATTAAACGTCTTTGGAATTACTAAGATATCACCACTTGCTAAAAAGAGATTAGATATTTTATTAGCTTCAACTTATTCAGCATTTACTTTAGAAAATCAATTCTTCTTTAAAAATGAAGAACAAGCTAAAAACATTGATTTTTATAGAATAAATAGTGAAATTGATAACATGAATGACATTTCTAAAGAAGAAATTGCAGTCGCTATTAAAGATATTTTAAAAGATAAACTTACATTAACTTATGATGAATTATGTAAGGCTATCATTAATGAGTTTGGTTTTAGCAAAATTAGTGATAATATTAAAAAAATTATTTCCTGTGCTTTAGATTATGCTTTAGAAAAAGGATATGTCGTAGTAGAAGGAACTAATATTTATTATTTAAATAAATGAGGTTAAAAGATGAGAGTTATTTGTCCAAATTGTAATAAAGTGATTGAAGTAGATGATGATACAAGAGAAACAGCATTTTGCTCTGAATGTGGTTCATCTTTTTCAATGGAACAAGGAAAAAGATTAGAAGCTAAAAAATATGCTGCAATTTATGCTAGAGGCTATCAAGATTTAACAACTTTAGGAAATTACGAAGAAGCAATTTCAATGTTTAATAATTGCTTATTGTTAAGACCTAATGATATGTCTTCTATTATTGGAATTGCTTTAGCAAATCTTTATTCTCAAGATTTCTTAAATTTAAAATTTAATAAAATCGAAGACATTATTAATGAGTATGACATCGTTTTAGATTCCGAAAACACTTTATTATTTTTAAATTTCATCGATGATACAATTCAAGAAGTTGAATTATTCTTTAATCAAGCTGATTTAAGAATAATTAAAAATAACAATTTTATATCTTTAAAATATAAAAATTCATATCTTTCTGGTTTAAATGATATTGAACATTTATTTAATTTTTTCTTAGAAAGTTTGTCTTTATGTGATCAAAACGAATTAGAAACTTTCTTTGAAAACGAAAACATGAAAGATAAAATTGAAGACATTATTAAAAAAGTTAAGGAAAGACAATGTCTTGATTTAGAAGTTTTGGAAAACGAAGAAACACTTGATGACAATAGAATTTCTAAAATTAAAGGAGTAGTAGGAAGCAAAAATACTATGGTAATTGGTAGCATTGTTATTGGCTTATTAATTCTAGCAATTGTTTTTATTGTTTTAGGTGCAACTTTAAAGAATAATGTTTTCTATTATTTATGTATTGTTCCAGCAATTCTAGGCGCTTTAATTTATTTCTTATATAAAAAGAAAATTAATAGCTAAATATAATTGTTTTCTTTTAAGAAATTTAATAAATTTAAACATGCATTATATCGATGAGAAATTTTATTTTTCTCATCTTTTTTTAATGTTGCAACTGAATGCTCATAACCACTTGGAACAAAAATTGGATCATATCCAAATCCATTTATCCCTTCAATTTTATCATTGATTCTTCCTATCATTTTTCCTTCAAAATCTAATCTTTCATTACCTTTAAAGTTTAATAAAACGAAGTGACATGTAAAAGTAGCAGGAGAATTTGGACAGTTTTTAATTAACATTTTATTTGTTTCTTCTTGCCCACCATTTTGGAGAGCGAATCTATGAGAATATATTCCTGGAACATCTTTTCCAAGAGCTTCAATTTCGATTCCTGAATCATCACTTAAAACTGGAAGATCAGTAAATTTAGATACTTCATGAGCTTTTATATAAGCATTTTCACTATAATTTTTACCATTTTCATCAGGATCAACAACAATGTTTTTATCTTTTAACGAATACAAAACAATTCCATAAGGACTAAAAATATCTCTTAATTCTTGAACTTTATGTTCATTATTAGTAGCAACAACAATCTCTAACTTATTTTTCATACTGCACCTCAACATTTCGAATAATTTTACAACATTTTTGAAAAAAAATACTTGTATTTAATGCGCCTTTGCTTTATTATTATCAAGCATGCAGGTGTAGTTTAATGGTAGAGCATCAGCCTTCCAAGCTGATTACGCGGGTTCGATTCCCGTCACCTGCTCCAGTTCGGGAATGATTGGTTTGGTGGATGCCAGACCTTTTTTTGTCCTTGTTTCTTTGAAAGTATCTACGAAATGTTTCTAATCTGCTAATAAGGTTCTTAGAAAAAAATACATAAAATACAGAAGGTAAGTAATCGTAGAGAATAGAACTTAATGACTTGATGAATGTTGGCTTTGCTTCTTGCTGTCATGAACTGATATTCATTTCTAATATCGTTTCTGGCATTAACAACTAAATTTGTTTAAGAGAACTCTTTTGATTTTTGCTTGATAGCTAAATTAGATGAGTTCTTTTTTTGTTTTGCTACCTACAATGATGAAACGCTAGCCTTCATAATTCGATAAAAATATATCTTTTAATAAGATTTGATAATAAATTTTTTAGTGTAATTTAAATTAGTTGAAAAGGAGGCTAGATTGTAGCGAAGGTTAATACAGGAAACTATATAGACATTCTCAGTGTCAATAATTGACGGAAATGCCAAAATAAGTAACCTACTTTCATTCATAAAGCTTCTTTCATATAAAATGTAATAAAAAAATGATTACAAAAAGTGACATTTATGTTAAAAAAGTTATTAACTTTTCATTAAAACTGATTTTTTATAAATTTTAGTATATAATGATTACAAAAAGTGACATTTATGTCAAAAAAAGTGGTGGTTATATGGAAGTAAAAAGAGACAAATATTTAAATGATTTGATAATAAGAAAAAATAATGGGCTAGTAAAAATCATTACAGGAATAAGAAGAAGCGGAAAGTCTTATCTTTTAAATAACTTGTTCTATGATTTTTTACTTACAAGTGGAGTAAATGAGGATCATATTATAAAATTTGCATTTGATTCCGCTGATGATTTAGATTTGATTGGCGAAGATTTTATTGAACTTGAAAAAAGCAATCAAAAAGTTGATACTAAAAAATTTATAAATTATATTAAAACAAAGATTCTAGATGACGATATATATTATTTATTGCTTGATGAGGTTCAAAATCTTGGTTCTTTTGAAAGCGTATTGAATGGATATTTAAGAAAAAGAAACATTGATTTATATGTAACAGGCTCAAATTCTAAATTCTTATCGAGTGACATTATCACAGAATTTGAAGGGCGTGGTGATGAAATCCATATTTTACCATTAACATTTAGTGAATATTACTCAAAATTTGATGGCTCTAAAGATGAAGCATATGAACAATATTCAATGTTTGGAGGATTACCACTTGTTGCACTAATGAATAGCAATGAGCAAAAAAGCAAACATTTAATTAGTCAACTAGAAAAAGTTTATTTAAAGGATGTCATTGTGCGTAATCATTTGAAAGCTGATTCTAACATAATTGAGCTATTAGATGTCATTGCTTCAGGCATATCGTCATATACCAACCCAACAAAGTTAGCTGATTCATTTAAAAGTATTAAAAAAGTTTCTATTTCAAGAACAACTATTGAATCATACATTAATTATTTTACTGATTCATATTTGATTTCTAAATCTACCAAATATGACATAAAAGGAAAAAAATATATCGAAACACCCTATAAATTATATTTTGAGGATATAGGTTTAAGAAATGCTGTACTTAAATTTAGACAAATTGAGCCAACTCATATTATGGAAAATATAATTTATAACGAACTTCGATATAGAGGTTTTAATGTTGATGTTGGTGTAGTAGAGTCAAGAGAAGAAAAAAATGGCAAACAAATTAGGAAATATTATGAAATAGATTTTGTTGCGACATTAGGCAGCAAAAAATACTATATTCAATCTGCTTATGATATTCCTGATGAAGATAAACGGAATCAAGAAACAAGGCCATTTGATAGAGTACCTGATTCCTTTAAAAAAATTATTGTTGTTAGAAATCCAATTGTCTCAAGATATAGTGATAAAGGCTATTTGATAATAAGCTTGTTTGATTTTTTACTTAATCAAAATAGTTTAGAGTTTTAAAAGGTTAGCTTACTTTTTATATAGTCATCTAATTTGACAGGATTAGTAAGAGCTGCGAATTCTCGACTTGAAAGATCCAATCGTATAATTTTATTTTCTAAGATACCTAAGGAAAGAAGATAATCTTTATATAGAACATTCAAAAGATAATATTTTCCACATCTTTAAATGATAGTTTTTACTTTCACCATCTTATTATGTGCACTACCAATTAGTTTAATAAGATAAAAGTTACTTTTTATTTCCGCTTAAAAATATAGTCCTTTCTGCACATAATTTGTAACATAAATATTTAAAAATGACAGTTTTTATGTAAATTGATTACAAAAAGTGTGCGAAATCACATTTTTTGTAACATACCTATGCTTATTATTAAATTATTCATATATTTTTATCTTAAGGATTAAAATGGTAAGTGTTACATCAATTCCAATTGATTCTTTTGATTTAAATATTTTCTTAGTTGTTCTAAGTGCTTTATTATTTTCATTAATTTATTTATTTGTTCTTAGGAACTATAAAATCATTAAAGTTATTCAAAATAAGGAATAATGATTTATAAAAATTAAAGTGGTAGGAGAAGAGCTACTTAAATAATAGAAATCAATTTAAGAATTTTTAATGTGATAAGTGTAAAGGCTGAAAAAGACTAAAAATATCATCGTGTAGGAATGGCATAAAAATGTTATAATTTTTAGCAATGAGATAGGAGCTACATCAAAACAATGAAATATTCTGAAGCAATAAAATTATTGAGAAAAAAGATGATATTATCGCAAATGGAATTTGCTGATTATCTTGATGTTTCTTTTGGAACTGTAAATAGATGGGAAAACAATAAATTTGTACCAACAGTTAAAATGAAAAGGAAACTAGCTCCATTATTTAAAAAGTATGGAATTGAGGTAGAGGATTAATGGGCATAGTAAACTTAATTATCTCAATTTTATCCTTAATTGCTACGATAGCTATTTCGTTTGTAATTTATTTTCTTGAGAGAAAAAACTTACGTAATCAAAGAACAAAAGAAATTAAAGACGAAACTAAAAAAATATTATAAAAAATGCTGATGAAATAGAATATTTGCATTGGGAAACAATTGCGGCAGGCTGAAACATATGAGGATAAATATTTTTCAATATTGTATGAATTATATTATTTAAAGAAAGAATGGGGGTAAAGAACAATGACTATTAAAGATATGCAAAAACAAACAAATACGAATATTCAAGAAAAAGCTAACCTTATTTGGGAAATCGCTACACATTTATATGGAGAATATAAGCCACACGAATATGGTAAAGTTATTTTGCCAATGACTGTTATTAAAAGATTTGATGATGCATTAAAAGATACGAAGAAAGCAGTTGTTGAAAAGAATAATGAACTTAATAATTCTAATAAAGAAGTAAATGATAATACTAGACATGCGATATTAAAGAATGTTGCTAAACATGATTTTTATAATACAAGTAAATTTGATTTTGCTGGTTTAATAGCTGATCCAGATAACATTAAAGAAAATTTCATATCTTATCTACAAGCGTTCAGTGATAACGTAAAAGATATTATTCAACGTTTTGATTTCTTTAAAGAAATAGACAAGATGAGTGAAAATGATCTTTTATATACGATAATTAATGAATTTAATTCCAAAAAAGCAGATTTTTCTCCTGATTTAATAACTGCTCAAGATATGGGATACATTTTTGAAGAGCTAATTAGAAAATTCTCAGAATCATATGACGAACACGCCGGTGCTAATTTTACAGCGAGAGACATTATTTATTTAATGACTGAATTGCTTGTTGCAAGCGATAAAGAAGAATTGAAGAAAAATGGCGGCTCTAAAACTGCTTATGATATGACAATGGGCACATCACAAATGCTTACTTGTCTTGACGAAAGATTAAAAAGCATTAATGAATCAATTAATTTGGCTTGCTTTGGACAGGAGTTTAATCCAGAAACGTATGCAATCGCTAAAGCTGATACTTTAATTCGTGGTGGTGATGCAGATAACATGAAGTTTGGCGATACATTATCTAATGATTTATTTGAAGGCTATACATTTGATTATATAATCTCTAATCCACCTTTTGGTATTGCACGGAAGAAGGAAAAAGATGCAGTTGAAAAAGAAGCAAAGCTTGGTGAATCAGGTAGATTCGAGGCAGGATTACCAGCGATTGGTGACGGCCAAATGCTATTCCTACAAAACGGATTAAAGAAATTAAAACCTACTGGTAGAATGGCAATTATTCAAAATGGCTCATCCCTATTTAATGGTGATGCAGGCTCAGGACCATCAAATATTAGAAAATTTATTATTGAAAATGATAGATTAGAAGCAATTATTCAATTGCCTAATGATTTATTTTATAACACTGGAATTGCTACATACATTTGGGTAATCACAGGTAAAGAAGGAAAAGAAGATAGAAGATTAGGCAAAGTTCAACTGATTGATGCTTCTAAGTGCTATGTAAAAAGAAGAAAAAATATAGGTAATAAGAGAGTAGATCTTTCTGACGAAGCAATTAACTTAATTCTTGAAGCTTATAATAATTTTGATAACTCTGAGTTTAATGAAGAAGGACTATCAGTTGAATCAAAGGTTTTTGGCAATGCCTATTTTGGGTATACAAAAGTTACTGTTGAAACGGCTGAAACTGATGATAATGGAAACGAAATATTAAAGAAAGGTAAGAAACAAGCTGCTAAAGGCAAAACAGATAGTGAGATAATTCACTTAACAGAAGATATAGAACAGTATTTTAAAAAGAACGTTTTGCCTTTCAATGAACATGCTTTTATGGATAGAACAAAAGATAAAATTGGTTATGAAATACCATTCACAAGAATCTTCTATAAGTTTGTTGAACCTAGAAAGAGCGATGATATTTTTGCTGAATTTAAAGAACTTTCTAACCAAGAACAAAATTTAATGAAGAAGATATTAGGGGAATAAGCTATGAAGTATAGTGGAGTAGAATGGATTGGTGAAATTCCTGATAATTGGAGTATAAGAAAAGTAAAACAATGTTTTTATATTTCAAAGGAAAAAGCTCATATAGAAAATCCAACGATATTAAGCTTAGCAAGAGCTGGCGTAAAAGTTAGAGATATATCTAATAATGAAGGCCAATTAGCAGCATCTTACAATAACTATAATCCAGTAATTCCAGGTGACTTATTGCTGAATCCTATGGATCTTTATAGTGGTGCAAATTGTAGTTTATCCGAGGTTAGTGGCGTCATTAGCCCTGCATATGTAAATTTGAGAAAATGTGTCGAATTGAATCCTAAGTTTTTTGACTATTATTTTAAAACACAATATTGGGCTATGACTATGTTTGCACATGGAAAAGGTGTATCATTCGACAATAGATGGACAATGAATGCAGAATCAATTCTTAATTATTATTTGCCTTTTCCATCTATTGAAGAGCAAAACAAAATAGTCGAAAAGATTAATGAGAAAACTGCAGAAATCGACTCTTTAATAAGAATTGAGAATCAACAAATAGAAAAATTAAAAGAATATAAGCAAGCAGTAATTACTGAAGCAGTCACAAAAGGCTTAAATAAGAATGCTGTTATGAAAGATAGTGGTATTGAACGGATTGGGAAGATTCCTGAAAGTTGGAAGACTGCATCTACAAAATCTATTTTTGAGATAATAGCAGGAGCTACACCTGATACTGGAAATATTGATAATTGGGATGGCAATATTATTTGGATTACACCTGCAGATTACAAAACTGGAGATGTGTTTGTTAATTCAGGAAGAAGAAATCTTAGTCAACTAGGGTATGATTCATGTAGTACAACACTTATTCCACCTGGTAATATTATTTTTTCAAAACGAGCCCCTATAGGCCTAATAGCTATTAATAATAAGGAACTTTGCACTAATCAAGGCTGCCTTTCTTGTATTAATAAACAAAATATATCAATAAAATATTTTTATTATCAAATGTCTGCTTATACAAAATATTATGAATTGTTTGGATGTGGAACTACGTTTAAGGAAATATCTGCACAAAAATTTGGTAATTTTTCGCTTGTGTTTCCACCAAAGTATGCTCAAGAAGATATAGTTAAATATTTAGATGCTAAATGTGATGACATAGCAAAGTTAATAGAAATAAAGCAGCAAAAAATAGAATTATTAGCAAAATACAAAAAATCAATAATTTATGAGTGCGTTACAGGTAAAAAGGAAACATCATAATGAAAAAAGGGAAGCAGTTAAAAAAGAAATTGTCTAAAGAAACAGCAAGTTCGCTATATACATTGATTGTAATACTTGTTAGCTTTAGTGTTACTTTTTCGTTGCATTTTATTTATCCAGATAAACTAACATTTTTTTGGGTTCTTGCAATTTGCGTGGCTGTCATAAGTCCATTTGCACTTGCTAATGCTAAAATAATTATGGAGGCAAAAGGAAACTTTACGGCTGAGCAAAAGAAAGATGCTACATGCAAATTAGGAATTATGATGTTTTCAATATGGTATGCTGATTTTACTTTTGTTTGTATGCTTATGGACTGGCTAAGTGCATTCTTTGCTTTAGCATGCTTATATTTGATAATAATGGTTTACAATGTCTCATCATTTTTAGTAAATAGAAAAGCTGCAACTACATATTCAAATTTTTTGATTGTTGGAGAATTTGTTTTAAGCTTTTTACTATTGACATTGCTGATTTATAAGATACCTGACCGGACGTTACAAACAATAGTTATTGCTCTTTCTAGTGCACTAATAGGGGGCTTATTGACTTTATTAGGTGTTGTCATGACTATTAAGAGTTCAGATAAAGACAGAAGAGAGGACGAAATTAAGAAAGCAAGGCCTATATTTGCTTATAACATGTTAAGACAAGAACCTAAACTTGATACAACTATTCAAAGAATTTGTGTATCTGATTCATCTGAAAAGTTAGAAGAAGCATGTGATGTATATGTTGAACTTGAAAATTCTAATCTTTCATCATTCGAGATTAAAAGAATTTACCACGATGGAAAATGGATAAATATGGAAGGCAATACAACTGTCTTGCCTAGTGCTAAATGTTTATTGAATTTTAGATTTATTGATAATTCTAATTCGTTATTTTTAGAAGTAGAAGATCAATTAGGAAATAACTATTACTATCAATTATTTGTTTTGTTTTTAGGAACAAAGTCATCTAATGGCATGACACTTCATACTGTTAGAGAAATCAAAAACATTGCAAAAGAAGATATGGAAGCACTGATGAAGGAGACAAAATAATATGGATACAAGTGAAAAAAGATTTGAGCAAGATATAGAAACATACTTTTTAAATCACGGCTTTAGAAAAATCTTACCATCTACATTTGATAAAGAAAAAATGCTGTTTCCTGAAGTTTTAGAAGAATTTGTATCTAAAACTCAGCCTAAAGCATGGGCAAGATATACAAAATTATATGGTGCTTCAGCTGTAGAAAAATTAATAAGAAGAATAAATACAGCAATATCTGAAAGTAATGTACTTGATGTTCTTAAAAAAGGAATTAAGGATATGGGAATTGAAATTAAGCTATGCTATTTCAAACCATCATCAAATTTAAATCAAGATTTGGTAAATCTATATGAAGGAAATATTTGTAGCATAACAAGACAATTTTCTTATTCAAAAAATAACAATAATACAATAGATACTGTTTTATCTATTAATGGTATTCCTTTATTTGCGTTTGAATTAAAAGATCAATTAAAAGGTCAAGATGTTAATAATGCAATGAGACAATGGAAAGAAGATAGAGATCCTAAAGAGCCTATTTTTAAATTTGGTCAAAGATTTTTGTGCTACTTTGCAATCGATTTATACGATGCATTTATGACTACTGAATTAAAGGGCGAATACACTAGATTTTTACCATTTAATCAAGGTTCAAATGGCGCAGGCAATCCAGGAGGAAAAGGAAATCCTAAAAATGAGGAAGGATATCCAACTTCTTATATTTGGGAAAAAGTATTTAGCGTTGATTCAATGATAGATTTAATTGGAAAATTTATTACTATTATAGAAGAAAAAGAAGAAAAGAACGGAAAATCTTATGTTACTAAAAAGATTATATTCCCAAGATACCATCAATATGATGTAGTAAAAAAGATTTTAGAAGATGTTAAAGAAAAAGGTGCAGGTGTAAATTATTTAATTGAACATTCAGCTGGTTCAGGCAAATCTAATTCAATTGCTTGGATAGCATATAGACTAGCATCTGCATTTGATAAAGATGATAAATATATTTTTGATTCAGTAATTATCGTTACTAATAGAATTGTTTTGGATTCACAATTACAAGATACAATTAATTCTTTTGACCATAAAGCAGGATTAGTTGAATGCATTACTCAAAAGAAGGGTTCAAGAGGTCTTGTTGAAGCTATAAATGATAAGAAAAAGATTATTATTTGTACTATTCAAAAGTTTTTATATGCTTATAAAGATTTTGATGAATTAAAAGGAAGAAACTATGCTGTAATCATTGATGAAGCACATCAAGGTCAAAGTGGTGAATCTGCAAGAACACTAAGAAGTTCCTTAATTGATATTGAAAAAGAGAAAAAGGTGTTTGCTGAAGAAAACGATATGAATCCTGATGCAATAGAAGAGACTGAAGAATTGTTGAACATTTTGGGTCAAGGACATCACGAAAATCAATCATTCTTTGCATTTACTGCAACACCAATTAATAAGACATTAGAGCTATTTGGAACTAGTACTAGTGATGGAAAGAAAAAGCCATTCCATACTTATTCAATGAGGCAAGCAATTGAAGAAGGCTTTATTTTAGATGTATTATCAAATTATGTAACAATTAAAGAAGCATTTAAGTTGATAACAAATACTCAAGATAATCCTGAATTGTTAGAAGAAAAAGCAAAAAGAGCTCTCTTTAAATATTATAAGCAACATGAATTTACCATTTCACAAAAGGTAGATATGATTATGGATAACTTCCTTAATAATGGTAGAAAAAAGATAAACGGTCATGGCAAGGCTATGATTGTAACAGATTCAAGACAAAGCGCTGTTTTATATTATAAAGCTGTTAAAGACTACCTAGAAAAGCATCCAGATGAAACTAAGGGATGTGGTGTATTAGTCGCGTTCTCAGGGAAAGTTAAATTTGATGGCGATAATACTGAATATATTGAAGCTGAAATGAATGAATATCCTAATGGAAAGAAAATTAATTCAGATACCAAATTTAGAAAAGCATTTAAGAGCGATGATTTCAATATAATGGTTGTCGCAGATAAATATCAAACAGGATACGATGAACCACTATTACATTCAATGTTTGTTGATAAAAAACTTAAAGGTGTTAATGCGGTACAAACATTATCCAGATTAAATAGAACATATCCATTTAAAAACGATACTTTTGTACTTGATTTTGCTAACACATCAGAAAGTATTAAAGAATCATTCCAACCATTCTATGAAGAGACTACATTAGCTGGAAGTAGCGATGTAAATAGAGTTTATGATTTAAGAAACAAATTAACCGAGTTTGCAATATTTAATGATGAAGATGTAGATAAATTCTATGCAATTATGAAAGTCAATTCGGATAAGAAAAAGCAAGATGATTCTGCAATTGGAAAATTAGTAAGTGTTATGAAACCAGCTGTAGATAATTATTCCGAACTAGATGATGATAAGAGGCTTCTTGCTAGAGATGCAATGATGAAATTTATTCGCTTATATGGATTTGTAACTCAGCTTGCAAGAATCAATGATGAGGATTTGTTTAAAGACTACTTATACATTTCTCATTTAATTAGACTATTGCCTAAGACACAGTATCAAATATTTGACTTAACAGGTAAAGTATCACTTGAATATGCTAAATTAAAAGAAACATTTAAAGGTGCGATTGAACTTGAAAAAGAAGGCGTTGAGGTTGTTCCTGGTAAAGGAGCTAAACCAACTAAAAAAAGTTATAAGACCGATACTTTAGAAAGAATTGTTGAAAAAGTTAATGAAAAATATCAAGATGATTTTTCAGCAGCAGATAAAGTAGCGCTTGATAGTGTGTTCCAAATGTTAATGGGAGATCCTGTTGTTAAAAAGAAACTTTCTGAGTATGCAAAAACTAATGATGCTCAAATGTTTATTAAATCAATATTCCCTAAAGAATTTGAAAGAGTATTAGTAGAATGCTATACAAAGAACGATGATGCTTTCCAAAGATTACTTGGAAACGATCAATTTCAAAAAGCTGTAATGGATATTATGGCTAAAGAATTATACAAAACATTGGTTTCTGATAATAAATAGAATGCGAATCGAATGAAATAAAACATTATATTCCTTAATTTATGAATGATAACTCTAAATATATGGCTAAAAAATAATAGTGAGTGTGTGGCGATAAAATGAGCAGAATGATGAAAATATTAATAAATGTTATAGCTACTTTTATTTTTTGTCTTACTTATTTGTGCATTAATTGTTTCTATCATCCCTACATTTTATTTAGATTCTAATATCCTTGAAATAATTTGCTTTCTTGTGATTCTTATTCCGCTAAGTTTTATCTTAACTGCCTTTGTTAATTATGTAGGCAAAAAAGCTATTCAAAGATATAAAGCTGATTTAAGAATGAAAAAACTTAAAATTTCATTGACTCCTTCAACAAATTTCGACCAATTTCAATCTTATGATGATATAAATGTTTATTTTATAAATAAACATCATTTAAAAACAATTTCTGAAATTCCTATGAAAGTAATTGATCTTGATGAATGCAAGTTAAAAAGGAAAAAGAATAATGCATTTATTAAGAAAAAAATAAAAAAGGCAAAAGAAGTGATTTCTTCAAAAAAACATTGGATATATCAAATTAATTTATTTAAATTTAATGAAGAAATTGAAGAAAATATTGATAAAATTTGCAATTTAATTGTTGATTTAAATAATGATAACTTATACGAAATCGGAAAAATTAACTTCGGCTATAATGAGAAGACTGGTGATCTTATAGTAAGAATTTACGATTGTGATGGCAAATCAGATGTTATTTCTTTTTTTAGGTATAGGAGACTTTTAAAATTGTTTTGCAAAGCGTACCAAATAAATTATAAATTTTTAATAAAGCAATTATAAATTCAATATTCATTTGCAAAGGAGAGATGAAAATTCTATGATTTACACACATGGTTAAGTTATGCTTTTTGATGTTGTGATTGGTGGTCCTACGTCATAAAGCATAACTTAATCATTAGGACCACCACCATGAAAAAATATAATTACAATAAGTCTCATAGGAGAAACTCTACTCCTTAGGATGAAGAAAAACACTTTCATGTGCTTAAAAACTAATTAAGCACAATTGCAATAAGAAAATTGATGATGCTCATATAAATCTAAAAACTTCTTGCGAAGCAAAATTTTTGAATGAAATAAAACTCACAAAATGGCACTAGTGCTTTTCGAATAATATTATTAAAAATGGAAAATATAAAACTTAAATCATAAGGTATCTAGAAAATTATCTTTGTTGAAACGAAAAAACCTGAGAAATATAATATGAAATGGATGAATTACATCATTCGATATATAGGGAGGTAAACGTATGTCAATTCAAGATTATACGATGGTTGATCTAATTGGAAACACACCGCTTGTACGCCTTAAGAACATTGAAAAGGATTATAACCTTTCCTCTCGTATCTATGCAAAACTTGAAAGAGATAATCCTACTGGTTCCATCAAGGATAGAATCGCCAAGGAGATGATTCTAAGTGCCTTGAAGGATGGTAAAATTACTAAGAATACAACTATCATAGAGCCAACTAGTGGCAATACTGGAATCGGTCTTGCAGCTATCGGCGCTACATTGGGAATGAAGGTCGTTATTTTTATGCCATCCAACTGTTCTGTTGAAAGAGTTAAGATGATGAAAGCCTTTGGGGCTGATTGTAGACTTGTTAGTGAAGGAGGCATGGCGGGCTGTATTAATGAAGCAGAAAAACTCCATGCTGAAATCAAAGATTCCTTTATTCCACTTCAGTTCGAAAATCCTTCCAACTGGATGGCTCATTATAAGACAACGGGGCCTGAGATTTATAGCCAAACCGATGGAGAGATTGACTATTTCATTTCTGCCTTTGGTACTGGTGGAACTCTAACTGGAACCTCAAAATTCCTCAAAGAAAAGAAACCAAGTGTCCATTCGATCGGTGTGGAACCTGCAGGAAGCCCTGTGATTACCGAAGGAAGGAAAGGTGCCCATAAAATACAGGGTATCGGTGCCGGATTCAAACCAAAAGTTTTAGACCTTTCTCTAGTTGATGAGGTTGTTACAATTTCAGATGAAGAAAGCTATGAATTCACCAGGATTCTTGCTAGAAAGGAAGGCTTATTCTGTGGAATATCTTCCGGAGCTAATGTAGCTGTCGCAGTTAGAACAGCGAAGGCTAGTAAGGACAAGGTCATCGTGACCGTTCTTCCAGATGATGGAGAAAGGTATCTTTCCGTTCCTGATCTATTTGAATAAGTGAGGTAATGATATGAATCTTGAAGAGCTAGAAAAGCAGTTTCATCAAAATGAAAAAGACAACTTCCTAGATGAGGAGAAGCTGTCCATTTTTTGCGACGACATTCGAATCCTTCTGACGTTCGACTACGAAAAACCTAATTACAAGAAAAGCGAGCTAGAATATCAGTATAGCAAGACCGAAAATGAGTTACGCCTTATTTTTTCTGATCTTGGACTCGAGAATCAGGGTGAAATCCGCAAGGCATTCTTCGATTCCATCGGTGAAATTCGAAGAAGTCTGAACACTTCCATTGAAGCTATTTTAGAGGGTGACCCTGCGAGTCTTTCTAGACAACAAATTGTACTTGAATATCCTGGATTTGAAGCAATTCTCTATTACAGGGTTGCACATGTTTTCCATAAATTAAACCTGCCTCTAATTGCTAGATTCATTTCAGAAAGAGCACATCATCATACCGGAATTGATATTAATCCTGGAGCTACGATTGGAGATTATTTCTTCATCGACCATGGAACTGGAATTGTCATTGGTGAGACAGCCATCATTGGGAACCATGTCAAGCTCTATCAAGGAGTTACTCTTGGCGCCTTATCCTTAAGTAAAGGAAGAAGTCTAATAGGCAAAAAAAGACATCCAACGGTGGAAGATAATGTCACCATCTATTCTAATGCCGCTATCTTCGGTGGAGACACCATCATCCATAAAGGCTCCACTATCGGTGGCGATGTCTATTTGACCCATTCTGTGGATGCAAACTCCGTTGTCCTTCAGACAGACAAGGATTTAACCATATTTAGGAAGAATGAGAAAAGATAGTAACGCGACAAATGAATAAATAAAGATATTTATCTTTGTTTGTATGATTCATCTTCTTTTGAAAAGTCATAGATAGAAGAATCTTTTTTAAATTTCTATCTTATAGTTATTCAAATAATTTGTTTGTGCCTTATACAAGAACATTGCTTTGATGTCAGCATAAGGCTTTTTTATTTCACTTTATTAAAAAAGAATTCCATTTAAAAGAACTCAGCATTACATTATTAATTGTCGTATTTAAGATTTAATCTTGGTTAAAAATGCAATGTTCAATTAGGACTGATATTATATAAGTTAAGGAGAAAAGAGAAATGAAATCATCAGAAATTATTATTGAAAAATTAAAAGAAGCAGGTGGCGATGTAACTATTGAATTACTTAGTAAGAAAGAAGCTCGTGTAAAACTTGTTGAAAAAAATAGCTTTACATCGGATAAACTTGGTTGGAATTGCCTTGATTTTACTATTTTCGATATCGTAACTAATTTTTTAAAAGAGCAAAAAGATAGAAGAGCTCCTAAAGGCGGAAGCAGGAACAGTAGAGTTGGTGAAGGCAAATGCAATAAAGGCACAGTAATGTATGAAATTGCTACTAAATATTATGGAAAAGTAGATGGAAACAGTTCTTTTGATCCTTTATTTGTTATTGCTGCAATCCTAGACTGGGCAAATATAGCAAGAAATTGTCGTGGTTATCTAGAATTGTTGTAATTTTTCTTAAATTAACTAAATATAAATTTAGTAAATTTAGATTTAGTAAATCTTGATTTAGTAAATATACTTTGCTATATTAAATCAAAGAGGTGATTAATATGCTTAATTTTTTTGGTAGAAATAAAGAACTAAAAAGTATTTATGAAATTTTAGACAAAAATGAACAACAAAACATATTAATTTATGGACGTAGAAGAATTGGAAAAAGCTTTTTAGTGAGAAAAGCGCTAGAAAAATATGATTCTAAAAAAATCATTTATCAATGTAAGAATATCAGTGAAGAAAGTACAGTTGAGCAATTAACAAAGATAACAAGAGAAGCTTTTAATAATAAATACCTTTCATTTTCAAATCTAGAAGATTTATTTGATTTTTTGTTTTCACAAAATGATTTAATTCTTTTTTTAGATGAATATTCTTTTTTAAGAGAAAGAGTAGAAGGCTTAGATTCAATTATTCAGCAAAAAATAGATGAATATAAATTTTCTTCCAATATGAAGCTTATTTTATCAGGCTCAGCGATTGACCTTATGAAAAACCTTATTGATTACAATAATCCACTTTATGGTAGATTTAATCTTGTAATTAATCTAAAAGAACATAATTATTTAGAATCAAGCTTGTATTATCCAAGTTTTAAAAACGAAGAAAAAGTATGGCTTTATTCTTTATTTGGTGGTGAACCTTACTATAATTCTTTAATAGATTCTTCTAAAAGCGTAAAAGAAAATATTATTGATTTAGCAATCAAAGAGAATTCTGCTCTTGAAATTAATATAATTAGTTCAATTCAAAATGAAATAAGTAAGATTTCATGTGCTAATGAAGTATTAAATGCAATCGCAATTGGAAAGAAGAAAAATTTAGATATTGCATCTACTGCGCACGTTGATTCAGCAACGATGAATAATGCGTTAAAAAGATTAATTAGTCTAGATATAATTGAAAAGATTAAACCAATTAATAGTAATAGCGAAAGAAAATCTTTATATGTAATTAAAAGCAATCCAATACGCTTTTACTATAAATATATTTATATGAACATCGAAAAAAGGGATTCATTAGGACCTGAAAATTTCTTTGACACTTGTGTTTTAGAAGATTTTAAAAAACAATTTGTTCCTAATGTTTATGAAAATATTGCTAAACAATATTTGATATTGCGCAATAGACTTGGATTAAATACACCATCATTTCTTGAAATAGGCACATATTATTATGATGATCCAAAAAATAAGAAAAATGGTCAATTTGATGTAGTAACACTTGATAATAATGGTTATATTTTTTATGAAGTTAAATTTACTAAAGAATTAATTGGTGAAAGTGTACTTCATGAAGAAACGAATCAACTTAAAAACTTGAATATTAATTATTATAAACTTGGTTTTATTTCTAAAAACGGTTCAAGTTTAGATAAAGAAAAATATATCTTATATGATTTCAATGACCTGTATAATTTAAAAATTGATTAAAGTTTATTGATTTTTATTTGAGGAACAATTAAAAATTTTAAATTAAGCATTTATTTGAGAATGAGTATAATTAAGAAAATAGAAGCTTTAAAAATAAATTCTTTAAAATATCAGAATTTATTAAAAGGAAAAAATGTATGAAATTTAAAATAGGAGATTTAGTGTATTATCGTAAAAATTCATGCTTTGATAAAGAATTTGATTGGGAAGAAGAATGCATATATATCGTTTATGAGTTTACTGAAGATTTTTCTTATTATCCTTTATATAAAAGAGAAAAACTTGTTCATTTAGGATATGTTTATATCATTTCTGCCATACGCCCAGATTGCGGAAGTGGTCATCTCGCAGGTGCTGAATATGTTAAAGAAAATCAAATAAAACTATATGAAGGAAACGATCCTGATATTTTGTATTTTTATAATGATGCGAAAAAAACTTTAATGGAAGAAAGAGAAAATATAAAGAATTAAGTGAATATTAAAACGTTTAAGATTATACTTTTGCAAGATATTGATTGCCGAAAGATGTAAAGTCCTGAGCTTTAACAGTTTGCAATTGAAAAAGTTGTATTTTATAGTGTTTTAATAAAAAAGCTCAAGGTTAGATTTCTCGAGTATTTTTAAGGTTAGTTTTTTTTGACAGCTCCTTATCTTTTATTGTTGCTAAAATTCAATAATAAATTCAAAAGTACTGGAATTTCGGTATATGGATTTTTGTCTAAAATATTATCTGAACTATATGTATTATTTTTCAAATTTGCTCTAGATATAGCTTCAGGATATTTTTCTTCTAGCTTACATTCTTTTACGATATCAAAACTTTCAGAATATTGTGGCACATGTTTTTTTAATTGTTCTTTGTGGCTAGTCAGATTATTTGAGGAAGAATTTATCACTTTATTTGATGATTTTT
>OJML01000449.1_pt1 | contig 24747 bp, 22 predicted proteins | sample 1597221 | NCBI WGS metagenome assembly OJML01 (sample SAMEA2452123, study PRJEB22498) | human gut metagenome | biome: human feces; feature: human gut; material: feces | place: Australia | collected 2012 | reverse complement strand
ATATATAATCATTTTTATGAATATTAACATCATTAATATCTGATACAGCCATTATATATCCTGCAACATCAATCCAATACATTTTATTATTTTTTATTATGGGAATTACTTTATATTTAGATTGAGTATATAGCATTGGATCTCTATATAATTCTACTTCAATTTTACTTATATTATGAACATACTTTTTTTCAAAAGTTTCATTATATTGAAGTCTATATTCTTGGTACCATTTTTTTATTGTCTCTGGATTAAAAATTTCATCATCATTAATGTGTATATATGTATTGTAATAATCTTGAGCAATATTTTGGGCATCTTTTCTTGTAATAATTGAAGTATCATTAGCCATTACATATGCTGTTACAGGGTCTAATGTTCCCCATGTTATTATATCCTTCAACCAAAATATAATCCAAGGTAATCCAGTCTTTTCTTTTTGATTTCCCTTTAAAGCAACCTTATCCCATAGACATAAAGAAACAAAAGCGCTAATATTTCTTGTGAATTTATATAAAAATTCTTTACTAATAAAATCATAGTGATTTGAAGCCGTACCTGTAAATAGCATTTTATCTGTTGCGAACCACCATTCAATATGTTTTTTTATTGTTTCAAACTTTTTATCAATTTTGATTTTTTCTATTTCGTTAAAAATTTGTACTATTTTCATAATATAGTTAATTCTGCAATTGTTTCCAAGAGAGAAGTAAGATTCTCCCGCTTTAAAAAGTTTGTGTATTTCACTATATTTTGCTGTTAATTCCATTGTAATCTTTGGAGTTAATGAAACTTTATAAAAATAATTACGGTACTTTTTATTTGGATAGATTGTTTTTAGAAGTGCTTTACTTCTGAGGGTAATAACATTTTTATAAAATAAATAATCAATATTATTTATATAATTTGCATATGTATTTCCCCAAATTTTTGATATTTTATCCTCTAAATCATTAATATTTGCACTACTATCTATTTCTTCTATTGCTGATAATAAAAATTCATCTAAATGATCTAAAGCATCTGTGGCTTCGTTATTATCATCAATTGGTCTAGCATTTTCAATCCATTCAAAGAACTTTTGAGGACCTGTTTCCTGTGTGATTTTCTGCCATTTACTATAAATCATTTCTAATAATTTAAATAGAGCACTAGTTTCGCTATTTTGTGCGCTGTTAATAAATTCATTTAAAATGTCTTTATAATTTTGATGCAAATATCGAAGTTGCTTTTCTCCTCGGGGCAATAAAATATAAGTTTGTCCCTCTGTCGTTAAACAAGGACGTCCAGCTCTTCCTAGCAGATTTTTAAAACTTTTTATATCTATTAAACTATTATCGCTTCTATCAGATGGGTTTCTTTTTAATGACCTATATGGTAATAAAATAATTTCAAATGGTAGATTTATGCCTTCTATCAATGTAGAATTCGCTAAAACCACATTGATTATATTTTGCTCTACTAATTGAACTAATATTCGTCCTAATCTTCCTGGCATTTTCCCATGATGCAAGACAACCCCTTTTTTTAATAATTTATATTCAACTGAATTTTCACCAAAATAATCTTGGCATATTGTTAAGGCTTTATTATAAAGAATTAATTTATCACTCGTAGGAGCTGTAAAATATTGTGGTATATTTTTAATTGTAGATAAATCTTCTTCGAGATATTTTAAAAATGGATTTGCATATTGAGAACTAATATTTTCTATACTTAATATTGAAATTAGTACAGTTTTGTTTTTATTTTTGTTCTTTTGTGCAGCATAGTTAAGTGCAGCCCAAAATAATCTTGGCTTCATCTTTTGAAAACTACTTTCAAGATTATTATATTTTTCTGGGAATGGGCAAATTTCAATTGGATTTAATATATAAGGTCTTTGTGTTTCTTCATTCTCTAACGTTACAATTTTCCCATCCATAATATCTGTATATTGCTCATATGACCCCGCTGGAGAATAATAAAGACGTCCTATTGTTTGTCTGGTACTCCTATAATCAGATTCTACTGGTATACCATTACCACTAATAAAAGTAGATAAACTTTTTTCAATACCATTAGCAATAGCAGACAGCCCTATGAATCTGGTGTTTTGTTGTAATACCATTTTCAATCGGACAATCAATGTTTCCAAACAGAGAGCCCGAGCATCTTCCAAATTAATATTATGTGCTTCATCGATAATTACTAATCTAATTTTTTTTAAGAAATCATTACCCAACAATCTAATAAGTGCATCTGTTTTTTCTTGAGTACATATTAGAACAGAAGGACATAATGCATCTTTTATTGAAATCTCATAAGGACCATAATCATTACCGCCATATAGTGATGTAATCTGAATATTTGTATTTAAATTTTTTGTTAAAATCTTAGACAATTTAAATTCAACTTCCGCTGCAAGTGCTCGTTTGGGTACTATATACAATGCAATATTGTCATTAATTTCATCGGTTATATCTTTAGATAACAGACTTTGAATTATAGCAAGTTCTGCTATAGTTGTTTTACCAGAACCAGTGGGAGTGCATAATAAAAAACTTTCATTTTTTACTAATTCTTTTATCCCTTTAATTTGTGATGTCCAAGCAAGAGTTTTATTTTCTAAAAAATTTAATTTTACATACAAATCCAAAGCTTTTTTACCATCTTCATTAACCGTATCTTTTAATACTCGAATCCACTTTCTTAACGATGTTTCAATATATATTTTTATTATTTGATTACAAAGTTTGCATAAAATCCAAGAAAAAGAATCTTTGCCATGTAACATAAATTTTTCAATTGCGTCAAATTTTTTTATTGCAATAGCTAATCTATCTTCATCCCCCCAACGGAAATAAGAATATATTATACCTATTATTCTTATGGTTTCGTTTACAATAAATTGTTGTAAAGATAAATTTCGAGATTCATTATTATCAGTATTTGTTATTGCAATATTTAAATTATTAGTATAGTAATCCGACAAAAGTGTAATAATATTTGTAAAATCAGCCTTTAACAATGATTGTAGTATTTTAGATTGGTTGTTATCAATATCATACTTATTTAAAACCCCCAATCCTCTTGCAGGATATTCCGCTAATTGGTAACAAGCCGCTGATAACAAATATAATGGTAAATGGTTTTTATTTATTTCCGGATGTGCTAACCACTCAAGGAGCTCTCCTGCACGTTTTAAAGCATTTTTAAATTTATTGTTATCTACATTTCTTTGTACATCTGCGTATTCAATTAGTAATAAAGTTCTATTCAATTGAGACTCAAACATTTTGTCATTCCAAGATTTTAGTCCATCTTTTTTTGCCTGTAGTCTTGAATGATGAGCATATAATTTAGCAAAATCTGTAGGAAAAACTTCACCAGCATAATCTTCAATAATTTTATTTGAGATTTCCAAATCTTGTTTTTTAGTCATTAGAATCCCCTTTTCGGTAAATCCTATCAATAGATTTTAGAAGATCTGTTATACATAATTCAGCAGCAACAAGGTTTCTATTTCCTTTATAAAATCTATTGATCTCACTTTGTGAAATCCAACTATGTTTTCTTTCCGGTTTTTTGCTATACAAATAACTAACCATGTCGAATCTATTTTTTTGCGTTTTAACTATGTTATTTATTGCATCTACAAAATTAAGACTTTCACTATCACCTTTTTCAATAAGCAATTGTTTTATCTTATCTCGAGATACTGGAAATATATTACCCTTGCTCAATGATGAATGAGCATCATTAATCAAAGAAGGATTATGAGTTAATGTACATTTTGCTTCTATAAATAGTACTGCAGTAATTTCATTATTCTCATTTCGAACAAAAGCTAAATTATCATCACCAGTTCTTCCAGGTATTTCAGCAGATGTTTCGGCATTTTGTAAGTACATATCTAGCCAATCAAAAACTGTGTCATGAAATGAAAAAAGATGAACAGGAATTTCCCAATCAAGATTAAAGGGTCTTTGTGTAATCGCAATTAAACCTCCAAAAACTTCTCCTAAATATCCCTGAAGAGTTTTTAATGGCAATACAGCGGTATATATCGGAGGTTGATTTAGAGGATCAAGATTAAATTCATTTATTTTATCAATATACTTTTGTTGTGCCTGTTTATGAGCATCCTTAAAATATGTTATTAATTCTTCAGGCAAATTTGTACCATCTGCATTTAATAAAAGATGTATATATGACGAATTTTCTGAAACCTCACAATTTAACCAGCCTCTAATTGCATTTATAATTCTATCATCCATACTATTTATTATATCAAATAAATTTATAATAAATCATTCAGCAAATTCATACATTTGATTTTTTGTTGGAGATTTGCTCTGCCGTAGACATTTAGAGTAAATGATACATTTTTATGTCCTAAGATTTCAGATAGCGACTTTATGTCAAAATCAGATATTTCAATTGCTCTAATTGCAAAGGTATGCCGTAGCTCGTGAAATTTTATCGGGGTTAGTTTATGTTTTTTTACGAATCTTGTAAAAAATTGTCTGTAAACTCTTGGTTCTGTTGGTGTTGTTTTTCCTGTCAAAAAGTAATGATTAGGGTTATTTGTATAAAACTTTTTGATTATATTCATTAATAATGATGGTACGGGGATAGTTCTTTGTGAACTTTTTGTTTTTGGTGCACCGATATGAATATAAGATGTTTTCTTTAATTTATCATAAATTCTTTGTACAGTTTTATTTACGGTAATAGTATTATCGCACAATGATATGTCTGACATTTGAAGCCCGCATAGTTCTCCTATTCTTAATCCCGTAAATAATGTCAGCAAGATACCAACAGATTTTCTTGTCAGATTCAAATAAATTGCCTGTATCAGCATTTGTTCTTCGTCTTTTGATAAAGCTATAACTTTTTTAATCGACAAATCCTTTGGATATTCTATTAAGTCCCAGTTTAAAGCAGCAATTAACCTTGATTTGTATGCAAAATTTAATGTAAGTCTTAATACAAGAATAATATCTCTAATAGTTTTTACTGTAAGACCACCTGTATTATCGAGCCTACCATTGTTAAAAAGATGAAAAATAAATTCCTGAATTTTTGGTTCTGTTATATCACAGATTTTTTGTAGTCCAAAATACGGAATCAAATGATTTTCTACAATAAGTAAAAATCCGGCATGAGTTGATTGTGTTACTAATGTTTGTTTTTCTTTTAACCATAAATGTGCCAATGTTTTAAAAGTTGTGTTTTTTGTTAGTTTTGTCATAATAAATACCTCCTTATATCTATTTATTAAGGTATTTAGAAGATTTTTTGACCTCAAGTTATCATCTTGAAGACAGAAATAAGAATGTTCCAAAACTCCGCTTTAAAGGCTATAATGATGAATGGAAAAAGATTAAACTTGGAGAGCATTTGAATATCTGTCGGGGTGCATCTCCTAGACCAATAGAAAAATATATAACTGTGGAAAATAATGGTGTAAATTGGATAAAAATTGGCGATATATCACCAAAGGAAAATGTTATTAAGAGCACCAAAGAGAAAATTACAATAGATGGTGCAAAACATTCTAGATATGTTAGAAAAGGTGATTTGATTTTATCTAATTCTATGAGTTTTGGTAGACCATACATTTTAGAAATAGATGGTTGTATCCATGATGGATGGCTATTAATACAAGATTTAGAAAAATTATTTGATAAAAAATATCTTTGCTATTTGCTTGATTCTGATACTGTAAAGCTTCAATATAGAAAATATGCAGCAGGTGGAGTTGTTATAAATCTAAATAGCGAATTAGTTAGGTCTGTTTCTGTTTTTATCCCAACCTTACCTGAGCAAGAAAAAATAGCCTCATTTTTAACTCTAGTTGACAAGAAGATCGAAAAACAAAAAGAACTTGTAGAACTCCTCAAGAAGTATAAAAGAGGATTACTTTCTGCGATGTTTAGCCAAAAATTGAGATTTAAAGACGACAAAGGAAACGATTATCCGGCCTGGGAAGAAAAAACTCTCGGAGAAGTAACAGACAATATATCTTACGGGTTGAATGCTGCATCAAAAGATTATGACGGAGAAAATAAATATATCAGAATTACTGATATTGATGAAACTACAGGTAAATATAATAATTCAAACATTGTTTCTCCAGATTGTGTTTTATCAGATGAGTACAAGTTAAAAATTAATGACTTATTATTTGCTAGAACAGGAGCAAGCACAGGAAAAACATATTTATATAATGAAAATGACGGGAAAATGTATTTTGCAGGTTTTTTAATAAAATTTTCAATTAAAAAGGAATATTGTAGTAATTTTCTTTTCTATATAACTCAAACCTATAATTACAAGAAATGGGTATTAATAATGTCTGTTCGTTCCGGTCAACCCGGAATAAATGCAAAAGAATATTCTAAATATAAATTCTTATGTCCAGCATATAGTGAGCAAGTTAAAATTTCAAATATAATATTAAAAATTGATAATATTATAGAAAAAGCAAATATAATACTTGAATCTTATAATGCTTATAAAAAAGGTCTTTTACAAAAAATGTTTATATAAACATCTGCTGCAATAACCCTTTTTTATATGTTTGTAAATAGTTTAGTAGGCATTCTTCTTGCTGAATTTTATCATCAAATTTTGACAAATTTTTTGAGATTATTGTTTGTTCAGTATAACTGATGCTTAAAGTAACTTTAATTCTTTCTATTGTTTTAGCACTTAAACTGGGTACGCCTGTTGATTCGTCATACTTTTTCCAGTTTATTGTATTGAATAAATAATATAAGTATTTAGCATTATTATCTTTAAAAACTTCAGAGTAAAATAGTGTATCAACTGTCCAAAATGGAGTTTCCATATATTGAGGTTTATCTATCGTTCCTTTTCTTCCTATTAATACACAGGGTTTATTCCATAAACAAGAATTGGTTCTCCCGATTTCGCCACCTGTAGCTAAAATAGGATATTTCCCATTTGTGCATTCAATCTCTTTTTGAGATTTTCCATGTTTTATTTTAAGAATTTCTTCTAATCTTTTTTCTTCCCATGTTGGATAATCGTTTCCTTTGTCGTCTTTAAATCTCAATTTTTGGCTAAACATCGCAGAAAGTAATCCTCTTTTATACTTCTTGAGGAGTTCTACAAGTTCTTTTTGCTTTTCGATCTTCTTGTCAACTAGAATTAAAAATGAGGCTATTTTTTCTTGTTCGGATAAACTTGGAAATGCGATTTTAATATCTTTAAAGCTGTTATAACTAATTTGTTTCCCATCCCTAATACCTTCTACTGCAATGTTAAGGGATTTTATAAAATTATAAGTTTTGAAATAATACTTAAAAAAATCGTAAGAAATATTTTGTTTATTATTTAGTATAGTGTATGCCGGACTAACAATTCCTTCTAATTCCGAATATTCGAGTCCACCTTGGAAAGAACGAAGGCTTATAATAAAATTACCAGGTTTAACTATTTTATAAGATTTTAAGGATTTATTTTCGTATTTTATATTAATTCCACAACTTTCTCTTAGGATAACGCCTTTATCTTGTGTCACTGCAAGTACAGGCAATAAAGGGTTATTTTTTATAGAAATATTTTCAAATATTTCTTCTGTTTTTACCCTTTTCCACTCATCATTATACCCTTTAAAGCGGAGTTTTGGAACATTCTTATTTCTGTCTTCAAGATGATAACTTAAGGATACATTTTGTGAAAAATTTTTTGTCTCTGTATTATTCACAAATTCCTCCTCTGTTAAGAACACTTACAACAATCTGTTTCATTGTTTCCATTTCTATTGGATTACTTTCGGCAATTAAAACAGTTAATACAAATAATGTGCCGTTATCAATTATTGGTAAATTATTTTTATATAAAATCCCATTTTTTTCTAAAAAGTACAAGAAACAACTTGCTGCAATACGTTTATTTCCGTCAGAAAATGAATGGTTTTTAGTTATTAAATACAATAACATTGCAGCTTTTTCTTCTAATGTCGGATAGCAATCATTTCCGCCAAAAGTTTGATAAATCTGATTTACAGAACTTTCAAAACTATCATCTTTGGGATTTGCAAAAACATCAGATGCAAATTCCGATTTCATTTTATTTATTACTGATAAAAATTCTTTAACAGGAATTATAACTGCTTCTTTTTGTGTAGAACCTTTTACATCTAATGTCTTATGGTCAAAATTGTCAAGCAAATCAAGTCCTTTTGCAAAATTATCCAAGATTTTTGCGACTTGCTGTGCATCATCAAGTGATTCTATTTGATTTGTTAAACTTCTTGTTAATAAACTTACCGTTGTTTGTAAGGTTTTTATTTTTTCTTGTTTATCATTTAACAATTTTTCATTAATAGCATAGCCCCGTGTCAGATATTCTTTTAAAACATTAGTTGCCCAAATACGAAATTGTGTTGCTCTTGATGAATTAACTCTGTATCCGACTGAAATTATTGCATCTAAATTATAGAATGCTGTTTGACGTTTTACGTTTCTTTTACCCTCTTTTTGAACTATTTCCAAAATGGAAATAGTTGCATCTTGACTTAATTCACCTTCTTGATAAATATTGTTTAAGTGCTTATTTATAGCAGGCGTTTTTACACCAAACAATTCAGCCATATCTTTTTGTGTAAGCCAAATAGTGTTATTTTCAAGTTTAGTATCAAGTGATATTTTCCCATCCTCACTTGTATATATTATAATTTCACCTTTTGATTTATTTTTATCCATAATTTTATCGTATTAATTTATTACAAATTTAGCAACAACTTAAAAATATTTTCCTTTCTATTTTTCTCCAAACGGGAAATCCAATCCCAATTCGTCAAAATACGGTTTCAAATCTTTATCGATATCTTTTATTTCAGTTTGAACTTTACGGATATCATTTGCAACTTCCTGTAAATCTACTTCCGGTTCAGGCTCAAAAGTATCAACATATCTTGGAATATTTAAGTTGTAGTCATTTTCTTCAATTTCTTTCATTGTTGCAATATGACAGAATTTATCAATATCTTTTCTTTCTGTATAGGCATTAACAATTCTATCAATGTCTTCTTGAGAAATAGAGTTTTGTGCTTTGCCTTGTGTATAATATTTTGATGCATCTATAAAGCAAATATTATTACTGTTTCCATTGCGTTCCCTTTTTAGCACTAAACAACAAACAGGGATCGATGTTCCTTGGAAACAATTTGCAGGTAAACCAATAACGGCATCCAAATAATTTAAATCTTTAACTATATATTTCCTAATAGTTTCTTCAGCATTACCTCTGAATAATACTCCGTGAGGTAATAATACTGCGATTCTGCCATCTGAATCCATGTGATAAATCATATGCTGAACAAAAGCAAAATCCGCAGTAGATTTTGGTGCAAGCTTTCCATAAGCAGAAAATCTTTCATCATCTAAAAATTTTGAATTTGCACTCCAATTGGTAGAATATGGGGGGTTTGCAACTTGAACAGTATATTTTCTATCTTCATATCTTTCATCTTCCAAAGTGTCGCAATTTGTAATTTCAAAATTATTATACGGAATTCCGTGAAGTAGCATATTCATTCTTGCAAGGTTATATGTTGTACTTGTTAGTTCTTGCCCATAATATTGACCAACTTTTATATATTTCCCAACCTGCAATAATAAACCTCCGGAACCACAGGCACAATCGGAAACAGTCCTTGCCTCACTTAAACCAACAGTCGCAAGTTTTGCAACAAGTTTTGACATATTAACAGGAGTATAAAATTCTCCACCTTTCTTGCCGGCGGTTTGTGCAAACATACCGATTAAATATTCATATGCATCACCCAATACATCAAGTTCCATATTTTCTAAATGAAAATCTATTGTATTAATTGTATTTAGGATTTTTGCGATTAATTTTGAACGATGAGAAACTTCTTTACCAAGCTTGGAAGATCTTAAATCCATATCTTCCCATAATCCCTCAAAATCTTCTTGAGAGTCATGTCCTTGTGTACTTTCAGATATTGAGTTTATGATTTTTTCCATATACTCTACATCAAAATCTCCTGTTTCAATTAATTTTATTACATGAGAAAAAAGATATTTTGGCTCAATTACATAACCCAAATAATCAATAGATTCTTCTTTTAGCCCTTCTCTATATTCTTCATCTTCCCAAGCTTCTGCATAAGAAATGCCATCATCCTTTAAAAGCTCTTTCATATAATTTTCGGTACGTTCAGACAAATAGCGATAGAATATTAAACCAAGAATATAATTTTTAAATTCATATGCTTCCATGTTCCCACGCAAATTATTTGCCATTTCCCATAATTTGCTATGCAATTCTGCTTTTTGTTCTTTTTGTATCGCAATATCTACCATTCTTTGCTCCTATTGATACTTAAATACATTTTCTTTTATAAATTGAATTATTTTTGCAACAAGTTCATGTTTTTCTTTGAATTTTATAGGTCTGTCAATACCTGTTATAATGTCTTTTTTATTAATTGTATTTGAAAATTCATAATCTGAAATTGTCTGTTTTAAAAATTCCGTATTTATTTCTTGTTTATTTGCAAATTCTTCAATTTCTTTATTTCTTTGTTCGGATTCAAAGTTTGCAAAAGCTTCATCAATAGAATCATTCTGTTTTATTGTCGGCATTACTCTATCAATAAATGCTCTAATTAAATCAACTTTTCTTCTCAGCTCAGGGTTATCAGTTCTATCCAATTCTTGTTTAATATGTTCCAAATCCTTTGCTTGTTGTTTTTTGTTAGCAGTATCAACATTTCTTAATAAATTCATGATATATGTAACATTTATTTTATCTGTTTGAATAACTTCAATAGCAAAATCAATATCATCAAGAATCGAAACTTTTTCTGCATTGCGTTCTTTTTTAACAAAATCGTATAAGGTTAAATATCTGCTCTTATAATCTTCATAACCCTGACAAGTCAAAGCATCTTCAACATCTGCCCAGGAAAATTCTGAAAAAGTTGTGAGAATTGATTTTATTTTTGATAATTCTCTAAAAGCAATAACAAACTCTCTTTGAGCATCTTCACTCATTAAATCATCTACACTTTGAACTGTTGGAGCAATAGACAGTAACTTAAATGCCAACTCCTTAAATTTATCTCTAAAATATCCATAACCAGGAATTATCCAAATAGGCGGATTGTTATCTGTATTTGCTTCCAATTCATTACTAAATAATCTCAGTGCTTTATCCGTATTTGATTTAAGATTTCTGTAACAAATAATATTCCCAAAAGGTTTTGATGCCATTTCAACCCTATTAGTTCTTGAAAATGCCTGTACTAAATTATGCCATTCAAGATTTTTATCAACATATAAAGTATTAAGAGGTCTTGAGTCAAAACCTGTTAAATACATATTTACTACAAGCAGAATATCAATCTTAGGCGATTTTTTAATTTTTAATCTATTAGTAATATCTTTATTATATGCCGCAAAAGTTTCTAATGAAAAATTGGTGTCAAACTCTTTATTATAATCATCAATTATTCTTGCTAAAATATCTTTGCTATGTTCATCTTTACCTTCTAAATCCTCATTTTCCCCGTATGAAAATACTGCAGCAATTTTTAAATCAGAATTTAAACTTTTAATCTTATCATAATATTTTGCAAGAGCAGGTATTGAAGATGTGGCGAAAATAGCCGTATATTTACCATTTACAGTTTTGCACTTATGATTATTTATTATATGATTTGTTACCAAATCAATTCGTTCATCAGCCATATAAACTTCATCTGTATCAATCCCCTCAACCATGGTTTTATCATTTTCATCATATTGACCTTTAAATGTCTGAATATATTCAATAGAAAACCCTAAAACATTATGGTCATATATAGCATTTTTTATTAAATAAGTATGCAAACATTTTTCAAATAAATCAGAAGTTTTCAACCCATTTTGAGATTTATTTTCTTCAAAACGAGGTGTTCCTGTAAATCCAAAATATTGTGCACGTTTAAAATGATGTTTTATAGTTGTGTGCATTTCGCCAAATTGCGATCTATGACATTCGTCAATAATAAATATAACTTTTTCTTCTTTATATTTATCAAGTATTTTAGAATATTTTGGATTTTTTACGGCATTTGCCATTTTCTGAATGGTAGTAACTATTAATTTCCTGTCAATATCTTTTATTTGTTTTACTAGTGTTTCTGTTTTATCAGTTTCATCAACGCAATCTTTTTCAAATTTGTTAAATTCTTCTTTAGTTTGAATATCAAGATCTTTTCTGTCAATTAAGAAAAATACTTTTTTAATGCTTTGTTCTTTGGATAGTAGATTTGCACATTTCCAACTTGTTAATGTTTTACCGGATCCTGTTGTATGCCAAATATATCCGTTTTTACCGGTATCTAAAGCATGTCTAAACAATGCTTCTGTTGCATATATTTGGTATGGTCGCATTACAATAAGATTTTTATCTGTTTCATTTATCACCATATATCGAATAACATTTTTTAATAGACGGGCTTTGTTAAAGAAAGATGATGAAAAATCTTCCAATTTATTTATTCTTTCATTGGTTTCTGTTGTCCAATAAAATGTTAGAGATTTTAATAATCTCTGTGCATCAGTATTTGCAAAATATCTTGTTTCTACGCTATTAGAAACAACATAAATTTGTATATAATGAAACAGTCCACGATAAGAATGAATACGATATCTGTCAATTTGATTAATAGCTTCGTTAATATCAATACCGCTACGCTTTAGTTCTATTTGAACTAATGGTAAACCATTAATTAAAATGGTAACATCATATCTGTTTTTATACTTACCTTGAACAGCAATTTGATTTGAAACTTGATAAATATTGTCTTCGGCATTTTCTGATAGTAATTTTAAATATATTTTTGTACCATCTTCTCTGTCAAAATCTATTTTTTCTCTTAATTTTATTGCAGATTGTAGAACACTTTTGCCATTAAGAATATTTAATATTCTCTCAAATTCTTTATCAGTTAAAGGTTTATTTTCCAAAGCTATTATATTGAATTTGTTAAGTTGTTCTCTGAAATTATTTTCAAGCTCAGCATAATCATTAATTAAAACTCTTTCATAACCTTGCGTTTTAAGTTTTTCGATTAATTTATTTTCTAATTCTGCTTCACTTTGATAACCCATTCAAAACCCTCAGCTACATAAAATTACTATGTCCATAATACCATAAACATGGCAATATATCTTTTATTTCACATTACTTTTTAATATGTCAAATATGGTCATATAGATTCCGTACGCATCACGTAACGAATTTATAATTAATTCCCTGATATTAATTCATAAGCCAAACTTGCCAATGAAATATAGTGAATTGCTAAATTCATACCTAAGGGTTTAGCTGGAGTATGAGCTTTTTCATTGCGAAACCTTTGTATAGCCATATTGAGGAATTTAGCCCCTTCAAAAAAGTCTTTTTCGGCATCATCTTTAGGAACATGTCCAAATATTTTTTCAAAGTTTTCATTACAAAAAGCCTTATGAGCTTGTTCTTCCCCAGTCAAATCTTTTAATTTTTGTCTAACAATTTTATATGATTCTTCTACTGCGTGATAATAGTCTTGAGTTACTAAGTACCTTTTTATGTGTTCATATATTTCAGGTCTTATATTGATTGTAACTTCATCATCTTCAATATCATTTATCATATTATTGTTCACCTCAACTTTTTGATAAGGATACATCTGTAATTTATTAGCAATTTTTTCAATTTCAACAGAAAATTTTACATACATAGGAATTGCTAATTCTCTATTTCGAAATAATGACGCAAGTTCTAATAATGTCATAGCAACAAGTTTATTATCCTCTAATTCCCAAAATGTATGTAAAATATTAGTCATAGATGTTCCATTTACCGCATATTTTTCATTATAAATATTAATATTAAAATGTTGAAAAAAATCAGCAAAGGATTCTTTTGTGAATCTGACAATAAATCCAGTTTCAAGTCTTAAAGCATTATCTAAATATTTTATATCCGCATTTGATAAATTACTCATATTTATTAATATAACCTAAACATGTGCCTCTGTAATTATCAAAATAAACTTGAACTATATTGGTTGTAGTTATAAGTTTTATTCAATTCCTAAAACTTCTTTTTCAATTTGTTCAATGATTTCAGGAATTAATTGTCCTGTTGGCTTTTGTTGTTTGGATTTTGGATCGGAAGCAGATATTTCATATTGTTTAATTTGTGGAATATTTTTCAAAATATTCATCAACGAATAAATTTCAGATTGCGGAGTTGGAGTTTTGTTGTCAATATCTTTTGATATCTTTTGCATTAGTTTTCTTGCAAAATCCAAAAGCTCGTTGCTGAAATTCTTTTGATTGCGTTTAACCTCAAATCTTTTCCTAGCCCATTCGTATTTCTTTTTCCAATAAAACAAAGTTCTGCGAGATATGTTTAATTTTGTTCCGATTTCTTCAAGCAGTATTTTGTCATAAACATACATCTTTTCAGCTTGTTTGTAATATTTCATTTTTGTCATGTTAACTCCTTATCTGCACATTGAATTTTTAACACCGTAATATGGATTATGCTTTATGTAACCTTGTTCAAATGCATATTTTAAAATACTTCCAAGCAACGTTACACCGTTGCTTGCGGTTTTTGGTTTGTATTTTTCTTTCATTTTCTGCATAAAATCAACAATCATTTCATAGGTAATTTTACTAATTTGAATTTCGCCAAAATACGGCAGAATATTGTATTTTAGCTGTGATTTGTAACCCTTAAGAGTATTCTTTGTTAATGTTTTATTTGTAATGTAACTCAATGCAACATCTTGAAACAAGACTTTTTTGTTCATTTTTAATTCTGGTTTTGGATACAATTTAAAAGTTTTCTCTTTTGAACCTTCTATATATTTATACAAACCCTGTTCAAAGACAATTTTATTACTGTTCAAAAGCCGTTCAAGTTCGATTTTACAATCGCATTCGGCTATCATATTAATTCCATCAAGAGTAAATTCTTTCAGGTGTTTTGCTAATTTTTCTATATTCATAAAATCTCCTCGGTAATTTCAAGTGTAATTTCTTTGAAATTATTATCTTTTGCAATCATTTCAAGTTGGTTTATTAGTTGCACAATTTGTCTAAATCGGTTGTACTTTTTATGTATAAATTCTATCGCATCGGGTGTAAATGGTATTTCAGATAATTGGTCAAAAATTTGTTTTAAATCACTTATTGAAAAAGTTGCAAATTTAACTATTTCTGAAAACCTATCAAAAAGATGTTTGTATCGTTCCAACTTTTTATGAGCCAATCCCATACCAACAAAAATAATTGGACAATTCGTTTCATCGTGAATATCTCTCAAAATTTCTATCGTCTTCAAGTTGTTCATTAAGTAATCGATTTCATCAACAATGATTAATTGAGGTTTTTGTTTTAGTTTTTGGACAATCAAATTAAAATTATCCGACGTTAAATATCTCGGAATTTCGTCCATTTCTTTTACGATTTCTTCTAGTAACCACCGTCCAGTCATTAAGTTTGTCGCCCTTAAATATATCGCATCATATTTGCAAGCCAACCACAATGCTGTCTGAGATTTTCCAAGTCCTGGTTCTCCATATATGAGTCCCATTTTGGGGATATTCTTTGGTTTGTTTAAAAGATTTTCAACTAAACCAATAAAATTTTTCACGTTCGTTGTTTTAACAAAAATTCTATTCATAAAGTAACTTATACTCCTTGCTATTTTTAAACTCTGTTATCCAAGAATTATTTGGGTCATTTTTTACTAAATACTCATATTTTTCTGAATTATTCTTGAATATTTTTTGAACACATTTTGAACGCTCTTTGAACTCTGTTTGAACAGGGTTTGAATTTTCTTCAAGCATTTTTGTTTCTAAATACTTAACTTCATCATTGGATAAATATGTCTTTACTGCATTTATAGTTTTCTTATGTAACTTTCTTTGTTTTACAATTTTTTGTTTGTAATCTTCAAAATCAGTAACTGTACCTAATAATTTTGCCATGGGGTGAGTTTCTGTTACTCTTTCTGCCGTACATAAGTATTCACCTTTTATCGTATAAACCTTGATACTTGTTAAATCAAAAAGATTGTATTTAATTAGCACTTTACTTTTAAAGCCATAAAGTCTTTCTTCAAAATAGTCACAATTTAAAAATCTTATACCATTTCGTTGTATTGTTTTAACTTCTGTTGCAAGCATCAAATCGTCTAGCAAATTAATATCTACATTTTGTCTTTTTCTACTTTCTAAAACTTCTGCTATTGTTTTATCTGGTGCATTCGGACAAGGTTGAGAATTTTTAAAATTCAACCACATATCAATCATTTTTATTGTTTCATCTAAAGTTGGTACAAAATCATTATGTAATTGTTTGTGAAGTTTTTCATTTCGCATTAAATACGCAGGTTTATTATCTATACTTGAACCTACGTAACTTGGTAATAATTTTTCAAACCCTTCTTGAAATTCTTTGAAAAATCTTTCAATAACTTTTGCTCTTGCATTATATGGCCTAGCAAATACTGTTTCTATACCTAATTTTGAATATAGTCCATTAAATCCTAACTCGCTAAATCCTCTATCATCATTAAAGTATTTTGCTCTAAAAGCTCTACCATTATCTTGGTAAACTATTTTAGGTATCATATCTAAATTGATTATCGAATTTCTTAATGCACTTGCTATACATTGGGTATTTTCTTCTAGCATAATTTCATAACCAACAAGTGCTGTTGACTTCCAATCTAAAAATCCAACTAAAGTTGCTCTTGTTGGTTTACCTGTAAAAGGATTTATCACATTAAAATTTAAAACGTGTCCATCTGCTACAAGAATGTCTCCTACTTCTAATAAACTTGCATCTCGTTTTATATATGGTTCAACCTTATCGGATAATGCTTTTTCCCCATCTCTTGCCAAAATCCACTTATCATAATTATTCTTCTTAAACCAATTGGCATATTTTCTAAAAGTAATATCTGCTGGAATATACGATTGACCCTGTTGTTGTAGTTTGTATTTTGTAAGTGCAATCGCTTTACCTATGCAAAGTCTATTTGGGTGGAGTAATAAACCCATAAATATTTTAATTTCTTCATCTGTTAAACAAGTCCTGTATTCATCTACTTTTGCATATTTGTATTGTGGGATAAGTTTAGAATAATCTTCTGTTCCATTAAGTGTATTCTTCCAACGGTGAAGTGTGCCTCTACTAATTTTACCTAATATCTCAAAGAGGTGTGAATTAGATGTATTGTGCAAATTTACAAAATCATAATCTGCCTGAAGTTTATTATCTGATTTTTTACGAAACTCTTTCCATTGATTAAGCAAATCTAATCTTGCTAAGGCTATTTTCTTTGATTTTTCTGGTGTGAATGTAATTGAATCTTCTGTCATTAATTTAGCCTTTCAATATACCAATTACTCATACCAAAATGATTAAAATTCCATTGAAGGTCAAAATAAAAATCAGATTCAAAATTTTTATTAAATTTAAAAGTTTGTTTATTATTTTGAGTTCTAATATAACTATCTAATGCGACTTGTATTTCTTTTGAAAACCTTGTTTTAAAGTCATTATAAGAAATATTTATGATTTCTTTCGTTAATTTATTTCTCACTTTCATTTTGCTTTGCTCCATTACAGATACAGGCTCACAAGTTTCGACTCTGTCTCAACTGTTCGCTTTGTAAAAATCATCTTCAAATCCTCTAATATTATCTAGTTCAATATTGTATCTTTTACCTTGCTTATCTACACAAGTTGCATAATCAATTTCGCCATCAGCAAATTTATTTTTCCAAATACAAATCAATAAACCTATTTCTTGAGTTTTAAGGTTTAAAATCTTTGTTCCATAAAGTTGATAATCTTTTTCTGTCATTGTAAGTTCCTTTCTTTTGCAATGACATTCATCACTCTTGTCATGGCAAAAATCAAGTCTAAATCCCAATCTCAGAGATAATTCGACACATCTCAAAATACAAGAAATTTCAAATTGGGCTTTTGGTACTCATTTTGTCCAATGTCTAAAAGGTAAATGTGTTCAACGATAGAGGCAAATTTAATTAAAATTTTAGAAAATATTGTGGACTTTTGAGCACCCGAAAAGTCCCTTTTGGCGTACTTTGAAACTCAAATCTCATTTCGAAAAAATAGCCTCAATTAGCCTAGAATTGGGAAAGTTTATATAAACATGCAAATCCAAATTGGACTAATAAACCCCAATAATATGTTAAAACGCACTAAAAAAGAACCTTTTCAGGCTCTTTCTAAATGGAGGAGGAGGTGGGATTCGAACCCACGGTACGCGTGAACGTACGACAGTTTTCAAGACTGCTCCAATCAACCGCTCTGGCACTCCTCCATACGATTGTTCGGATGTAATTCTATTGTATTAAATAATTTTTCTTTGTCAAGTGGCTTTTCCGAATTTATTTAATTTAACTTTTTACAAAAAAAATATTTCAACATATAAAATCCCGAATTCAAAAATTCCTCCTTCTCTCCAGTATATTTAAACCCCATCTTCACATAAAACCTAATTGCTCTCTCATTTTTATCCAAAACGTACAAAAAGACTTCTTTCGATTTCTCAATAACATTATTTAAAATCTTTGTACCAATCCCTTCTCCTTGAAAAAACGGATCTTTTTGTAAAAATTAATATCTCAGCAATCCTTGAAATATCCATATTACCAGCTTTTCGTAACATTTAATTTCCTCTTACCTATACTGCAACTTTATCAAATAAACCACATTCGTCAATTTTTTATGTAAATTTATCTTCACTCACATAGCAAAAAATATTTTTACAACACTTATATGAACAAACATAGGAGAAATCAAATGAGCAAAATTAGTCCTATAATAGGCTCTACCAAACAACTTACAGGTGAAACAAGATTTATAAATGACGCATTACGAAAACATAAACTCACAAGACACAATTTAAAAACACTCAAACAATTTCAACCACTAAATGATGACATTGCAGAATTTAGTAGCAATTTTCAAAAAAATTACAACGACTATAAAAACATTGAAGAAACAAATTCTCTTATGTCTTTTGAGAGAAGAAAATTAGCTCAAATTGAAGATACCGTTTCACAAGGCTATTTTAGAGATGAAGAAATTTTTGATGAAATGAGCGATTATGCAAGCAGAAGCTATAGCTCTGACGACATTCCAATTGCTGAAAAGCCTAGTATTCTAAGTCAAATTTCTACAGTATTTTCTCTGGATAAAGACCTTGACAAATCTATTCAACGCAAATTAAAACGTATATCTATGGGGGATAAATTAGAAAAAGAAGCCGCTAAATTCGGTCGATATCTAACATTCCAAGAAACTCCTATTATTGCAGAAGAAGCTCTTGTCCAAAAAGAAGCAGGAATTTCAGAAAAAAGAATTATACAAAACTTTAAACGTTCATTTTTGAACAAACGAAATCCACAAGACAAGAATTTTTCTGTAGAATTATTCCGCTTTTTATCTCAAAAACCGGAAAACAGGAAAGATGTAATTTTAAAAGCCATAGATGGCGATGAAATCGTAGATACAGCATTAATTGAATTTTTCCCGAAAATCAATAGTATTTTGTCAAACGAAAAATTGACCCAAGAAGTTATGGAAGATTGCAGAGTGGATGGAATTACTGATCCTACTCAATGCAATTTTGCAAAACAGTTATGCCAAATTTATGGCAAATGGGATGATACAACAAAAGATTTTCTTCAAAGAACAGTTTTTGACACAATAAAAGGTCCAAAATCTTGTGAAGAAGCAGTTAATATATCTTTAAAATGTTTAAGAGAAAATAATTATTCGATAACTAAAACTCTTATGGATAGAAATTATATTTATAAAATGAAACACCTTGATAAAGATATGCGCAAAAAAGTAGCTGAACTCAGCAAAAACTAATCAATTTTTCTCGCAAACTTTTTGTTATAAAAATGTATCACTAGCGGATAAAGAATCGTTATATATAATCCAATCAAAAAGCAACTGCTAAATCTTCCGATTGGAGCAGACATGTATTGCAAAAAGATCGGAGTTAAATATTCCTGTAAATACACTAAAATTAAACCGCCAAAAAGAAAAAATAAAGCTTTTCCCCAAAAAACGCATTGAGGTACATCAAAATTTACAAATCTTCTTTCTAACAACCACCCGGTAAAAGCGCCTAACGCAAATCCAGCTTTTGGGAAAGATTCAAATCTCATTTTTTCAGGATCAACAAGAATTACACCATTCAAATAATCAACCGGATAATGTTTAAACTCTGTATAAATTATCAATAAAATACACAAGATTAAAATAATTCCAAACGCAATTAAATCACGATTTTTGCCGTTTTCAATCCATTTTAGCACTTTAGATGTCACATATAAAAGTCCAACACCCACAATCATTGAAACAACAACATCTTGAGGCGTATGAACACACAAGTAATTTCTTGAAAATGCGATTAAGAAAACCATTGTAATAAGGGAATATCTAAGAATTTTGTTTGACCAAAACTTAACTGCCAAAGCTCCAAATGTTCCCGTTGCAATCGCTGTATGACCGCTTGGAAAAGAGTAGCCCGTTGCGTGTTTCATAGCTTTTTCAAGAGGATGTATTCTATTATCCAAAATCCATGGGCGATAAATACATGCCGTAACTTTCAAAAATTGGTTAACAACAAGCGCTCCAAAAAAGTTCCAAATCAAATAAATCCCACATTTTTTGTTTAAAACCCAATAAAACAATGCAACCAAAAGCATTGCAAAACAATATTCCCCGAGAAGTGTTATATGATATAAAATCCAGTCAAACGCTCCATGCGTAACTTCTCTAAAATTTTGCAACATCAGTAAATATTCTAGCTGTAATCCCAAAAATTTTTCCATAAAACAATTTTATTAAGAAAAATTTTCAAAATCAAATATCTTAAAAATTTTTCATGTATATAATTTGCAATATTTGTTAACATTTAACTGATTTTATTAAAGTTTTGAATATATTTTTCCGTTAATAGCGTATGTAGTGGAGATTAATTATGTTCGACGATATTAATATCAACAGTTTAGACGGAATTAAAAAGATTATAGCCAAAAAGTGTGACCAGAATAACGATGGAATTTTACAAGATACTAATAAATTGCAAGAGGTTAGTATTTTCAACAAAACTTGTAAAACCATTAAGGGGACAACTTTTATTTACAATGGACAAGCATATAATGCCGACGGCACTGAAAACTATACAAGAGAAGTTCCTCGAGAAATAAAAATGCCGGAATTTAAAATGTTTAAAAAGCCGAAAAATCTTACCCAAAAAGATAGCATAAGTACATCTTATGACTGGTCGCCGGAATGGTTGAATAACTCTATTGAACAAATGACAACTGCACCAAGATATAAAGGTAAATATAAAAAAAGTATTTTGCGTGGAAAAGCTCAAGCATTTATTGACAGTGGCAAAAAATGGGATATAGACCCACGGATTCTTCTTGCTGTTGCAATGCAAGAATCCGCAAGGGGTACTAAAACAAGAGGCAAAAACAGTGTTGGAGGTCCTAAACAAAATTTTAATTCAATAGAAGAGAGTATTGATCATATTGCACAGAGAATTGATACAATAAGGACTAAGCAACATAGAAAAAAAACTACAGTAGATTCAATTGCCTTTGGATACACAAATGTAAAAGCTTCCGCTCCAACATGGAGTAAAAATGTCAACAGTTACATAAATCAAGCGACAAAATACTACGAACCGCCAAAATAAGATTAAACATTATAATCTATTCCATGTTTTTTAAAAAGTTGGTTGAAAAATTCTTTATTTTTCAAAATATTTTCATCTGTCAAAGTCATTGGCATAGTAAAATTTATAGGATGTTGTTTTTGACTTTTTTCAGCAATAACTTTATCCAAATATTCGCCTAAAACCTCATTTGTTTCGGCACAAATCTTTCTTTGTTGCGGTATATCAGCGTTTTCTTTGGCAATTTTCAACTTATCCGCCAAATCTTGCGCCTTTTGAGAAAATTTTTCATAACCATTTGATTTATCACCCGAAAGCGTTTTTAAGAACTTATCTCTATCAGAAAAAGCTAAATTTGGTGTAAATTTATATTTTGCATGGAAATAAATCGCAGTATCCTTTGAAATTATTTCAAAATTTTTAACCTTGTTTTCCATAATTTCTATAATGCTTGAAAGCCTCAAAATTTCCCCAAAATTAAACCCTTTTTGTTTATATTCGTCATTAACTCGAATAAAAAGTCCCGACATATTTGGAGAGCCTTCAAAATACGCAAATTCTTCATACCCCAGCAATTTATCAAACCTGTTTCTTAATTCGGTTATAAAATTATGTCCGTAACCAGCTTTTGGCATTTTCACATCAAGGTACAATTTTCCAAACTTATTTTCAGGCACAACAAAAGAACAAAGTTTTCTTGTATCACCTTGTGCAACATTAGTTATGATAGGTTTTGTGTTTTTTATAAATCTAGCTGGATTAATTGGGTTAATAATTTTCATAATACGTATGCTAATCTAAAACCTGTAAATAAAAATTTTTGCGTAATTTTTAGATTTTATAATATAATTCACCTATGACAACAATTGATTTTTCGAATGTAATAAAAATTAAAAACGCAGTTAATGAAAAATTCGGTGAATACGTACACTTTCATGATGCTTGTGGCGGACAATATTTCAACCTTGAACACACATCCCCGCAAATTATTGAATTTATAAAAGAATTTGTCAAAACTCTAGGCTATACCGCAGAATTTGAAGAAAATGGATTGTTTTTTACATTAAATTGATTAATCTTTTTTGATTTATAATATTTGTATGGAATATTGTAATAAATGCGGAAACAAATTAACCGAAAAAGAGTGTATAAATTGTGGAATAAGTGAAGGGATGGTTGCTTATTGCGAAAATTGTGACGAGTTCAAATTTCCAATGTACAATGTCGCAGTTAGTGCAGTCATCTGCAATCCTGATTTTTCCAAGATTTTATTAATCCAACAATACGGTAGACCAAAAAATATTCTCGTTGCCGGCTATGTAAATAAAGGCGAAAACCTTGAACATGCTCTTATTAGAGAAATTAAGGAAGAAGTCGGATTGGATGTAATAGATTTTAAGTTCAACGCATCAAGTTATTATGAAAAATCAAATACGCTGATTTGCAATTTTATTGTCAGAGCAAAAAACGAAAACTATTCACTCACAACCGAAGTTGATGCAGCAAACTGGTTTACAATCGAAAAATCTAAAGAGGCAATTTATAAAGGCAGTTTGGCAGAAAAATTTTATAATTTGGCAATTGAAAAAATTCAATCATGCTATAATTAAACTATTCTGAAAGGATTTTAAACATGAAAACAATTAAACTAACAAAAATGCAAGGTTGTGGAAACGACTTTGTAATAATTGATTACCCCGAATACGAAAAAACCGGATTAAAAATGAGCGAACTTGCCAAAAAAGTTTGCAATAGAAATTTTGGAGTCGGTGCAGATGGAATGATTATCCCGAAACTTAACCCTGAAAACAAAGAGGCAGATATCAGTTGGTATTTCTATAATTCAGACGGTTCTACCGCTCAAATGTGTGGAAACGGAATGAGATGTTTTGCAAAATATTGTATTGACAACAAACTAGTTGACAAAAAATCATTTAGTGTTGAAACACTTGCAGGAATTATCAAACCTGAACTTCTTGATAACGGATTAATTAAGGTAAATATGGGAAAACCGATTTTAGAAAACAAAAAAATCCCGTTTTGGAGCGAAAATGGAGAAAAGAAACTTACTGCCCTTGACAGAGAATTTGAAATTACCCCTGTTTCTATGGGAAATCCGCACTGTGTAATTATTACAGACGAAGATCCGATGAAACTTGCCCAAACTTACGGCCCTGTTATTGAAAAACACGAATTTTTCCCAGAAAAAACAAATACGGAGTTTGTAAGAGTAAAATCTCGCATGGAAATTGATATGCGTGTATTTGAACGTGGTTGCGGAATTACATTAGCATGTGGGACAGGAGCTTGTGCAAGCGTTGTTGCATGTGTTTTAAATAACTTAACAGAAAACAAAGTTAAAGTTAACCTTCTTGGAGGCCCTGTATTCATTGAATGGCAAGGTTCTGCGGATGATAAAGAACAAGATATTTTCTTAATCGGCTCGGCTAACTATAGCTTTTTTGCAGATTATATCTTGTAAAATCCCGTATTTCCATGATATTATAAACTTATACACTAGAATAGGAGAAAATTAAACATGAAAACTTACGAATTATTAACTATATTCAAACCAAATTTGGATGCAGAAGAAGTTGAAAAAGCAGTTGAAACTTTGAATAAAGTTGTTGTTGATTTCGGCGGAAAAGTTGAATCTACAGACAAAACTGGCAGAAAAAAATTAGCTTATGAAATCGAAAACTTCAGAGATGGATTTTTTGTTACTACAGAATTAAGCTTGCCTGCTGAAAAAGTAGCTGAATTTAGAAGACAATTGAAATTGAACGACAATGTTTTAAGAACTATGTTCTTAGAATCTTCAAAAGTTAGTGCATAAGCGTAGGTTGGGGATATTTTCCCCAACAATTTTAAAAAGAAAGAAAGAAAAATGGCATTTTCAAAAGCAGTAGTAACAGGAACAGTTTACAGAGCGCCGGAAAAACGTTTTACCCAAAACAATATTGCGGTAAC
>OJML01000442.1_pt1 | contig 24886 bp, 16 predicted proteins | sample 1597221 | NCBI WGS metagenome assembly OJML01 (sample SAMEA2452123, study PRJEB22498) | human gut metagenome | biome: human feces; feature: human gut; material: feces | place: Australia | collected 2012 | reverse complement strand
CGCCGTTTTTTCAGTGTGCTTTTTCTAAAACAAGTCTATACAACAAACTGCTTTATGAATTTTCGGCAAGTGCTCCTTACAGATATTTTCTGGGATGCCGGGCGATAAAGCTTTGCATTCCCAGGCTGTGGGCCTCAATTACGTCGTCGCACCATTGGTCAAATTCCGGGTTAGGAATCTGCACCTCCGGATGGGACAGCACATAATCGGCCACGGAGACCAGGGTATACTCTTCGCCGAACATGGATCCATCTTCGCAGATGAGGGCCAGACGGTCCACATCGGGATCGACCACAATACCCAGATCGGCCTGCTCGGCAGGAACGCGGGCTGAAATCTCGGTCAAGTTTTCCGGGATGGGTTCCGGATTGTGGGCAAAGTTGCCATCGGGGGTGCAGTTCAGTTCTATCACATTCACCCCCATTTCACGCAACAGTGCCGGGATGACGACACCTCCAACTGAATTTACGGCATCGACCACCACTTTGAAGCCTGCTTTGCGGACTGCCTCGATATCGGCCAGTTTCAGGGCCAGAGCCGCTTTAATATGTTCGTCGTTGTAGCTACAGCGTTCGATCACATGGCCGATGCTGTCGATCTCCGGATAGGTCTCTGTGCCGGCTTCAGCCAAGGCCAACACCTTTTTCCCCTCGGTGTCACTGAGAAATTCTCCGTGAGAGTTCAGCAACTTGAGTGCATTCCATTGGCGTGGATTGTGGCTTGCTGTCAGGATAATTCCTCCGTCGGCTTTTTTACCGGTTACGGCAACCTCGACAGTAGGGGTGGTGGCCAGACCGATGTTGATGACATCGACGCCGCAACCACACAGTGTGCCTTCTACGATAGAGGCTGCCATCTCACCCGACAGACGGGCGTCACGGCCGATTACGACTTTCAACTTCCGACCTGGAAATTCGCCTTTGAGCCACTGGGCATATGCCGAGGTAAATTTAACCAGATCTATCGGGGTAAGGTTTTCACCGGGTTTTCCGCCGATTGTTCCGCGGATACCGGAAATGGATTTGATCAGAGTCATGTTGTTATGAATTTTGGCGTAAATTAATTACTTTTATACCAATAAACAAAATTAGCAAATTCCTTTATGAGAACCATAGCACCTTCCGAATTGGTTATTAATCAAGACGGCTCCATATTTCATCTTCATCTGCATCCGGGCGATTTGGCCACAACGATCATTTTGGTTGGGGATCCGGGCCGGGTGCAGCAGGTGGCAGACCATTTTGACAGCATCGAATGTGAAGCCTCCAATCGGGAGTTTCACACCATGACAGGTATGTTTCGGGGCAAACGTATGAGTGTTGTTTCGACCGGCATAGGCACCGATAATATCGATATTGTGGTCAATGAGATCGATGCGTTGTTCAACATCGATTTTAGGGCACGTACCGAAAAAGATCAGAAGACTGCTTTGACGCTGGTTCGGCTGGGAACGTGTGGCGCGTTGACTCCCGATCTGAAGATCGGTGATCGGATTTTGTCCCGCATATCGGTCGGGTTCGATGGTTTGCTGAACTTTTATAAAGGTCGGAACCAGATTTGTGACCTGGAGATGGAACAGATTTTCATGGAGAAGGTCGGTTGGAGTCGGTTGTTGACATCGCCCTATTTTGTTCGTTGTTCCGATCGGTTGGCCGAGTTGTTTGCGGATGTTACGGTGCCCGGAATGACCATTTCAGCACCGGGATTTTACGCTCCTCAGGGTCGTTATCTGCGCCTCTCACCGGCCGATCCGGAGCTGAATGCCAAGATCGAACGGTTCGAATATGCCGGATATCGTTTTACCAACTTCGAGATGGAGGGGTCGGCTCTGGCCGGATTGGCCAAATTGCTCGGTCACGAGGCAACCACAATCTGTACCGTCATTGCGCAGCGGGTTGCACAGGATATGGAGACCGATTATCGACCGTTTGTTGATAAGATGATTGTAACGTCTTTGGAAAAATTGGCTCAAATCTGAAAAATTGGATTATCTTTGACATAAGGTGGATTGGGTGTAGTCCGCTTGAATGACGTAGTTTTGAAACAATAAAATCGTAGAGAAATATGAAATTCGTAGTATCTTCATCGGCCCTGCTGGGATTGCTCCAGACAACTAACAAAGTGATCAGCAATAAGAATACACTGCCTATTTTGGACTATTTTCTGTTCGATCTCAAGGATGGTGTGCTGAAAATTACTGCGTCCGATCTTGAAACCACACTGGTGGGTACGCTACCTGTAGAGAGTGTGGAGCGAGAGGGCTTGATCGCCGTTCCGGTGAAGTTGATGCTCGATTCCCTGAAAGAATTTTCGGAACAACCCTTAACCATCGAGGCCAATGAGACGACCTGGGAGATTGTTGTTAGTTGGAAAAGTGGTAAGTTGACCTTGCCGGGAACCTCTGGCTTGAGCTATCCGGAGTTGCCACAACTGAACGAGACCAAACAAACTATCACCCTTGATGTAGACACCTTGTTGACAGGAATCAACAAGACCATCTTTGCGACGGCAGATGACGAATTGCGTCCGGTGATGAACGGCGTGTATGTCAATATCGAGCCGCAGTCGGTTACCTTTGTGGCGACCGATGCGCACAAGTTGGTTAAATATACCGCAGAGAATGCATCCGAGATGGCAGCCTCGTTTATCTTGCCGAAGAAGCCGGCCAACCTGCTGCGCGGTATGCTGCCCAAAGAGGAGGAGAATGTAACGATTGAGTTCGACGACAAAAATGTCCTGTTCCGATTGAAAAATCAGGTGCTGATTTGCCGTTTGATTGAGGGGAACTATCCCAATTACAATGCGGTTATTCCGGCCAATAACCCCAACAAGGTATTTGTGGATCGGATCGAATTGTTGAATGCGATCCGTCGTGTAGCGGTCTGCTCGAATCAGTCGACCAACCTGATCAAATTCGATATCAAGCAGGGTGAAATTAACCTGACGGCGCAGGATCTGGACTTTTCGGTGTCGGCTCAGGAGTCGTTGCCGTGTGATTACGAGGGAGAGAATATTGTCATTGGTTTCAAATCGACCTTCCTGATCGAGATCCTGTCAAACCTCGAGACTCAAACCGTATTGATCGAGTTGGCAGATCTGACTCGTGCCGGTGTCTTCAAACCGGTTTATGATGAGCAACCGGCCAACGATACGCTGATGTTGTTGATGCCGATGATGATCAACGCGTAGAGAGATGAAACTGAATCTGAAGCGACCGATTGTCTTCCTTGATTTGGAGACGACCGGTGTTGATCCGGCCAAAGACAGGATCGTAGAGATATCGTTGGTCAAGGTGATGCCTGACGGCAGCCAGGAGATCAAGACCCGTCGGTTGAATCCGGAGATGCATATCCCGGAGGCAGCCTCGGCTGTACACGGTATTCACGATGAGGATGTAGCCAATTGTCCCACCTTCCGCGAAATTTCAAAATCGCTGTGGAGTTATATCAGCGGTTGTGATTTTGCCGGTTACAACTCCAACAAGTTTGATATTCCGGTACTGGTTGAGGAGTTTTTGCGGGCAGGGATCGATGTGGATATGGACAAATGCCGTTTCATCGATGTGCAGAATATCTTCCACCGCATGGAGCAGCGGACCTTGGTTGCCGCCTACAAGTTCTATTGCGGGAAGGATCTGACGCAGGCCCATTCGGCCGAAGCCGACACGTTGGCAACCTACGAGGTGCTCAAGGCGCAGCTGGACCGTTATTCCGAGTTGCAGAATGATGTCGAGTTCTTGTCGGAATTCTCGGCCCGTTCGCAGAATGTCGATTTTGCGGGGCGCATTATCTACGACGACAAGGGTGTCGAGGTGTTTAATTTCGGCAAACATAAAGGGCGTTCGGTGGCCGAAGTATTTCGTACTGAACCCAGTTATTACGCGTGGATGATGAACGGTGATTTTCCGCTCTATACGAAAAAGGTGATTACGGCAATTCGTTTACGGGAGATGAATAACAAACATTGATTTGGATCTGAGCCTGGATGAGCAGGTAAAGCCGTTTGGGAATATTTTTTACCTGTTAGGATAGGGCTTTGATTGAAAATAAAAGGATTCCACTTTTATGAGGAGTCCTTTTTGTTATATTTGCGATATAGTATTTACGTACCTATGAGAAAAGTATTGCTCTTATTGGCCTTGACGTTGGGTAGTGCTCCCTTTTTGCAGGCGCAGCAGTCAACGGAACGTTCAACCAGTCGGGTGACGATTGCCGGCCAAAGTTTCTATGTCCACACGGTCCAGGCAGGGGAGACCTTCTACTCCCTGAGTAAATTGTACAATACGGACGAGAAGACCATCCGCGCATACAATCCGATTGTCATTGATGGATTGAAACAGGGGCAGATGTTGAAAATTCCGGCAGGAGCTTCTGCGCAAAAGGAGCTGTCTGCTCGCAAAATGAATAAACTGTTCGACACCCATATTGTTAACAAGGGTGAGACCGCTTTAGCAATTTCAAAACGTTATGGGATTTCGTTAGCAACTCTAATGGAAGATAATCCCGGACTTGATCCGGCACATTTATCCATAGGGCAAAAGATTAATGTGCGTATTAAAAGTCAGGGTGAGGCAAGTAGTTCAGATATTGACCAAGAATTAGGAGAGTATAGTCAGACGTTGAATGCGATTTCGCCTCGGTTTACACACCATGTTGTTGCAAAAGGTGAAACCCTTTATACATTGAGTAAATTAACAGGTATACCTGCCGATACAATTTTCAAATATAATGCGACGGTATTGCAGGACGGGTTAAAATATGGATCGATTCTCAAACTTCCGATTCCTGCTTCAGAAGTGGGTCCCTCACTTGCTACAGCGGGAGGTGTAACCACAAATATTCCGGTACCTGTGGATGATGATATGGAAGCCCCAACGAGTGGCTATCCTGCAAATGAAAGCCCAACAGTTGTGCCCCTTACTCCTCTTACCCCCGCATTAAGTGGACCTGTGCAGGTAAAACACATAGATATGACAGCACCAATTAAGGTAGCTGTAATGCTTCCTGTTCGCGTCGGTGGAACCTCAGATCGTCGTTATTTGGAGTTCTATCAAGGGGTTTTGCTGGCCCTTGATGAGTTGAAGGCGACGGGGGTATCCTCTCAGGTCGATCTGTTCAATACGGCACACTCTACGGCAGAAGCCAGCAGATTGCTCAACGAATCGGCTGTACAGCAGGCAGATTTGATTATTGGGCCGGTATATGAGAGTAATTTTATTCCGGTGGCGAATTATGCCACACAGCATGGTATTCCCATTGTATCGCCGTTGGCGGCGATGAAGGAGACGGGTTCGCCATTGGTGTTTGAGGCGGCGCCTTCGGATGCTTTTAAGTACACTAAGTTACAGGATGAATTTTCGCCGTCAAATAATATTGTAGTGGTTTCGGCAACGTCGAACAACGATCCCGAGATGTTAAGTGAGATTGTCCCGCTGTTGCCCTCGTCTGCGCGTAAAGTGACCTACGTCAAAGGGTCTGGAGGCAATGCCGTGGAGAATTGGTTGGACCTGGATAAGACGAATGTGTTTGTCGTGTTGTCCCAGAATGAGCAGATGACGGAAGAGATCCTGGCCAGCATCAGCTCTGTACAAAACTCTCGCATCTCACGCGGTCAGAACTGTCCTCCGATCAAGGTGGTGGGAAGTTCAAGGTGGCCACGTTTCCAAAATATTGACAAGAACCTCTTCTTTAAATTGAATTTGCGCTATACGACCAACTATCATGCAGATCGTGGTAATGAACGGGTAGCCGCTTTCGACCGTCGCTATGTAGCCGCTTTTAGTTCATTGCCGAGCATGTATTCTTATCGTGGGTATGATGTGGCCAAACTGTTTGTCGGAGCAATCAAATTGCATGGAGACGAGTTTGCTTCATATATTAACGATCGTGAATTACCCTTGTTACAGACACCGTATCGTTTTGGTCAGGTCAATGCTAATGGCAAGTATGCCAACAACGAATGGGCGAAGGTTTGTTACAATAGCAACTATACCATTGAGGTGCAGTAATTGACTCGAAGAAGTTCTGTCAGAGCCCAGTGAATGAGGGGCAGAGATCGTTTTTAGTGGCAGTGACATTTTCACGATATTCGTTATAGTTCGATCCGGCATACCGCCGGATCGAACTGTTTTATGGGGTGAGATTTGGGGACTGAGGTATAGATATGGATATGACCGTTTGTGGTGCTTGTTTGAACCTTTGCAAGCGCATGGTACGTTTTGGGGTAGATTGTTGGGTCTGCTTGTTGCATGCTGCTATTGCTTGGGATCGTTGGATGCGGACTATTCCTGCTGATCATAAGGTAGGGGAGCTCTTATGAGGAGGGTCAATCAAATTGGTAAGTGTTGTTGATCCGCTCTAAGAATGACGCAATGTTAGGCTTACGAGATATACGTTATTCATTGAGTTTCTATGTAGCCAGACTGCAGGCCTGCGAACCTGTGTAGTAAAGGGGGCTTGAAAAATTGTTGCCAGTGTTAGAAATGCGTACTATTGGAAATGCTATAACATTGTGAACAGCTTTAATAAAACCAATAAAGAAGAAATAAAAAAAAGCCTGTCGGTAACATACCGACAGGCTTTTGAGTAAGGTGACTTTACGTTTCGTATCCTCAGAGTTTACAGATTAGCGCCGAAGATACCGATTCGCCAAGTATTATTGAACCGATTATTTGCCGATCAACTCCACACTGCGACGGATAAACTTATCCAGGTTTTCACCCTTCAACATACCACCGGCCAATAACGCCAAGTCAATGATTTGACCGACCAGTTTGTTGTCACGACCCAACTCCTCGAGACGCGTAGAACGCTGTTTGCGCAAAGTCTCGACCTGTTTTGTGAGGTCTGCACGTTTGTCTTTCTCCGTCTGAGAGATCTCCTCCTCTTTCTTGCCTTTGAGCAACTCATTCAGGTTGTTCTCTTCGGTTTGAGCGGTTTCGATCTTCTCGTTGATGCTCTTCAATTCGTCAGCGCCGTAACCCTTCTCCACTTCGTCGAGAATCTCTGCAACCAGCGGGTGGTTACCGTTAACTACAACCGTATAGCTATCAGGCATCTGGCCATAGAACTGCATTCCACCTCCCATGGCTGCCATATCCTTCATACGACGCATAAACTCGTTCTGGGTGATGACAACCGGCTGCTGTTTCTCGTCCAGCGGTTCGAAGACCACATTGAAGTGAGCTTTGTCGTCTTTAGGCAGTTGGGCATCGAAAACAGGGGTCAACAACTCTTGCTGAACGGAGGTCAACGCCATTTTGTGTTTGGTCTCTTTCTCGATCAGTTTATCGATGACGTCTGCATCGACACGTGCAAAGCGGGTGCCTTGATTCTTGCTTTCGAACCAGTTGATGAAGTGGTTGTCCAGCTGGCCGTTCATCTCCAGAACGTCGTATCCACGCGTTTTAGCCTCGGCGATGAAGCTGTATTGAGCCTCTTTGTCGTTGGCGTAGAGGTAGATCACATTGCCATTCTTATCTGTCTGGTTCTCTTTAACCAAGTTGGCATATTCGCTGAGCGTGAAGTATTTGCCATCTACATTCTTCAGCAGAACGAAATCCGAGGCCTTTTCAGCAAATTTCTCATCGGTAATAATACCGTACTCGATGAAGATTTTGAGGTGATCCCATTTGCTTTCATAATCGGCACGCTCCTGTTTGAAAATCTCGCTCAAACGGTCAGCCACTTTACGGGTAATGTAGCTGGAGATCTTCTTGACATTCGAGTCGCTCTGCAGGTAGCTACGTGAAACATTCAACGGAATGTCCGGTGAATCGATCACACCGTGCAACAGAGTCAAGAATTCCGGAACGATACCCTCTACGGAATCTGTTACGAAAACCTGATTCGAGTAGAGTTGGATCTTGTTCTTCTGTATCTCGAAATTGTTGCGAATCTTCGGGAAGTAGAGAATACCGGTCAAATTGAACGGGTAGTCGATGTTTAGATGGATATAGAACAGCGGATCTTCGGCCATCGGGTAGAGCTTATGGTAGAAAGCCAGGTACTCTTCCGGTTTAATATCCGCAGGTTTCTTGGTCCACAGCGGTTCGGTATCGTTGATGATATCGTCCTTGTCCGTATCGACATATTTGCCATCTTTCCACTCTCTGACCTTACCAAAGGCGATAGGCACCGGCAAGAAGCTGCAGTGTTTTTTCAGAATCTCGTGGATGCGATCACGGTTGTTGAATTCCAGACTGTCTTCAGCGAAGTGCAGAATGATATCCGTTCCACGATCACGTTCTGTTTCGGCCTCCTTCAGCGTATATTCCGGTGAGCCGTCGCAGCTCCACTCCATGGTTTTACTGTTCTCTTTCCAGGAGTGGGTAACGATCTCAACCTTGTCAGCGACCATGAAGGCTGAGTAGAAACCCAATCCGAAGTGACCGATAATATTCTGGTTTTTGTATTTGGCCAAAAACTCCTCAGCACCCGAAAAGGCAATTTGGTTGATATATTTGTCGATCTCTTCGGCGGTCATACCAATACCACGATCCGAAATGGTCAAGGTTTTGGCTGCTTCGTCCAATTTGACGTGGATCGTCAGATCGCCCAATTCGCCTTTGAACTCACCGATCGAAGCCAGGGTTTTGAGTTTTTGGGTGGCATCGACCGCGTTTGAGATCAATTCACGCAGAAATATATCGTGATCCGAATAGAGGAACTGTTTGATAATCGGGAAAATGTTTTCCGTTGTAACTCCGATTTTTCCGTTTTGCATGGTTATCTGTTTTTTAAGTTTGTCATATTTTGGCCTTTGCGGCACGAAGTGATGATCAAAAGGTATGCCATCTGTTTTAACGTGCCATTTTGACAGAAAATGACGGGCGGCGGACCGACAATTCTGTCAATCCGCCGCCCTCATTGCGACTTCTGTACGCTGCTTAGCCCTTATGCTTCGGGGAAGTAGGGTTTCAGCAACTCGAGAAAATATTTCGGTGCACGACATGCACGACGTGTCACACTATTCATAAAGGCGAGTGTCACAGATCCGGTGTTGATCCGATCTCCATTTTCGCGGTAGATCTCGAAATCGAAACGCATCTTCACCTTGGGCATCTCAGCCAGCGTTACCCGAATGGTCAATAGATCATCGTCGTAAGCCGGACTGATGTAGTGCGATTGTACATCCAGAACGGGGAGCATCACTCCTGCCTGTTCCATCTCCTGGTAGGTTGTGCCGAATTCGCGTAGCATTTCAGTGCGGGCAACCTCATAGAAACGGATATAGTTTGAATGATGCACAATGCCCATGCAGTCGGTCTCATAATAGCGGACCCGAAGCTGTATGTCGCGTGTAATCATCTGCTATCGGGGATTACTCACCACGAGAGTAGTTAGGAGCCTCACGCGTAATGGTTACATCGTGCGGGTGGCTCTCCAGCATACCCGAGTGGGTGATACGAACGAAACGTGCATTTTTCAAAGCGGCAATATCTTTGGCTCCGCAGTAGCCCATACCGGCACGCAAACCACCAACCAACTGGTAGATCACCTCTTTGAGTGAACCTTTGTACGGTACGCGTGCTGCGATTCCTTCCGGAACCAATTTCTTGATATCGCTCTCCATATCCTGGAAGTAGCGGTCTTTCGAACCGTGTTGCATGGCCTCGAGAGAACCCATTCCGCGATAGGTTTTAAATTTACGGCCATTGTAGATAATGGTCTCTCCGGGGGACTCCTCTACGCCGGCAAACATCGAACCGGCCATAACGGTATCCGCTCCGGCAGCCAAGGCTTTGACAATATCTCCGGAGTAACGTAAACCACCATCAGCAATAACAGGAATGTCTGTTCCTTTCAGGGCTTTGGCAACATCGTAAATGGCAGTCAGCTGTGGCATACCGATGCCGGCAATGATGCGGGTCGTACAGATTGAACCCGGGCCGATACCTACCTTAACGGCGTCAGCACCATTGTCAACGAGCATGCGAGCAGCCTCGCCTGTAGCCACATTACCTACAACGATGTCTACGTTGGGGAATGAAGCCTTTGCCTCGCGCAACTTCTCGATAACGTACTTAGAGTGTCCGTGTGCTGTATCGATAACGATAGCGTCAGCACCAGCCTCAACGAGTGCGCTCATACGGTCGAGTGTGTCTACTGTCACACCAACACCGGCAGCTACACGCAGACGACCCTTCTCGTCCTTGCATGCCATTGGCTTGTCCTTTGCCTTTGTGATGTCCTTATAGGTGATAAGACCTACGAGGTGGTTCTCGGCATCAACAACGGGCAACTTCTCAATCTTGTTCGACTGCAGAATGTCGGCAGCGGCTGAGAGGTCAGTCTTGATGTGAGTGGTCACGAGGTTCTCTTTTGTCATCACGTCGTCGATGAGCTTGTCGAGATGACGCTCAAAGCGAAGGTCGCGGTTAGTAACAATACCTACGAGATGGCACTCGTCGTCAACAACGGGTATACCTCCGATGTGATACTCGGCCATCATGGCAAGCGCATCTTTAACGGTGCTTCCACGGCGAATGGTCACGGGATCGTAGATCATTCCGTTCTCGGCACGTTTCACGATTGCCACCTGGCGCGCCTGTTCCTCTATCGACATGTTCTTGTGGATCACGCCGATACCTCCCTCGCGCGCTATGGCGATAGCCATTGCCGATTCTGTAACGGTGTCCATGGCTGCTGTCACGAACGGCACGTTAAGATTAATGTGACGCGAGAACTTTGTTTTCAACTCTACCGTTTTCGGCAGTACCTCTGAATAAGCAGGGATAAGAAGGACGTCGTCATAAGTAAGACCGTCCATTACAATTTTATCTGCAACAAATGATGACATAAGTACTTTTGAAATTTATTGCGTGCAAATTTAGCAATAAAATTCCACATTTCAGCATAATGGCTTTTTTTTCAATGTCTTATTAATGCAATTTAACTTACACCTTTGCTCAGCGGTTCGTGCCGACAACGCACCTGACACCGCAGAGAAATAGACGCCGAACAGACAAAAAGGACGCCTCTTTTCCAGAAATGCTTTGTCAGACCCCATAAAAAGCCATTATACACACAATGTTATTTTTGAAAAGAGCACATCTTGATTATCAACATGTTATGTTGTTACGGCAGCAAGGAACGATAATATAAATGCAGGAATAGTTTGAAACGAGCATGAAAATAATTATCTTTGCATGCGGACAGCCCGACAGCCAGACGGCAACACGTCATTGCAAATTTAACGTATCCTAAAAGGATAAACATAAACGACAGAACAAAAAAACAACAATGAGAAATTTTCTTTTACTGCTTTTCTTCCTCTCATGCCTCGGAAACATCAAGGCATCGGAGGTGGACAATCCAAAGGCCAACCCTAAGGCCGTTGTGACAAGAGGCAATGCGCGGTTCACCGTGCTCACGCCTGAGATGATACGCATTCAATACAGCAAGAAAGCCTTGTTTGAGGATCGCGCAACCTTTGGCGTGGTGAACCGCAACCTGCCAGTACCCAAGTTCAAGACAACAGAGGAGAACGGATGGCTGGAGATCAAAACATCGGCCCTGACGCTAAGATACAAGGTGGGCGATGAGATAGACGCCGCACAGCGCAACTCGAAGAGCCTCAACATAACGCTCACCATGAACGGCAAGCAGGTGCTTTGGTATCCTGGCAAAGACAACGCCCTGAACCTCAAAGGCACAACACGCACGCTCGACGGACAGATGGGCGACAACAAACGTAAGGAGCTGGAAGACGGAGTGGTGTCAAGGGCTGGATGGGCCGTGATAGACGAGAGTCCGTTAGCCAAGCGCGGCGACGGCAGCACCACCTTCGCGTTCGACAAGAAAGCAGGAGGCATAGACTGGTGGGCAGAGCCTGTGGACAAAGAGGCCGTCGACTGGTATTTCATGGGTTACGGACATGAGTATCGCAAGGCCGTGAGCGACTATGCCAAGATTGGCGGGCACATGAACATGCCACCGCTCTACACGCTGGGCTACTGGTACAGCAAATATCAGAAATACACACAACAGGAGTTTATGGACATTGTGAACGAGATAAAAAGTCATGACATTCCGCTCGACGTAATGATTTTCGACATGGACTGGCACGACCGCGACTGGACAGGATGGACATGGGACAAAACGGTAATTCCTGAGCCAGAGAAGCTCATCAAGTTTATGCATGACAACAAGCTGCGCGTGGCTCTCAACCTACACCCTGCCGACGGTGTGGACAACGACGAGGAGTTTTTCTCAGACATGACACGCGATCTCGGCCTGCCTGCCTCAACGAAGAACATACCGTGGAATCTTGAGGACAGCACCTTCTACAAGGTGATGTTCAAGGACATACTGCGCAAGCGAGAGGCACAGGGCGTAGACTTCTGGTGGCTCGACTGGCAGCAACATCTGCAGAGCAAGAACGTGAAAGGACTGGGTGAGACGTTCTGGCACAACCATGTGTTCTACAACGACATGCGTGTAAACCGTCCTGACCGCCGCCCCGTAATATTCCACCGCTGGGGCGGACTGGGCAGCCACCGTTACCCGTTAGGCTTCTCAGGCGACTCGTTCACAACATTCGGAACACTGGCCTTCCAACCCTGCTTCACAGCCACAGCCTCAAACGTGTGTTTCGGCTATTGGGGGCATGACCTCGGCGGCCATCAGCAGTTTCTCGGCAACGACCCGGAGCTGTATCTACGCTGGATACAGTATGGCGTGTTCTCACCGCTCTTCCGCACCCACGCCACAAGTTCCCCAGACATCGAGCGCAGGATATGGAAATACAGCAACTTCACACAACTGCGCGACGCCGTGAACCTACGCTACCGTCTGATGCCATACATCTATAATGCGGCACGCGAGGCCTACGACACAGGCATAGCCATCTGCCGCCCACTCTACTATTACTGGCCAGAGCGCAACGAAGCCTACGACAACGAGGGCGAATATATGTTTGGCAGCAACATGTTGGTGGCTCCCGTTACCAAACGGTCGGGCGAGGACAAGTTGGTGGAGAGCAGCGTGTGGCTGCCCGAGGGTCTGTGGTTTGACGTGTGCAAGAACCGCATGGTGAAAGGAAACACCACCATAACCCAGACCTACACCCTTGACGACACGCCACGTTTCGTGAAAGCAGGATCCGTCATACCCTGCTATCCCCACATCACCAACCTCAAGTCGTGCCCGGAGAAGCTCATTCTGGAGGTGTATCCCGGTGGTGACGGCTCAATAAGCTATTACGAAGACAACGGCGACGACAACGGCTATCAGCGCAACGAGTATGCCACAACGCTCATTGCCCACAAGAACACCGTCAAAGGATCTTCTCTAACCATCCACCCACGCAAGGGTAGCTACAAGAACATGCCTACAAAGCGTAGCTATGAGGTGGTGTTCAAGAAAACAGAGCGTCCTGATGCCGTGAAGCTTAACGGCAAGGCTATGGACAGCAACTCATGGAGATGGGACGACAAGACGGGTGACATGACGGTGCTCATTGCTGACGCTTCGTTCAACAAGACTTACAAGATAGAGTTTTGATTTTTTGATATTTAATTTATGGAAATTAAGAGTTATATAAAATATGTGTTGTGTGCCATCTGTCTCCTTACAACAACAGCGATGTCGGCACAAGATTTTGACGAATTGTGGATAACAGGTACTGCCGTGCCTGGCGGCGCACAGAAGATGGAGCGCACACCAGACGGACAGTTCCGATACGCCGGACCGCTGGGTGAAGGACAGGCCCGTGTGCAAAGCACAGAAAGCGCTCAGGCCGCCACGTTATGGCTACAGCCCGATGACGAGGACGCACAGTTTGTAAACAATGGCATGGGTTATCTATCCACCACAGATAAAGACGCGAAAGGACTGGCGGTCACGTTTGCCGCCAACTACTACCGCCTGTATGTAAACCCCATGGAGGGCACCATGCGCGGTGAACTGTTTCGTCCTTGGGACGAGCTGTTCTTGGGTGGTGGAGCCACAAAGAACGGATGGGAGAAGCTAAAGATGCAGCCCTTCACACAGAGCAAAGCCGATGCCTGTGTGTGGACATGGGAGGGCGAGCTGAAGCGCAACGACAAGGTGGAGGAACCTGATGCCTTTAAGTTTGAAGGCGTGGAAGAATGGGGACAGAAAGAGCTGCATCCCTTCAGTGCCAATGCTGACATCTTGCACACCTCGCTCCTTCGCACAGGCGGCAAGGACACAAAATGGCGCATACGCCGCGACGGACGCTACCGCCTAACCGTGAACATTCTGAAAGAAACGGTGAAGGCCGAATATCTCGGCGAGTAGAGATAAGCGGATGTGAACCAAGATTCGTGAATCAAGAATAGAGGTTTGTGAATAGAAAATAGAGGTTTGTAATAGAGAATCGAGATTTGAGATTTGTGAATCGAGAATAAGGAAAACTAAAAAATGATGGGCCAGCCTTTCTTAGGTTGGCCTATTTTTTTTATTTATTTCAACATAAAAACATGGCGAAAGACACGAAATTTTCTTACCTTTGCACATCTTTTAGTTAAAGCCTAGCGATTATGACCCACATAAAGACCATTTTTTCGATTTTCTTATTGCTCTGTATCGCCAAACCAGCAGACGCTGTGAGCGACGACCTAAAGCAATGGCTCAACAAGCTCGACGAAAGTTTGGAGAAGGCTCCGATGTATGAAGCGGAACACGAACAGCACATAAACGCCATGAAAAAGCTTCTTACAAGACACGGAAGCCTCAACAAACGCTTCGAGACGTTACACAGCATCTACCTTGCATACCAGTCATACAAAGCCGACTCAGCCATAGTCTACGCCTACAAGAGTTTGAACGTGGCCCAACAGATGAGGCGCAAGGACTATGAGATTGTGGCCATGTGCAACATTGCCCATATATGCATAACCTCAGGCGACAACATACAGGCTTACAAGATAATGAAATCTATCGATGTCAGCGGAATGCCGGCATGGGTGAAGATTGAGTATTACAAAACCATGCACAAGCTATGGGCGGAACAAGGATGCTTTTTCGTTTCGAACAAGCCACAGCAAAACGAGTACAGCATATATGCGAACCAATGTACCGATTCGTTGTTGGCAATCGTCAAGCCACAGTCGAGCGACTGGTACCAGTTCAGCATGGCCAAGGCGGCATCGCAAGACGACAACGACCGAGTGATTTGCTTAGCAAACGAGGCTGTGAAGCGCGAGAAAGACAAGCACCGCATGGCGACCTACTACTTTGAGGAGGCTTGGGCATACCGCAGAAAGAGCAACGAGGAGATGGCAATAATAAGTTTCATAAAGTCTGCCATCTGCGACAACGAGTCGACCACAAGAGAGATAACATCGCTCTACCATGTGAGCAGCTCCATACAGCATTTTGACAATGCAAAGGCCAACCAATATGTAAGCAAGGCCCTTGAATTCATCAATTTTTACAACGCACCAATAAGACTCATCGAATTGAGCAACATCATGCCAGCCGTAGAGAAGACAAAACTCGACATGGTCAAGATGCAACGAAATATTTTCTTCGTGTTGTTTCTCTGTGTGATTGTTGTTGTTTGCGTCCTCGCAGGAGCTTATGTCTACCATCGTAGGCTCAATAGAAAACTTAAGCTGGCACAGCAGCAGAACATACAGAACCTTGAAGCCCTCAACGCCACCAACGAGCAGCTCATGGAGACCAACAAGCGACTCTTGGAGGCCGACAAGGTGAAAAACGAATATATAGGGCGCACGCTCTATGACGCATCCGAATATATAGAATCGCTGGAACACATATTCAACAAAGTGAACAAGTCGGTTATGACGCGACGATACAGCGACATCGGGAACGTGACAAGCCAAGAATATCTTAACAACGAGCGCAAGACCATATTCCGCAACTTTGACAAGACGTTCCTTGTTCTTTTTCCAAATTTTGTTGAACAATACAACACACTCTTTAACGAAGGTGACCGTAAGTACCCGTCAGAAGAGAACACTCTGACAAGCGAGATGCGCATTTTTGCCCTCATACGAATGGGCATAAAGGAGAGCGACCGCATAGCACGCTATCTGGGCTACTCTGTCCACACCGTCAACACCTACAAGACACGAGCAAAGAACCGTTCATGCGTGAGCAATGACGAGTTTGAAAAACGCATAATGTCGTTTTAAAAAAAAGCATAAGGCCATTATAACAACGCATAAGGCCATTAAAACAAAAGGAAATGTGACGACGCACACACGATGGTGCAACGCACATTTCCTTTTTTTTATCTGCAAACGGCTCAAAAAAGCCACATATTGACAGAAAAACACATGCTCAACATCCGGTTTTAGCTTTACACCATTAATACAAAATTTATATTATTAAAATATTACTTCCTTAATAATCAGCATCTTATAAAATCAAAAAGCATACAAGTGATGATACAAACAAGATTTAATTAGCTTTTTTTATAACTTTGCAACGTTAATCTAAAAAACTTGTAAACAGCTATTGCTTAAGTAAACAGGCCCAATAAGCCAAGTTCAATTTATCAACATTTTGGAAACATTAATTGTAAGAAATATGCGAAAAATAAAAACCTCTATCTACCACAGGCAAAGAGTAAAGACCTACGGGGCCGCATTGTTGTGTGCCATGGCCATGACAGCCGCATACCCATTGCCGACGGTAGCAGCTAACAGCGTAGCCTCTACAACCGTAGAGCAGCAGAAGAAAGCAAAAATCACAGGCATCGTTACAGACAGCAACCGCGAACCTCTCATTGGTGTGAACATCACGGTTGTGGGTTCAAAGGGCACAATACGCGCCATCACTGACATAGACGGTATGTTCACCATCATGGTGCCTGAGGGTCGCCAACAGCTCGAGTTTACATATATAGGCTACAAGAACCAAACCATCGCCGTGAACGGATCGAAGATTCTGGATGTGCAGATGGACGAGAACACCAACGAGCTGACCGATGTGATAGTGACAGGCTACACCACACAGAAAAAGGCATCTATCGTTGGATCCATAGAAAACATCAAGCCCGATGAGCTACACTACGGCACGAGCCGCGACCTTTCAAACAACCTGGCAGGCAAGCTGTCGGGCGTGATAGGCATACAGCGCTCAGGCGAGCCAGGATATGACAGTTCGAGTTTCTGGATTCGAGGCATCAACACGTTTTCGGGCAGCAACAAACCATTGGTGCTCGTCGACGGCGTGGAACGCGACCTCGACAACCTTGACACATCACAGATAGAGTCGTTCTCTGTGCTCAAAGACGCGTCAGCATCGGCCATGTACGGTGTGAGAGGTGCCAACGGCGTGATTGTCATCACCACCAAGCACGGCAAGATAGGACCTCCACAGATAAAGTTCCACGTTGAGCACTCCATAAACCAGCCCACAAAGCTACCTGAGTTTCTCAACGCGCCCGACTACATGACGTTACTCAACAATCTGGCACAACAGGACAACCATGTACAACCCTTCACACAGACACAAATAGACCGCACACGCAGCGGCTACGACCCAGACCTCTACCCCGACGTAAACTGGGTAGACGCGATAACAAAAGATTATGCTTACACCACCCGCGCCAACGTCGACGTGAGCGGCGGTTCCGACTTCTTGCGCTATTCTATCGTGGCCTCTTATTTCCGCGAGACAGGAATCTTGGAGCAAGACAAGAGTCTGCCTGTTGACAACTCTACCAACAACCAGCAGTTCTATCTCCACTCGAACCTCGACATGGATGTAACGAAGACCACCACGTTGCGCGTAAACATCGGCGGCTACCTTAACCGCTTCCGCAAACAGCGTTGCAACACCGATGAAGCTTTCAGCAACGCCTTCGCCACCCTGCCGTTCGTACACCCCACACGCTACAGCGATGGAAGCATACCTGTCATATCTAACCGCTCCAACCCATGGGCCGAGGTGACACAGGGAGGCTATGAGCTAAACACGGCATCAAAAATTGAGACGCTGTTTGCTGTAGAGCAGAAACTCGACTTCATAACAAAGGGTCTGAAAGCAAAGGGTGTGTTCAGCTTCGACCGTTGGAACAATAGCGGACGCGGACGATCACTCAACACGGCACGCGTTTATCCCGCCACAGGGCGCGATGAAGAGGGTAACCTCGTTTATGACGTGCTCTCCACCGGCGACGAGTCAATGGGTAGCTTCACGAACACCGAATATGGAAATAGCCGCATATACATCGAAGCCGACCTTATGTACAACCGCACATTTGGTAAGCATGACGTGAGTGCCCTGTTTTTATACAACCAACAGTCGTTTGACAATGGCGACATTCAAGACTACCGCAAGCAAGGCATTGCCGGACGCCTGTCCTACACCTTCGACAATCGTTATGTGGGCGAGTTCAACTTCGGCTACAACGGCTCTGAGAACTTTGCCAAGGGCCAACGTTTCGGCTTCTTCCCCTCTGCCGCCATAGGATGGATCATGAGCGAGGAGCCATGGATGGAGAACATGCGAAAGGTGTTTAACAACATCAAGTTCCGTGCCAGCATCGGACAAGCAGGCGACGACAACCTGCCAGGACGCCGCTTTGCTTACCTCACTACGCTCAACACGGGTGCCAACGGTTTCAAGTGGGGAACAAAGGGACAGAAAAACTACGGCGGCATCACTGAGGGACAGATCGGAGTGACCAACCTCACATGGGAGACGGTAACGAAATATAACCTCGGCATTGAGTTGGGATTGTTTAATATGCTCAGCTTCAACATAGACTTCTTCCGCGAAAAGCGCAAGAACATCTTCATGCAACGCCGACTGGTGCCCACACAGACAGGATTTCAGAACTCGCCATGGGCCAACTTCGGCAAGGTGTCTAACGGCGGTGTCGACATGAGCCTCAATTTCAATAAACAGTGGACAAAAGACCTCTACACCTCGTTCTACTCCAACTTCACCTACGCCAAGAACCGTGTGGACGAGTATGACGAAGCCGAAAAGCGCAAAGGAACATACCGCGCACAGACAGGACGGTCACTCAACGAGCTGTGGGGTCTGACAGCAGAGCGACTGTTCATGCCAGAAGATTTCAACAAGGACGGCTCACTCAAATTCGGCATTCCTTCACAAGAGAGCATCGGTGGCGTAAACCTCAAGCCCGGCGACATCAAATATGTCGACATGAACGGCGACGGCGTAATAAGCGAGGAGGATGAAGGCTACATCGGCGGAACCAATGACCCGCGTATCGTTTACGGCTTCGGAGGACAAGTTGCCTACAAAGGCTTTGACGTCAACGTTTTCTTCCAGGGCACTGCCGACACCTACCGCATCATTGGCGGCTCGTCCTATTTTATACCGGGCAGCGGCACCACCGTGCAAGGCAACGCCTACTCGCAAAACCTGTCCGACCGATGGACAGAGCAAAATCAGGACCCATATGCGTTCTGGCCACGCCTTCGCTACAGTCCCTACCAGAACAACTACCGTTCATCTACATGGTGGAAGAAGGACATGAGCTTCCTGCGCTGCAAGACAATAGAGGTGGGCTACACCTTCAAGAAAGAGTGGCTACACGCAATCAGAGCCAAGTCGCTGCGAATATACGTCAGCGGCAACAACCTGTTCTGCTTCTCGCCGTTCAAGCTGTGGGACCCAGAGCTTGGCACAAGCGACGGTTTGAAATATCCGATGAACAAATCGGTGCAGTTTGGTCTTGACCTGACTTTCTAAGCCTTGGTCTGACAAAAAAATTTTTGATTAACGCATAACAAGAAAAGCGAAAACAAATGAAAAAATTTAAGATAGCATCATATATTGCAGCCGCCATGCTGACGCTCACAGGCACCACGGCATGTTCCGACTACCTTGACAAGGAGCCCGACACAGAGCTTGACTTGTCGATGGTGTTCACCAACCGCGACAAGGTGTACTCCATGCTGGCTTACGTCTATAACGTTATTCACAATCCTGACAAATATGCGCTTACAAGCGACGGTTACGAGGTATTTGCCGATGACATCACCCCCTCGGCGCGTTGGCGACAGTGGGACTGGAACTCTGTGATACCCAAAATTTTCGGTGAGTGGACCATCAACTCGAGCTGGGACGGTGACCTCTGGGCAGCCATGCCAAAGTACATCCGTCAGGGATACATACTCGCTGAGAACATCAAGGCTCTGCCAGAACAAAATCTGCCAGCATCGGAGGTGGCAAACATTAAGAGCGAGATCAAGTTTCTAACCGCTTACGCATGGTGGCTCATGGCCGAGAACTACGGTGCCATACCGTTCCGTCCCGACTATATCGCGCCCACCGATTTTGATGTCAACGACCTGATGATTGGACAGTCGAAATTTGACGATGTGGTCGACTACTGCGACAAGCAGATGCTGGAGGCTGCCGATGCCTTGCCTTCTGTTTACACAGATCCATCAAAATATGGACGAATAACGAAGATCATGGCACTGACGGTGCGCGCACGAATGTTGCTCTTCGCAGCAAGTCCTCTGGTCAACGGTAACCCGTGGTATGCCAACTATCGCAACCACGACGGTGAACTGGTGTTCAGTTCCACCTATGACCCCAACAAGTGGGCAAAGGCTGCCGAGGCCTGCAAGCTATGCATTGACGAAGCCGAAAAGGCTGGTTACAAGCTCTACAAGGAGCTTAACGACGACGGCACCATAGACCCGTTTATGTCGACCTACAACGTACACATTCTGAGCTGGGAGGAAGGCAATAAAGAGATCACCTTCCCCTACACAAAAGACTGCAGCTATGAGAGCTACCTCCGCGTAACATCGGTGCGCGAGGTGGGTGGAGGCAACGGCTTAGGTGTGTACCAAGGTTTAGTTGACGCGTTCTTCACCAAGAACGGACTGCCTATCACCGACCCCGAGTCTAACTACCGTGAAGAAGGATTCTCTACAGGCATAGACAAGCGCAACACCAACTGGGAACATGGCACAGGCGTAGCAGGAGAGGTTACAGACAAGGGCACATACAACATGTACTGCAACCGAGAGCCGCGTTTCTACAACGCCGTGACCTTCAACGGCGCTTGGCTCACCTACCTAAACCGCAAGGCCGATTTCTTCTACAACCACTCAGACAACATACGCTCAAGCTCACCGCACGATGCGCCACAGAACGGATACCTCGCACGCAAGGGTCTGCGCATGACCGACAACTACAAGGTGCAGTGGACCGGCCGTCAGGCGTTCATATATCGTCTGGCCTTCACCTACCTCGACTATGCTGAGGCAGAAAACGAAGCCCACGACACCAAAGAGGCACGCTTGCAAGCCATCAAGTATGTCAACATGATTCGTGAACGTGCAGGCATACGCCAATACACCTTCGACGATGTAGATAAATTTGACGAAGACTACATTCACCTTGACAACACACAAGAGGCCGTGCGCAAGGCCGTGCACATGGAGCGCCGCGTAGAGCTGTGCTGCGAGAACAACCGTTGGTACGACATACGCCGTTGGAAGGAAGCAGAGAACCTGCCCGAAATGACGGGCGACGACTACGGCATGAATGCTGCAAGCGGCACCAACGCCGAGACGTTCTATAAGCGCACCACCTACCAAACTCGCGTGTGGAACCGTAAGTTCTATTGGATGCCTGTCTACATCGACGAGTATGACAAGAACCCGAACCTCGTGCAGCCGCCGTTCTGGACAAACTAACGAGAAAGTGTTAAAGCATCTTTTCTTAAAATAAAAAAAGACACAAAGCAATGAAATATAAGACATTATCCGCAGTGCTCATCGTACTGATTGTGGCCTTGACGGGGTGCAATGAAGACCCCACCTATTATAAGCTTGATGACCAGCCCGACCACATGCACTTGAAGGTGTCGGAAGCAGACATCACATTAAGCAAGGCTCTTGAGAATGACGTTGCCGTGACCTTCACATGGGAGGCAGCACAGTCGCCCATCGCCAGTTACGACTCTATAACCTACGCCTTCCGCCTGTACAACACAGAGGACAAGAACGGCAGTTCAACCGAGTTTATGAAGATAGGACGCGAGACAACAAAATCGTTCACCACAGACGAGCTTAACTCCATTATCGGCAAATGGATAGCCCCTGGCGAGAAGATAAACATCACGGCTGAGGTGGTGGGAACGGTAAACAACGAGACCACATACATCAAGCCTGAGATGTCGACCATTACGTTCGACGTGACAGGCTATGAGAAATATCCAACCAACCTTTACCTCCATCTCGATGCCACCGACGGATCTGTCATTACGGCACGTCTGTCACAACGCACCACAGGAACAGGCATCTACGAGGGCACCGTCGACATGAAACCAGGCGCGTTCTTCTTCACCACCACCGCTGGCACCGACTATCCAGCATACGGCAAGGCACAAGACAACACGCTGTCATATGTGTCGGAGGGCGAGGTTAGCAAGTTCGACAACACAGCAAGCGGTAAGCGCACCATCGTTGTCGACACCAACAGCGACTACTTCGACTGCAATGTCTACAATGTTATCGTTCCACCAAATGGCTATCTCCACATCGTTGGAAACGGTTGTTCTGTGGGATGGGACCTCAATAGCAGCGAGGCCGACTTCGTGCAGACTGATGCGCGCCATCCATACCTTTGGTCATGGACAGGCCAGTTCAACGCTGGCGGCGAAATAAAAATAGCGCTCGGCAGCGGATGGGGCGACCAGTTCTTCTTCGCTCCCGAGAACAACGCCGACCCAATGACCAACCATGAGCTTCTGCCATACCGTTATCAAGACAACGGCGGCGACGTGAAGTGGGTGCCCTCGGTGTCAGGCAAGTACAAGTTCACTCTCTGCCTGCTTTCCGATGACATGTGGACCTCGTTCGAGGCTGTAAAATAATGGGGCTAAAGGAACGAAAGAGCCCAACAGTAACAACAAAAGGTGGGGACTGAAATATAATGTTATTTTTCAGAACCCGCCTCAAAAAACATATATTTTTTATATCCTGCAACAAATATGAGAAAAACAATTATTGCCGTCATCGGCGTCATTTGCGCCATCGCCATCATGTCATGTGTCGATGAGACGGGAGCTGGAACGCCATCGCCCAAGCAAATGATGTTAGAGAGTTCAGAATATGAGGTAAATTTTTCAACCGACTCTGTAGATGTGCTCGACCTGCGTTGGATTGACGTGGAAAACGCCAAGTATGAAATGTTCATCACAAACAGCTACACCAACGACACCACGTTCATCGATGCCTCTACCGCAGAAAAAGCCGAGCTGAACACCATGCACATGGCTCTCCCTTACGCCACACTAAGTAGCTACATAGAGACCCAGGGACTGTTTAGCGACCCGTCAGCCGCATCAACAAGTCTCATCATCGGAATAACAGGTAAGCCTGCCGATGCCAATAAGCCCTCTGCGCTCAGCCCCGAAGGAACAACCGTCAGTGCGGTCATTACATGTTATAAATAAAACTGTTGAAAAAGTAAAAAGACAAGAAAGATTGAAACGAAAAATTTGTAAAGAGGTAAAAAAGGCTGACATCATCATGTCGGCATAGCAAAAAGAGCGAAAAAAGAAGAAGGCTTGCACCACGCGTTTTAAACGCAACGGTGCAAGCCTTTTATCTTAAACCAAAATCGGTCGTTACGCCGTTTTGGGTTAATCATCATTTCATCATCCACAATCCGCCCACATGCACCATCGGCACGACAATCTCTTCCTTGGTGCTGTCCTTGAAGCACAACATGAGGAAGGCGTTGCCTTCATGACGGGCGGTGTCGGCGGTGGCACGCACAATGCGCACCTCCTGTATGCCATGATGCTCATCGTTCTGCTGACCGACATACATGCGCATGTTGTCGATGAGCTGGCTACGGTAGCTGGCGGGAATGGAGTCGGGACGGAAATGTCCGTCCACAAACTCTTCGTAGTGGCCGTGAAGCAGGTTGTCATAGTAGAGCTTTGCCGTGCGGCCCACCATCTCCGAGGGATCCTTGTCGGTCTTGCCGCCACAGGCAAAGAGCAACAGGGCAGCAACGACAAGCAACAATACAGAATGTCTGTGTTTCATAATTCAGAAAAATCTTTTATAAAAAAGGTGTCATGCCACGCTTGGCTCAACAGATGGTTGAGCCAACGGCATCATCACCACACACATGCCATGCCTCTCTCTCTTCTGATGAGCAGAGGGGCCTATTACTTCTGCCTTATAAACACGTTGATGGGGCAACCATGCATGGGCCAGTTGTCACGAATCTTGTTCTCAAGGAAGCGACGGTATGGCTCTTTGATATACTGCGGCAGGTTGGCATAGAACACAAACGAGGGAATCTGTGTGTTCGGGATCTGCGTGCAATACTTGATCTTGATATACTTGCCCTTGGTCGATGGTGGCGGATAAGCCTCGATGAGAGGCAACATCACCTCGTTGAGCTTGGCCGTGCCCACCTTCGATGTACGGTTCTTGTACACCTCCTTAGCAAGCTCCAGCACCTTGAAGATGCGTTGCTTGGTGAGGGCAGAGGCAAAGACTATGGGGAAATCGACGAACGGTGCCATGCGCTGACGTATGGCGTTCTCGAAGGTCTTGATGACCGCCTGGTCCTTGTTCTCTACAAGGTCCCACTTGTTGACAACCACCACCAGCGACTTGTTGTTGCGCTGTATGAGCTGGAAGATGTTCATGTCCTGTGCCTCGATGCCTCGTGTGGCATCGATCATCAGTATGCACACGTCTGAGTTTTCGATGGCACGGATGGAACGCATCACCGAGTAGAACTCGAGGTCTTCCGACACCTTGTTCTTACGACGTATGCCGGCGGTGTCGACGAGGTAGAAGTCGAAACCAAACTTGTCGAAGCGTGTGTAGATGCTGTCGCGTGTGGTGCCCGCAATCTCGGTCACGATGTTGCGGTCCTCGCCAATGAAGGCGTTGATGATGCTGCTCTTGCCTGCGTTC
>OJML01000427.1_pt1 | contig 25355 bp, 24 predicted proteins | sample 1597221 | NCBI WGS metagenome assembly OJML01 (sample SAMEA2452123, study PRJEB22498) | human gut metagenome | biome: human feces; feature: human gut; material: feces | place: Australia | collected 2012 | reverse complement strand
TAGATGGCAAGCAGGTTCATGTTCTTCCTACGTGGGAATGGATGTTGAGAGAGAAGTGAAATATTATAAAAAAAGTGATTTATGGAAACATTCAATGATGTAATATCTGGCAATCAACTGGTATTGGTTGATTTCTTTGCTACATGGTGCCAACCCTGCAAGATGATGCACCCTGTGTTGGAAGACTTGAAGAAGACGGTGGGCGACAAGCTTCGCATCATCAAGGTAGATGTAGATGCTCACAATGATGTGGCGGCACAGTATGGTATTCGCTCTGTGCCAACCTTGATGCTCTTCCGCAATGGCGAGGTGCTGTATCGGGAGAGTGGTGCGATGTCGAAGGCTGACTTGATGGGATTGCTTGATCCGTTTATGTAATTTTTTTAATTTTCTTAGTCGGCTTTGCTGATTTATCCGAAATTTATTGTAAATTTGCAGTAAATTTCGGATATACTCAGACTAAAGGGCATTCGTATAATTATAGCAAAGGATTAAAAAGTAGGCCAACAAATGGTAAAAAACAAATAATAGAATTATTAAACCTTCTTGGGTTTCGCCAAGATGGTAATATATATACAAAAAAATATAAGGCAGCTCAGCATCCCTTACAGGTTGATGTAGAGAAAGAGCTTATATATTATGATAATAGCAGTATTACAGTTAATCGTAATAACACTTCCAATTTTAGTGAAGATGAAAACCTTGTGGTATTAGAATGTGTTGACCGTCTTTTGTCTAAAGGTTACCAAGCTAATCATATAGAGTTGGAGCCTCATTGGAAATGTCTTAACTCCTCAGCGACCGTAGGGAGCGATAACTCCTTTAACTTCATTAACTTCTGAACTTGCGAAACTTGAATATCTTATTTATATTCAATGTTTTAGAAAAGCCATCCATCTTGAAATTTTATCTTTTGGGGGCAACTGAGACGGAAGGGAGCTGGGAGGTGATTTTCAGCGAGGAGTAGCGGAAAAAGTGATGAGGAGAGCAGAAAAAGTGGCTTCGAGGACAGTTTTTACTCCTTCTGAAGGCAAAAATAAGAAGGGTAAAAATGCAGTTATGGGGCAGAAATGCACATTTTCTACCCTCATTTCTGTAGGAAAAGTAAAAAGAATATACAGAAAGAGAGATGGGGGAAGTGGACGAATTTCAGAATATCCTGAGAGAAAAAATGCAGGATAATCAAGAAAGAATATATAAGAAAAACCTTCTAATACGTTTATAATCAATGGTTTACTAGGTGACTCTTAGCAAGAAAATACCTCTTAATCCTTTACCTTTTTGGGGTCATTAAGGGTCATGTCATTAAGGGTCATTAAGGTTTTCGGGAGAGAAAATGTCATCTATAGTAATAATATAAATATATTTATATTTACTATAGCTCTTAATGACCGAAGCGGATTTTCTTAATGACCCTTAATGACACTGACCCTTAATGACACTTTTTGTTGCTCCGCTGGTATTTTCATCTGTCATTCAGCCTCTTCACAACATTGCTGCAAGAAACTTTGCATGAAATCTCAATAGAAACCATTGTATTACAGCCACTTATATCATTTCCTGCAAAGAAAGTGGGGGTAAAAGCTTGCAATCGGGGCAAAAATGTTGTATCTTTGCACCGGCAATCGAAGAAAACGCCTTATGTGCCTGATAACGGGCATCTCTTACGACCGAGGCGGGGGATAAATGATGGCAGGCGCCGGTCATCAATGACGACCCCGAAAAGGACAAGAAACGGGGCTTCCGGGGAGTTGCAAAAATGAACCTTTTAACACAATCGACTATGATTAATTACAGCATCGTAATGCGTAGCGTGAACGCAAATCTTCTGGCAATCAACCAGGCAAAGTCACGCATCAACCAGGCAAAGAAGGAGGGCAAGGAGCCTGAGAAGGAAGACCTCGACCTCGTGAAGACCGAGAAGCAGAACGCCTTTGCCGTGTCACAGTACACCGACATCGTAACCATCGAGAAGTTTGCCAAGCACATCACCTCTCATGGCAGCGTGTACTCCAGAGCCGACATCAGCGCCATCCTTTACATGGCAGTGGACTGCATGAGAGAGATGCTGCTCGAGGGCAAGAAGGTCCGTCTGGGCGACCTGGGTGACTTCTCCATCCTGCTCACCTCGAAGGGTGCCGAGGATGCCGACAAGTTTACCGCACAGAACATCACCGACGTGAAGGTGCAGTGGGAGCCTGGGCAGCAGTTCAAGACCCTGCGTGATGACGCCGAGTTCAACCTCGTGGCAAGCCGAAGCGCTCAGGCTGCCGTGATCAAGGCTATCAAGGAGGGCAAGACCAGCGTTGACCTCAACGCCCCAACCACTCCGGAGGGAGGTGGTGACGGAACCAGCGGTGGCGGTTCTACTACCGGAGGTGGTTCTAACACCGGAGGAAGCTAGAACACCGGTGGCACTGGCAGCGACGGTCAGGGCGGCGAGAGCTCCGGCACCGAAGGCGGTGGTGGTCAGATGGGCCTCTAGTTTTAAAACTTTTGCCCCTTCAGGGCGACAGGTTTGCGTCCGTAATAACCCAGGGCGATGCCCTGGGCTAGTGGTTTCTGCCCTTTCAGGGCGTGTGGGGCTTAAATGCGAAACATAAATTGTTTAACCTTTTAAATTCGAAAGACTATGAAGAAAGACACATGGAAGATGGTGTTGCAGATAGCCATCAGCATCTTGACGGCAATCGCAACCACGCTCGGAGTGACTAGCTGTGTAGGCTAGAAGTTGAAAATGAAGAATGGCCGCTCTCCTCATCAAAGAGGGAACGGCCGTTTTTATTTCATCCGAAAAGGGTCATTAAGGGTCATGTCATTAAGGGTCATTTTCATTTTCCAATCCCTCCATCCGGTCATTAAGGTCACGGTCATTAAGGTCATTAAGGATTTGGGGTTATTAAAAGATGTCAATCAAAATATGAATGCAAGAAGTAATTGGACTTTGGGGTAAAGATATAAAATATTTGAATTAAAAAGAGATATTTCGGTCATTTTTTCAAGTTTCAAATTTTTTTTCATCACTTTTATGATGATATTTCAAATAAAAACACTAATTTTGCATATAATAGAAACATAAAGAACGTTCGCTTCTTCATTCTGGAATGCAGGAAGACGAGCGATAGTGACAAGGTCATGATTATCTAATATTTAAAACTATAGCGTACAATTATGGCAGAGATACATATTAAAGATATAAATATAAACATCTGGAATCATCAGAAAGTACAGTTTTCTGCACATTCTGATGTCAATATCATCATGGGCATCAATGGAAGCGGAAAGACAACCTTTCTGAATAATCTGTATAAGGCTTTGACTGAAAGCAAGAAGAATGCAGAGAATGTAGTTTATTTGCCATCCATTGACAATATTGCGATGAGAGACAAGAGAAAAACGGCAACTGCTCTTTCGCAAGATCTGGACTATTACATCTACGACATGAAGACCGGACCTTCATTGATGAGTCTTCGCATGTCTTTGATTGACAGTTCAGAGGAACAGCAAGCCGAGCTGAAGTTGCGGATTGCAGAATTCCAGAAAGCTGTCAACACGCTTTTTGCCTTGACCCATAAGCGGATAGAGATAGAGGGTAGCAAGTTCTCTGTCATCACGGAGAATGGGACATTACCTGTAGGGACATTGTCTTCGGGAGAGATGCAGATGCTGCTTATCCTCCTTAGAGTGTTCCTGTTGAATGGTCGTGAAGCTGTAGTATTGATTGATGAACCGGAAAACTCTTTGGACATCGACTGGCAGTTTGAATTGGTCAACCTGCTTGTCCGTTTTAATCCCAATGCACAGTTTTTCATCACGACCCACTCTCCAGCTCTCTTCGGTGAAGGTTGGGGAGACAAGGTTTGGTACATGGAAGAAATCACTCAAAAATAAAGCGTATGGACTGGATAAGTAAACAAGCCAAACTATACAGAAACTTAGCCCTTACCCATCGCTATCAGGCAATAGTGCAGGTAGACTTTGATATGAATGAGTTTATTACAGCATTCTCCAAGATTGTCTATACACCTCTGCTCTATTTGGTTCATTACTCTGAAGATTCAAATCTGAGCAAACAGTGGAATAAGACTATCTTTTTTGATATGTTTCATTTTCATTCATGAAGCCTCCAAATTCTAATATTCTTTTGTGCAGTAGGAACTCAGCCAGTGTCAGAAATAAAGAATAATAGTGCTTTAATTGACAAAAATATTATGTTTTCCTTTATCCGTTGGGCAAGATTCTCAACAGATAAAGGAAAACATTAGAGTTTGTTACTACTTAATGACGATTTTTTTGTAGCTACCGTCATTTTGTTTTATAAGGTTTATCCCATGTTGCTTTTGAATGAGCTTAGTACCGTTTATATTATAGATACTATATTGAGAGTCATTTTCTAGTATCTTTATATTTTTTATTCCGTTAGTCAAATTCTTTACAATTGGACGAATTGTAGCAAAAATGGCGTCGGTGTTATACGCAATGTTTGTACTTACAGATCCATTGTCTCCGCTGAGCGCAAAAATAAAATTGCTCATGTCGCTTGGTGTCTTTGACCAATAAAAAAGATTCTGATTTGTCAGTTGAGGATAATTTTGTTCTATATTATATCCTGCAGCAGGAATAAAAATGGTGTTATTGTTGTTTCCTCTTACTGTATATCCATTAATCCCATTTTTAGTTTCCCATGTCCATGAACATGTTGTTATGAGCTCTTCAAGGTCTTCAATATTGGGTGTCATCCAATTCTCTCCCCAGTTTTTCGTCGCTTGGTCGTTTGAACTCCATCTATAATATGTGCCAAAATCAAAGTCTGTGATAGCACCAAGATTAGTTGTTGCCCAAAGTTTACCAGAAGGTAGGTTTAAATCAACATATTCATGTTCTCCAATTATAGCTATCTTTTTGATTGAGCTAAACCCTTGCCAAACAGAGGAACGTAGGTAGTCCGCCCATGTAGATTCTGGAACATAAAGCGTGCAACCCCCGTTTGTTATTATTTGTCCATCAGAAACAGGAACATTTTCTGCATAGCAATATACTTTTTCTAGGTTAGGTGTGTCTTCGAAACAACGCCTACCTATGTATGATAAGTTAATAGGTAAACTTATTTCTCTTAGCTCATAGCATCCTGTAAAGCATAGATCGGCAATGTTTGTTACGGATGAAGGAATATATACATTTTTTAAAGCTGTACATACCCCAAAACAGCCTGGTCCTAAAGATGTGACCGAATTAGGTATGTTTATAGATTTTAAACTCTGGCAATCTGCAAAACATCCTTCGGATAATTCTGAAATATTTGCATTTAATTGGACTTTTGTTAGTTGGTGACATCCTTTGAAACAGCACTCTCCGATGTGTGTAACAGAGGATGGTATTGATATTTCTTTTAAAGTCTTGCAAAGTTTGAACGACTCTTCTCCTAATGATTTCAAAGAGTTTGATAAGTTAATAGAAGATAATTCTTCGCATCCATAAAAGCAACTATTTCCTATAGTTGTTATAGTATTTGGCATTGTAACGTTAGTGACGTTACTTTCATAGAAGCAATTTTCGCCTAATCTGGTGACGATATATGTAACTCCATTTTTTATAGTTTCTGAAGGTATAGTGATTTCCCCAGAATAGTTATTGTTTATTAATGTAGCTTCTTTTGTGTCTTCATTATACTCAAATTTTAGACCATAGAGAGGAATGATGTTTGTACAGTGTGTTCCCCAATCTTTGTCATTACAATATTTGTCATAAGACTCATCTGGTACATATAAATTCTCAAATGTATCAAATGCATATTCTGCAGCAGGTGGATTGATTGCATAACAGATGACTTCGTTTAGAGAATAGCATTGTGAAAAGCATTCTCTTTCTATTTTAATTAAAGATTTTGGTAATGTAATTTTTGCTAATCTGACACAGTCAAAAAAAGCAGCTTTCCCGATTTTGGTTACACCTTCCGGGATATTTATTTCTTTTAAACTCTTGCAGTAGATGAAACATTGCTTGCCAATTTCTCTAATACTTGATGGAACTTTTATGCTAGTAAGTTCTTTACACTCGCTGAAGCACATGTCATCTAGTTTGACAACATTACATTTTAGAACCTCTTTTTTAATGGGTACATAAATAATTTCTGGTACAATAATGTCGCCAGAGTAATCAAATGGTTCTAGATATGCTTCTTTTTTTTCGGTGTCGATTAGGTATCTCATATCATCTACAATTTTATAGGTGAGTTCTCCATAGCAAGTTTGTGCAACAAACATGAAGAAGAAAATAGAGAAAAATCGAAGGTAAGCTTTTTTGTTTATTTGTAAAGCAGTCCCAATACTGAATAGATGAATATGTATCATATTTGAGAGTATTGTCCAATTTGCTCCTTAATTGGTGGTTGTATTATCATATTCTTGTATACATACGAAAACGTGGAGCCTGTCTGTCGCTCGTTCCACGATTCGTAGGCTCTCGCATTGCCCAAGTTGTCGAAACGAGCAACGACGAAAGCCCCACGTAGTGTAAGTATATAAGATACCCTCATTGTTACGAATGTAAAATACATCCGTAACTAATGAGGGCTGTATATAATACACCCCTAGGACGTTACCGTTGCTTAGTCTTTGACAACTTGATTGGAATTTGCGAGATTCACGAATCGCCAAAACTAAAGCGTTCAGATACGCCTTTATATGTATATTTCCCCCCAATTCTCAGCCCATTGTGGGCTTTAATCAAGGATTACGGTTGCAAAGATAATGATTATTTGTGAAACTTGTATCTAAAAGAGCAAGAATTTTATGGTGGAATGATAGATTTTCTCCTTTTTCTTTGCTTTTATTGAGAATAAAGGTTATCTTTGCGGTCTAAAGCACATCAAAAATATGGCAATGACAATAGACGACATAAAACGGCTGATAGCTAATGACGAGAACCGCCATTTAGGGTTGAGGAAGACTACTGGCGAGTTGAAGGAAGGGATGTATACAGCTTGTGCATTTCTCAATGGAGAAGGTGGATAGCTAATCTTTGGCATCGCATCCACTTCCTTGCGTATCCTTGGACAAGAGGTGAATGACAATACGCAAAAGGAAATCGCTTTGGTTTTGAGCGGATTGGAGCCTGTCGTGAATGTATCTGTGCAATATATAGATGTTCCAGATAAACCTGGTAGCCAAGTCATCGCTATGTATTTTTAATGCATTTGTTTGGGGGACATCAACCTTACACATATCATGGCTGTCCTTATTATAAAGTTGAGAGTATGACCAAGAGGATGCCTCGTGGAATGTTTGAGGATAGGTTGCGTGCTCATAAGCCAAACTTCAATTCTTGGGAGAGTCAAGTGGCAGATGAAGTGCCAATTGCCGATTTGGAAGAATCTGCATCTTGACGGCAATCGCAACCACGCTCGGAGTGACTAGCTGTGTAGGCTAGAAGTTGAAAATGAAGAATGGCCGTTCTCCTCATCAAAGAGGGAGCGGCCGTTTTTATTTCATCCGAAAAGGGTCATTAAGGGTCATGTCATTAAGGGTCATTTTCATTTTCCAATCCCTCCATCCGGTCATTAAGGATTTCGATTAAATAACCTTCACTCTCTGCTTGCCTTCTCTTCCGTCTACCACAATCTTCTCGAAGATGATGGCAGGGTCGTTAGGGGTCAGGGTGAGCGTATGAACGCCGTCGGCGGTGGCAGGGAGCTCTACTTCTATCACCTTGTCGATGATGCGGGTGGCTACCGTAGGGTAGTAGATGTCGTAGATGTTCTCCGGCTTCTCGTTCAGATTGTGATTGAAGTTGACGAGGATTGGCTCGGCTCCGTCTACACTTACGCCATAAGTCATGCCGCCCTTGTTCTGATAATCCAGGGTTGACTTGATGATGACATGGATGCGCACCTTGCGAGGCTCCATCTTGAACTGATAGGAGAGGCTGGCACCCTTCACACCCTTGGTGTAAGGCATGAGCGTCATTCCGGCAAGACTCTTGCCCATGAACGGAATCTGAACCCACTTGGCTCCCTCCTTCTCCTTGCCCTCAGGAGCAGCATCGGTCTTCGATGCGAAGAATGGAGCTTCGATTTCTACCACGCCATTGTGCTCGCTGATGACTGGAGCCTCAGAAGCTGATACTCGGAAGAGCTCCGGACAGGTATCCTTCTCGAAGGCATCATTCCAACTCTTGTAGCCGATGTGCTTCTGCGTCATCATTCCGTTCCACTTGCCGCCCGACATCTTGTGGTTGTATTCATCGCAGATGAGGGAGTCGCGCTTGAAGCGGTTCTCGCATTCATCAGCCCAGATGTTCGCCTTCGGATTGTTCTGCTTGTAGAGAGCATGGTTCTGAGCCTGGGCAAAGTACATCTGATGCAGATTGCTCATCAGCTCAATAGGGAAGAGGATGATCTGACGGTAGGCATCGTGATAGGCTGCCGGCAGACTGTTGTACTGGCGCAGCGCATCAGCCTCGAGCTGGAGATACTGATTCACCACCTCCTGCCATTCGCCGTTCTCCAGACTGTAGGTGCTCTTGTCGAGCATCTCCGGAGTGCAGCGGCCGTTGTACTTGCATACGAGGTTCAGGATGCGTGCTGCTTCGTCAGCCTGCGATTCTCCGAACTGCTGGGCGCACCAGTCGCGGGTGTGGAGGGTGATGTTGTTCACTGAGTATTTATGAGGGTTCCACGCCATGTCCATAAACTGGCTGATAGGATATTCCATCGGTTTGAGGTCGCCCACGTTGAGAATCCAGAGGCGGTCAATTCCGTTCTCGTAGGCTAGGGTGAGCTGCTCCCAAGGGTTTTGCACTGGAGTTACGTTGAGCATCTTGGAGTTTCTAGGTGCACCCACATAGTCTACATGATAATACAATCCCCATCCGCCCTTGTGCTTGCGTTCCTTGGCATTCGGCACACGGCGCACGTCGCCCCAGTTGTCGTCGCAGAGCAGCAGGGTTACGTCGTCGGGAACCTTCATTCCCTTGTCGTAGTAATCCAGCACCTCTTTATATAGTGCCCAAACCTGCGGTGTTTCGCTGGCCTTCCTACCGGTTACGTCGGCAATGATCTTGCGCTGGTCGTTGATGATCTGGCTCATCAGCTTTGTATCAGCCTCTGCACTCATCGCCTCATCGCCGTCGCCACGCATTCCGATGGTTACGATCTGTTCGGTTCCCTTCATGCGCTCTATTCCCTCACGGAAGAATTTCTGCAGGTTAGCCTTGTTCTTCTGATAGTTCCAAGGTCCCCATCCCTTTCGGTTGCGGGCGTATTCCTGATGATTGCGTGCCATCGGCTCATGATGGGAGGTGCTCATCACCACGCCCATCTCATCTGCCGTCTTCTCGTTCTCCGCATCGTCGGCATAGAACGCCCAGCCCCACATGGCTGGCCACATCATGTTGCCCCTGAGGCGCAGCACCAGTTCGAAGACGCGCTGATAGAAGCGGTGGTCGCCATATCCGGTGCCGTAGGTGTTCTTGACCCACGAGGTGAGACAAGGCGCCTCATCGTTGAGGAAAATGCCACGATAGCGCACGGCTGGTTCGCCATCAGTGTAGGTTCCACGGTTCACGAAGATGGAATCGTGATGCTCCACGGGAACGTCTGCCCAGTCGTACCATGGCGAAACGCCCATCTGCTGGGAGAGTTCGTAGATGCCGTAGATGGTTCCACGGCGGTCGCTGCCGGCGATGACGAGCTGGTTGTTCACCACGGTGATGATGAATTTCTCGCGCTTGCCCTTGAGCAGATTTCCGTTGATGCGTTTCTGCTTGACGAGCTGGTCGATGGCAGCAGAATGTCCGATGGTTCCCACGAGGATTGTTGCCTTGCGGTTGGAGGTGATGGTGGCTTGGGAGCCGCTCACGTTCCTGATGTCCTTGACCAGTGCATTGGCAGCATAGCTCACGCCGCGGCAGTCGTTGGCGTCCATATAGATTTCTACCTTATCATTACCGTTGATGAGTAAGTCGCCCTGCTGGAAACTTACGAATCTCTCTGCTGCGCTCATGCTCATGGCTGAGAGGAGGGCAGCGGAAGCTAAAAATGCTTTCTTGATGTCATTAAGTCTCATACTTATTTAATTGTGTTTGTTGTTTGATAGTTGCAAAGGTAGGAATATTTTCCGGAAAGTTCTTTATCAGATGTCCCCTTTACTTTATTATTTGTTTCTTTTTGGCTTTCCATGCGGTTTCTGTACGTCTTTTCCCCTAAATGTTTTGTGTTTTCAGAGAAAAGTATTAATTTTGCATCATAAAAATAAGATAGAAAAATATGATAGACAAACCGACCATAGCCCGTATTATGGACTCCACCAAGATAGAAGAGGTGGTGTCTGAATTCGTGACGCTGAAAAAGCGCGGCATCAACTATATCGGCTTGTGTCCTTTCCATAACGATTCCCATCCGTCGTTCTCCGTTTCGCCTACCCGCGGCATCTGCCACTGCTTTACCTGCGGCAAGGGTGGAAACGCCGTCAACTTCCTGATGGAGCTGGAGCAGATGAGCTATCCCGATGCGCTCCGCTGGCTCGCCAAGAAATACAACATCGAGATTCAGGAACGCGAGATGACCAGCGAGGAGAAACAGAGGGAGAGTGAACGTGAATCCATGTTCATCGTCAACGAATGGGCTGCGAAGTATTTCCAGGACATTCTGCAGAACGACGTGGACGGAAGGGCCATCGGAATGCAGTATTTCCGCAGCCGTGGATTCCGTGATGACATCATCCGGAAGTTCCAGCTGGGATTCGCCCTGCCACAGCGCACGGCTCTCTTTGACGAGGCTGTGAAGAAGGGATACAACCCGAAATATCTCACCGCCACCGGACTCTGTTTCAAGGTAGACAAGGATGAGGCTGGCAACAGGAGCGGACAGGACCAGTACCTGGACCGATTCTCCGGCCGTGCCATCTTCCCGTGGACGAGCGTGAGTGGAAAGATCGTGGCATTCGGAGGACGCGTGCTGGACTCCCGGACCAAGGGCGTGAACCAGAAATACGTCAATTCGCCCGACAGCGAAATCTACCATAAGGAACGCGAGCTCTACGGACTGTATCAGGCAAAGAAAGCCATCGCCAAGGAAGACTGCGTCTACATGGTGGAGGGCTATACGGACGTTATCTCCATGCACCAGTGCGGCATTGAGAACGTGGTGGCAAACTCGGGAACAGCCCTGAGCATCCATCAGATAAGACTGCTCCACCGATTCACCAGCAACATCGTATTGCTCTACGACGGCGATGCTGCGGGCGTGCATGCGGCACTGCGAGGAACCGACATGCTGCTGGAAGAGGAGATGAACGTGAAGGTGCTCCTGCTGCCCGACGGCAACGACCCGGACAGCTTTGCCCGCAACCATACGGCAGAAGACTTCAGAAAATATATTGAAGACCATCAGGTAGACTTCATCCAGTTCAAGACCGAAATTTCGCTCAGGGGCGTCACTGACCCCGTGAAGCGCAGCCAGGCAATCAATTCCATTGTAGAGAGCATCTCGAAAATCAAGAATCAGATTACCCGTGCAGCCTACATCACCGACTGTGCCCATCGCCTGGGCGTGAACGAGGCTATCATCGTCAACGCCCTGAACAACTTCGTGCGCAACGGAATGAGCGAGCAGGTGAAGGCTGAGCGCAGAGCTGCCGGACTCAGAGAACCGGTGGCCGGAACACCCCAGCCGGGACTGCAGCAGGGGATGAGGGGAACCTCGCCGCTGGACAAGCTGCTGGAGGTGGAAGACCTGCTGGTGAAGCTGATTATCCATTATGGCGACAAGATCATTACGGTGAAGGATGTGGACGAAAACGAGGTGCAGCTGCCCGTGGCTCAATACATTAGCCTGGATATGGGCGGCGACGGATTCAAGTTTCACAAGGACTTGTATAATCAGATTCTTCAGGAGGCTCTGGATCATCTCGATGAGGAGGGATTCGTGGCAGAGATCTATTTCTCTGCCCATTCCAATCCGGAAATCAGCCGCATAGCCGGAATGCCTTTGGGCGAACAGGAGATAGCTACGGCTAGCCTGCAGCTGAAACTGAGTCCGGAGAAGCTGCGCCAGTATGTGTTCAAGGACCTGCTCAGCTTCCGCACGCATTACATCGCCCAGCGCATCATCGAAGTGCAGCAGGAGTTTGCCAAGAACCCGACCAACCGCGAGCTGCTGCAGGAGTTTGTGAAACTAAAGCAGATGAATGCACTTGTGGCAAGTCAGACGAACTCAGTATTTAATTAGAATAAGGATATGATTTATTTCCATTGGATTTATCTGTTGCTCTATGTCGCAATCATGATTCCTGCGATCATCCGCGTCTTGCTCGACAACCGACAGCCGGCGAAGACGATGGCTTGGATTCTCGTGCTCGCCTTCATGCCGTTCGTGGGAATCATCTTCTACATCTTCTTCGGGCAGAACACCCGGAAGGAGCGTCACATCAGCGACCGAAGCATGGACCAGCTGACCAAGCGCTCGATGCTGGAATTCGTAGAGCAGGAGAACCTGCATCTGCCTGCCAACAACAAGCCGCTGATGAATCTCTTCACCAACCAGAACTGGGCGTTCCCGTTCAAGGACAACAGGGTGGACATCTTTACCGATGGTTATGAATTCATCTGTTCCTTATTATATAATATAGGTAAGGCTCAGCATCACATCCACCTGGATACTTACATCTTCGAGGACGATGCACTGGGCTATCTGGTGGCTGATGCGCTGATAGACAAGGCGGAGCAGGGAGTGGAAATAAGAGTGATTTATGACGACGTGGGCTGCTGGAAGGTGAAGGACGCCTTCTTCGAAAGGATGAGAGATGCGGGCATTGACGTGCACGCCTTCATGCCCGTGCGCTTCCCGGCTTTTACCAGCAAGGTGAACTATCGCAACCACCGCAAGCTGTGCGTGATTGACGGCAAGGTGGGATTCATCGGGGGCATGAACATTGCCAAGAGATATGTGAAGGGAACGGGAAAGCAACCATGGCGAGATACGCATCTTCGCATCGAGGGTGGCGGCGTCTATGCGCTGCAGCGTGCGTTCCTCATCGACTGGTATTTCGTGGACCGCACGCTGATTACTAACCGCGTCTATTATCCTCCGGTGGATATTCATATCAACAACAACTGTCTGGTCCAGGTTGTTACGAGCAGTCCTATTGCTCCATGGCCCGACATCATGCAGGGCTATGTGCGCATCCTGCTTCAGGCTCAGAAGTATGTGTATATGGAGACTCCTTATTTCCTGCCAACCGAACCGGTATTGTTTGCGATGAGAACGGCGGCATTGGCGGGAGTGGACATCAGGTTGATGATTCCCCGCAAGGCGGATGCGAAGCTGGTGGAATGGGCTTCGCGTTCGTATGTGATGGAAGCGATAGAGGCTGGAGTGAAGGTTTATCTCTATATGGGTGGTTTCAACCACAGCAAGCTGCTGGTGAGTGATGATAATCTCTGCACGGTGGGAAGTACGAATATCGACTTCCGCAGTTTCGAGAATAATTTCGAGGCGAATGCCTTTTTCTATGATGAGGAAATGGCGCAGCGCATCAAGGCGATTTATCTGAAGGATGAATCGCAGAGCATCCTGGTGGATGATGTTTCCTATTTCGTGAAGCGCCCATTCATGAAACGGTTGTTCGAAAGCATCGTCAGATTGCTTTCGCCGCTGCTGTGATTAGGCACGGATTTTTATTTAAGTATGGATTTATTTAGGCACGGATTACACGGAGTTATGAGCAAAATTCAATATCCAGAATTTATAATCTCATACAAAATCCGTGTAATCCTTGTAATCCGTGCCTAAAATTTGCTTTTATCTGAATATCGAGAAGTTGACGCTTCCGTAACTTCTGTGCTCCAGGAACCTTGGATGTTCGGAAAAATCATAATTCTTGCCATGTTCGAAAACGAAGATTCCATCTTCGTTCAGCAGGTCGCCATTCAGTACGAGGTCTGGGATCTCCGGGAGTTTTTCCAGGGCGTAAGGTGGGTCGGCAAAGATGAAATCAAACTTCTGCTTGCAGGTCTTCAGGAAGCGGAACACATCGCCACGAATCAGAAGATCCTTGTCTTCGCCCAGCTTCTTGAAACACTCGCGGATGAAGTTGGCGTGGTCGCGGTCTGCCTCTACGCTGATGACGCGCTGGCAACCTCGGGAAACGAGTTCCAGCGAGATGCTGCCCGTACCGGCAAAGAGGTCGAGGGCGGTTGCATCCTCAAAATCGATGTAACCCTGCAAAACATTAAAGATATTCTCCTTTGCAAAATCTGTTGTAGGGCGCGCCTTGAACGAACGTGGAATGTCGAAATGGCGACCCTTATATTGTCCTGTTATGATTCTCATATTTTTACTTTGAACTTATTACTTTGAACTTTGAACTTTGAGCTTTGAACTTTATGATTAGTTATGCTGTTGAATTGGCTTTCCCTTCGGCTGCCGAACGCTGTTTCTTCACTTTTCGTTCTTTACTCTTCACTTACTCAAGTACAGTGCCAGCAAGTCGAAAGGCATTCCCTTGATTTCCGTGATGGGGGCACGGTTGAATTCGGCGGCGGGATTCAGGAGGAAAGTCTTCCTGATGTAAAGCTTGCTGTTATAAAGGAACCAGTCCTTGTCAGGAACTTCGCCAGAAACGTGTAGCTCGTCCTGCATCTGATCCAATCCCATCTGCTTCCATACGTAGAGGATGAAATAGAGTGCATCCTTGGCATGAGCCGCATTGAACGAATTGAAGAACTTGAAGCGGTTCTTGTCGAAACAGAAGAGGTCCAGCTTCTTGTCGTGGAAATAGGCATAGAGCTTGCGGTGAATGCCCGTGAAACTGCGCTGATGCAGATAGTGCCACATCGGCTGCATGATAGGAGTGAAGCGCACATCCTGGAAATTATCTTCCACCACCATCTTGAAATCCTTGTTGATAGGGAACACAGCCACTACGTTGAGAGCCGGCTGAACACGGTAGAGGATGGCGTCGGAATGATGACCGGCAAAGGCGTGCTGATAGAGCACGTCAAGGTCTTCTTCATGAAATTCCTCTATCGGAACCAGCAGGATTGGAGTGTCGATGTAGACTCGCACCTTCTGATAACCACGTTGCAGGAGTTCGCTTTCCTTGAAAGCCTGACGCAAGTTGGCTGCCATAGAAACGCCGCTCTTCACGGTATAAGGCTCGTAAATGACCTGATGCTCAGCTTCGCGGTCAACTACCGAAAAGCTGAGTGTATTCTTGCTCACTCTTATCGTGAGGCGTGCCTGAAGTGTTTTATTGCCTGTTAGCTGCATGATCATCTTGTTGTTTTACCAGTTGCCTGCGTTGTTATTATCTGTTGTTATGTCGCCAATCTTCAGTCCCGGATATTCTCCGGAATAGTTGGCCTGCTCGGTGATTTCCTGAATGGCATTTTCATCCAGTCCGTCGAGGAAATCTTCATAGGCTGCTCCGCATTCCATGAGCGGAATCTGCTTGCCGCTCTTACTGACAATCGTGGTAGCGGCGAGCGAGAATTTCTTGCCTTCGGAATAGGGGATGAATTGGTCGTCGGCCTTCAGATACTTTCCCTTGACGAGGGTATTGAAATCGCCCGTATACACCCCATGCTTGTCCTTGTACTTCTCTTCCGCTTCCCGGATGATCATCAGCCTGGCTTTCACCTCTGCCTCTCTTCCCTTCATCCGTTTCTGGAAGATGAGGGGCTGGCAGATGCTGAGTACGCAGAGGGTCATCATGACGATGACGCATGCTCCCAGGACCGCATTATTGTTTATTTTCCTTAATTTCATTCTCATTTCAAAAAGTATTATTACTTTTGCATTTGTATTTGCTTCTGCAAAGATACTGCAAGCGAGCGCAATGAAAGCTTGCTTTCAAATTGCCGAGTGCAGCTTTTGCTTCTGCAAAGATACTGCAAAACCGAGACAACACAAAATATTTGGTGTTGAAATTATTAAATATTAATTATAAATTGTACATTCATGATTGTAGATGAACTAAAATATAAGATATTGGAGCAGTTTGGCTTTCCGCCAACTCCCGAACAGGCGAATGCGCTGGATGTCTTCGCCCGCTTCATGACCGATCGCAATCCTCATGCTGTGATGATATTGCGGGGTAGTGCGGGTACGGGTAAGACTTCGCTTTCGGGTGCCATCGTCCGCACGATGAAGGCCATCGGTCAGAAGGTGATGCTCCTGGCTCCTACGGGCAGGGCTGCCAAGGTCTTCTCCCTGAGCAGCGGTTCGCCTGCCTTCACCATCCATCGCCGCATCTATCGCGAGAAAGCATTTTCGGGCGTTGACGGCCAGTTCAATCTCAACGACAATCTCTATACGGATACGCTCTTCATGGTGGATGAGGCTTCGATGATTTCCAATCTGGGATTGGGTGGAACTACCTTCGGAAGCGGCTGTCTGCTGGATGATCTGGTTCATTTCGTCTATCAGGGTCATAACGACCGCCTGATGCTGATTGGCGACAAGGCGCAGTTGCCACCTATCGGCGAGGAGGAATCGCCTGCCCTTCATGCTGCCATGCTCGAAGGCTACGGCTTGTCGGTTTATGAATGCGATTTGAACGAGGTGCTCCGTCAGAGTGAGAAGTCGGGCATTCTGTATAATGCCACGATGATTCGTCAGATGATTACGCACGATGACATTACGCAGCTTCCGAAAATCCATTTCTCCGGATTCTCCGACATCCAGCAGATGCCTGGAGCCGAACTCATAGAGGCGCTTGCCGACAGTTATCATCATGTGGGGCTGGACGACACCATCGTCGTGACTCGCAGTAACAAGCGTGCCAACATCTTCAACCAGGGCATTCGCAATATGGTCCTTGACAGGGATGAGGAACTTTCGCAGGGCGACATCCTCATGATTGTGAAGAACAATTATTACTGGATGGAAGAGGAGAGGAAGAAAGTAAGTGAAGAACGAAGAGTGAAGAGTGAAGAACTTCCTGCGTTCCTGGCGAATGGCGACCGTGCCAAGGTGCTGAGGGTTCGTCGCCGCATCGACCTTTACGGTTTCCGTTTCGCCACGCTTCTGCTGCAGTTCCCCGATTATGACAATTACGAGCTGGAGGCAACGGTTCTGCTGGATACTTTGACGAGCGAGGCGCCAGCCTTGACCCATGAGCAGCAGGAGCAGCTCTTCCGTCAGATAGAAGAAGATTATCAGGACATTCCGCTCAAGGCGGATAGGATGAAGGCGATTCGCCAGGACCAGTTCTTCAATGCCCTGCAGGTGAAGTTTGCCTATGCCGTAACTTGCCATAAGGCGCAGGGCGGACAGTGGGCGCATGTTTATGTGGATCAGGGGTATATGACGGACGACATGCTTACGCCCGACTACATCCACTGGCTCTATACAGCCTTCACCCGTGCCACGGAAAAGTTGTATCTGGTCAACTGGCCAGAGACGCAAACGGCTACTTCATAGTTTCAAATTGGTTCAATATCAGCGATTTCTGCAAATAAACATCAGAATGTTTGATGGTTTGGAAAAAAAATCGTACTTTTGCAGCCGGATAAATATAAAGTGTGTTCCACACGCCATGAAGGGGACGTGTGGGGCTTTTTACGCAAAGGTATAAGAGATTTTTAATTTATCATATATAAAAAATAAATGGAAAATAGAAAAGTAGCTTTAATCACGGGTATTACAGGTCAGGATGGCTCTTATTTGGCAGAATTGCTGCTGAGCAAGGGGTATGATGTTCACGGAACTATCCGACGTTCATCAACCGACTATCGCGAGCGCATCGCTCATCTGGAAGGTACCCCCAATTTCCATCTTCATTATGCCGACCTCGGTGACTCCATGAGTATAATCCAGGTGATGAACAAGGTGAAACCTACAGAGGTTTACAACCTTGCGGCACAGAGCCACGTACAGGTAAGTTTCGACTCTCCGGAGTTTACTGCCGATGTAGACGCAACGGGCGTTCTCCGCATCCTGGAGGCTATCCGCCAGTGTGGTTTGTCAGAAACCTGCCGCATGTATCAGGCTTCTACCTCCGAGCTTTACGGTAAGGTAGAAGAGGTCCCACAGAACGAGAACACTCCGTTCCACCCTTATTCTCCATACGCTGTTGCCAAGCAGTATGGTTTCTGGATTGTCAGGGAATATCGTGAGGCTTACAACATGTTCTGCTGCTCAGGTATTCTCTTCAACCATGAGAGTGAGCGCCGTGGCGAGACTTTCGTTACCCGCAAGATTACGCTGGCTGCAGCCCGTATCAAGCAGGGCAAGCAGAGCAAGCTCTATCTCGGTAACCTGGATTCTCTCCGCGACTGGGGTTATGCGAAGGATTACGTAGAGTGCATGTGGCTGATTCTCCAGGCAGAGAAGCCAGAGGATTTCGTCATTGCTACCGGTAAGCAGCACTCTGTCCGTGAGTTTGCCCAGTTGGCTTTCCACTATGTTGGCATCGAGCTGAAGTGGGAAGGAAAGAATGAGAACGAGAAGGGTATCTGCGTTGAGGGTCCTGAGGAACTCATCGGTAAGACGCTCGTTGAGGTTTCTCCTGATTTCTATCGTCCTACCGACGTGGTGAACCTTTGGGGTGACCCAACAAAGGCTAAGGCTAAGCTCAACTGGAATCCTAACACCACATCTTTCGAGGATCTCGTCAAGATCATGGTAGAGAGCGATATGGCGAAGGTGGCTGCTGAGGATGCTGGCGAGAAGGTTCGCTGCAACCTCGTAGAATATTTGGAAAAGGGTATTGTTAAGTAATTATGTTAGATAAAAACGCTAAGATTTATATAGCAGGACACCACGGACTCGTGGGTTCTGCTATCTGGAATAACCTCAAGAAGAGAGGCTATAACAATCTGGTGGGTCGTTCTCACAAAGAACTCGACTTGACCGACCAGTATGCAGTAGAGAAGTTCTTTGACGAGGAGAAGCCTGATGCAGTGGTTCTGGCTGCTGCCTTCGTGGGCGGAATCATGGCAAATTCGCTCTATCGTGCCGACTTCATCATGCAGAACATGAAGATGCAGTGCAACGTAATCAGCAATGCTTATTCTCATGGCGTGAAGAAACTCCTCTTCCTGGGTTCTACCTGCATCTATCCTAAGAATGCTCCGCAGCCAATGAGTGAGGACGTTCTCCTTACTTCTCCTTTGGAATACACCAATGAGGAATACGCCATTGCCAAGATTGCCGGACTGAAGATGTGCGAGAGCTACAACCTTCAGTATGGAACCAACTATATCGCAGTAATGCCAACCAACCTCTATGGTCCGAATGATAATTTCCACCTGGAGAACAGCCATGTAATGCCTGCGATGATGCGCAAGATTTATCTTGCCAAGCTCATCCATGACGGTGACTGGCACAGTATTGAGGTAGATATGAACAAGCGTCCTATCAACCCTACTGACAAGCTTCGCGCCATTATCGGCGAGGGTAATGTGGACGGCAGCAACTCTCACGAGCGCATTCTGAAGGCGCTGGAGTTCTACGGAATCTACGATAACAAGGTGGTGCTTTGGGGAACCGGCAAGCCTTTGCGTGAGTTCCTCTGGAGCGAGGATATGGCTGACGCCAGTGTTCATGTGCTCCTGAATGTGGATTTCAAGGACATCATCGGCATTGAGAAATACAGTTCTGTATTCTATGGTGCCAAGGTAGATGGTGCTGTGGATAGAAACAACTCTGAGGGTCGTGGTGGTGCAATCCCATCTCTCGGTGAGATTCGCAACTGCCACATCAACGTGGGAACCGGTAAGGAACTTACCATCCGTGAGCTTTCAGAGCTTGTAGTAAAGGCAGTAGGTTTCGAAGGTGAGGTTGAGTTTGACGCCAGCAAGCCAGATGGAACCATGCGCAAGCTCATCTCTGTAGATAAGCTCCACAGCCTCGGCTGGACGCACAAGGTAGAGATTGAGGATGGTGTACAGAAGCTCTTCGAGTGGTATAAGAATAGTTTGAAAGACTAAATACAAAATATGGATAGGGAAGAGTAGCGACGGTTGGATCGCTGCTCTTCTTTTTGTAACTTGTCCACCCAGTTACTTAAGAAGTTTGATTTATAATAGTGTTGCGGAATTAAGGCTAACATAAATATGAAAAAGATTATTTTATTCTTGCAGTTGATCTTCTCGATAGGGATGTCGGCGCAGACGACTGTAGAATCAGTCCAAGTTGCGGATATGGATGAAGGTGCCCCCATCTGTGGCAAGTCAATAAATTTGCACAAGCGCATTCTCCAGGCCTACAATTGCGATAGTACGCTCATCGTCTTCGCTTGTGATACCACTAAAAAAGGAAAAAATACCGATACTGGCTATCTCTATTCACTAGATGCCAATACCCTGGAAGTGCAATGGCAAAAGTCGCTGAAACTTTCTTTGTCAAAACTCTATGGCGTCTGTTCCGAGGGAGTGCTGCTTTCCTCCACTCTGAAAAGTACAGGCAAGTCACTCTTGACCTTGTCTGATACCAAGACGGGCCAGTCGCTATGGACGCAGTATCTTTATCCTGTCTATTTCAATGATAGCTTGGATATCGTGGTGGGACTTGAGAAAGTGGGAGACAGCAAGACATACGCTTATCGCCTGAGCACAGGAGAGTTGTTGTGGGATGCCGAGATTCCGATGACCAAGAACGTGGGATGGAAAGATGCTTGCATGGTGGATTCCACTCACCTGGTGGTTGTGGGGGATGCCATCAACGAGATCAACATCCATTCGGGTGAAATCAAGAAGGTGAAGGCTGTGACTGGTATCAGTGATACAAAGGGAATGATGGCTTTGGCATTGACCAATGTCTTGTCTGCGGCAGTCACCATCGGATTTAATTCTCCTTTTTATTACTATTATTATAATCTTAATCCATATCTCATTACGGGCTTGACTTCCAATATCCTTCAGGTGGGCTCTGACTTGTATATAAGTGATAGAAAAAGCCTCTATTGTTTGGGAGCGGACAGTTTGCAAACACGCTGGAAGTATGATTTCCAGGACAAGGAGGCTTCTACGGCTCATCTTCTGCTTAGGGATGGCAAGATATTGATGCTCAATTACGGTTATGGCAACAGTCTTATGAGAGGTACGGTGAAGTGTGGCAAGCCTTTCTTGGCTTCTTTTGATGCACAGACGGGAGATAGGGAGAAGATGTTTCCTTTATACGACAAGAAACATATCATGAACGACGGAATGCTCACGGAGAGTGGTGTCTTCCTTGCTGGTTCTGACAAAGCTGTATATCTGTCATTTGCTGATTCTGCTGTCATCAGCAAAGATTGGGATCGCAGAGCCAATGGGGCTTTGACTATGGTGTTGAGAAAACCATTCTATGCGTTTCATGGACTTGCACCAAAGCTGACTTTAGTGGAGGCATTCGACAAGGTGTGCCCGATGCAGACCAGTACCAACAAGCTTTTTGTCTTCAATGACAAGTTGGACATTCTTGAATCTTATGATCTCTACGAGACCTTCTCTGTTTGTTTCCGTTTGGATGATGTGCTTTGCATACAAAACAGGGATGACAAATCCAACTTTAGGCTGATTCATCCCGATGGTTCCTCTATCGGAAAACTGAAAGGCAAACCTGTAGCCGCCCTGCTCAAGGGTAGAAATGTGCTAGCTGTATATGATGATCACCTTACAGTCTTTAGGCTGTAAGGTGCCTAGTGCCCTCTTATTACTGAAATCATGTGGATATATTAAAACGAAAAAATCCGATTCTCTTTCGAAAACCGGACTCTTAATTTTTTTTGAGTTATTTTGGGAAAAGTGGGTAGTGATGGATTCGAACCACCGAAGGCATAGCCAGCAGATTTACAGTCTGCCCCATTTGGCCACTCTGGTAACTACCCAAACGCTTTGTTCTTAAAAGCGAGTGCAAAGGTAGTACTTTTTTTTCATTCCACCAAATTTTTCTGCAACTTTTTTCTGTTTTTCTTCAAAAAAGTTCAATTTTCCCTTGCTTTCCCAGCTTTAATCCATAAAAAAAGAGAATTCTCCACTCTTCACTATTCGTTCTTCACTTTAATAACGTGTCTTCTGCGATGCTTTCTTGACAATCTTCTGTGCTTGTAGTGCTCATATTTCTTGATGGCTACGAAGACGGTCAGGGCAAGGACTACGGCTAAGAGGAAGATGACGATTCCGCCACCCAGGTTGTCGCCCTTCACCTTCGACCACATGTCCAAAACTTCTGGAGTATGATCGCCAGCATCATGAATCATGGCGCATCTTGCCACCACTGTGCTGTCCGGATACATGATTGGATTCAGGTGCGCCTTTCTGCCTTCCTCTCCAAAGAAGTAAGCCAGGTTCACGGTCTCAGGATAAGCTTCCTTGTCGCTCATCGCTTCCAGCACCTTCCTGCCAGCCACGCTGCTCACATAACCCGTGGTCTCCATGTTGGCAAGTGCCACGTCTTCCTGGCAGAGATAGTTGATGAAGTAGGAGGCTGCCTTCGGATTGCGGGAGTATTTCGGAATCACCCAACCGTCAAACCATACGTTGCTGCCTTCCTTCGGAACTTCATAACCCAAATCAACACCCACGTTTCCGGCTTCCTCTATCGCCCATACAGCATCACCGCTCCAGGTCATGTTCAGGTAAGCCTTTCCCTTGGTCATCGTCTCCTTGCCGAAGTCTGCCTCCCATCCCTCGATGTTGGGCTTCAGCGCCTTCAGCTGTCTTTCTACGATGGCAATAGCCTTTGGCGAATAATCGTTCATCAGTTCCGGAACGGTTACCTTGCCTGCAGCCAGGTCTTTGCGGTGTTCCCAGATCAGGGCTGTGCCGTAGGAATCGCGGTAGGAATCCTTCATCAGCAACTTGCCACGATACTTCCTATTCCAGAGCGTGCCCCAGGTCTGTGCGTCCTTCTGCGGTACGTGTACCTTATTATATAAGATTCCGCAGGTTCCCCACATATAGGGAACGGCATAGTTGTGGGCGATGCGACCGTGATTGGAAGTTGCATCAATCTGCTCCACGATGTAGGGCGACACGTTCTTCAGATAGTTCGGAGTCTTGCCGAACGCCGTGTCGATGGGCAGCAGAAGGTCCTTGCGGAGCATTCGCTCGATGATGTATTCCGAAGGACACACCACGTCGTAGTCTTCATGACCGCGCTCAATCTTGGTCAGCATCACCTCATTGATGTCGAAGGTCTGGTAGATGACCCGGATCTTCTTTCCGGTCTGTTCCTCATACCATTTCGGGAATTCTGCAAGAATATCCTCGTCAATGTAGTCTCCCCAGTTGTAAACCTTCAGAATCTCCTCTCTGTTCTCCTTGTTGTAGCAGGAAGAGAGCTGCAGAATCATCAGCAGGCTCAGGAAAAGAAAAGCTATTGTCTTGACTCCCTTAACTCCCTTAACTCCTTTAACTCCCAAAAATATCTTGTTCTTCATTTTTTATTTCTTCTTGTTTTTTTCTGAACGACGATTGATGATAATCAGCATCACGAGCACCAGCACGAAGATAATCGTACTCAGCGGACGGAGTTCCGGCGTCAGTCCTCCCTTTCTCGCATCTGCATAGATAAAGGTGGAGAGCGTCTCCAGACCTTCGTTGCCGATGGTGAAGATGGTGACGGCGAAATCGTCGATACTCATGGTGATGGCGAGCATGAAGCCCGAAATCATTCCCGGCAATATTTCAGGGATAATCACCTTGCGCAAAGCCTGCATCGGTGCAGCTCCCAGGTCGAGTGCCGCCTCATAGAGGTTCGGGTTCATCTGCTTCAATCTAGGCATTACGCTCAGAATGACGTAGGGCAGACAGAAGGTGATGTGAGCGATGACCACCGTGGTGTAGCCCTGCGGAATGCCCAGCGTGATGAAGAGCAGGAAGAGCGAAATACCGATGATGATGTCACCGTTCAATATCGGAATGTTGTTCACAAACTGGATGGCGTTTCTCGCATAACGGTTCCGCAGATTATAGATTCCGATGGCGGTGAGGGTTCCGAAGAGGGTTGAAACGGTGGCGGTAATCAGCGCGATGCTAATCGTATTGACGAGTGCCGCTGTCAACGAATGGTGGGTTCCCTCTACGAAGAGATTCTTGTAGAGCTGCAGGGAGAAGCCGGTCCAGTTGCCCATCACCCTTGCCTCGGTAAACGAGAAGATGACGATGATGAGAATAGGGGAATAGAGCAGCAGCAGGAGCAGCCACAGATAGCCCTGGCAGAATACTTTCTTCATCATTTCCTTGCTGAATAATGTTTTCATCATCTGATGCCTCCTTCCTGCTTACTGCCGTCGCCGGCAATCAATGTTGATGCGCCGATGAGGAAGAGCATGATGAGCGAGAGGGCTGCACCATAGTTCCACATCGAATTGTTGATGTTCTCCTGGATGGTTGTTCCGAAGAGCTTGATGTTGTTCATCGTCAGCAGTTCCGAAATGGCAAAGGTGGAGATGGTGGGCATGAAAACCATCAGAATGCCACTAGCCACGCCCGGCATGGAGAGGGGAAGGATGACTTTGATGAACTGTTGCCAGGGCGATGCGCCCAGGTCTTCGGCTGCCTCTATATAGCTGCGGTCCATCTTCTGCAGCGTATTATAGATAGGATAAATCATGAATGGGATGAAGTTGTAGACCATACCAAACAGGAGGGCGCCTTCGCCCAACGGGAGGTCGGCGAAATCGAAGAGTGCCACGGTGGCAAGTGTGCGCACCAGAATGTTCACCCACATCGGCAGGATGAAGAGCATCACGATGGTGTTGGCGTATTTCATCTTGGTCTGGGTCAGAATATAGGCAGCCGGATAACCCAACAGAATGCAGAGCAGGGTGTTGAGAAAGGCAATGCCGATAGAATACACGAAGGTATTGATGGCTTCCGGGTGCGCCAGGAATTTCTGGAAATTGTAGAGCGTCAGACTCCCGTTCTCATCGGTAAATGCGAACACTACGATGAGAATCAACGGCAGCACCACGAATATTGCCGCAAAGATGGCGTATGGAATAGACCAGCTTTGTCGAGAGGATATAAACTTGATAATGTTCAATTTATAATTGATAATAAATAATTTATAATTTTTATTCAAACGAAATGCTTTCTCTTGGAATGGTGATTGCCACATGGTCGCCAAGGTCCCAGACATCCTGAGTGTCTACATAGAGCTTCTCGCCCCAGTCGGTGTCTACGGTCAGGTGATAATGGTCGCCCTTATAGAGAATGAAGCTGATGTCGCCGGTAAAGGTTCCTTCGCTCTCGTTGTCGAAAAGCTCAATCTTTCCGAAATCCACGGTCACATTGATCACTTCCTTGCCGTCTTCATCCGTATGAATTTGGCTCTTCTTCTCTTCCGGAATCTCTATCTGGTATTCGCAGTCCAGGAACTCGATGGTTCCGTCGCCGTTCACCTTCGCCTGGAAGGTGTTTGTGGT
>OJML01000419.1_pt1 | contig 25687 bp, 47 predicted proteins | sample 1597221 | NCBI WGS metagenome assembly OJML01 (sample SAMEA2452123, study PRJEB22498) | human gut metagenome | biome: human feces; feature: human gut; material: feces | place: Australia | collected 2012 | reverse complement strand
TGGTGCTACCTGCCAACTTCATAACATCAGATAAGATAAGGTATTGATGTGATTTGTGACCTTTTCGTGACCTAATAAAAAGTAATCTTACGAAAACCTTTATTAGTTAAAAAGCAATTAAGATCATTGATGTTATAAAAAACTCTAGCATTAGAATCAGATGTAAACCTGATCTTTCTAATCTTTTTAAACTCTTCACAATCTATGATGTCATAGCTTAACTTTGAGTAAAAACCATAACCACATAACAGATTATACAAAACTTTATGAGGAACAAGTTTTTTATTATCACAGTAATCGGCAAAAAATGTGTAGAACTTGTCTTTATTAAGATATTGTTTTTCGCAGTATGTTTCTACTGGTAAAAAACAATAAGTATCTCTTTTTAGATACTGATTTAATGTGATTGTATTACCAAACAGAAGCTGTGATACTTTGTTTACTGAGATGTGCTTTTTAAGAAAATCAATTTCAAAGGAGGCTATCTTCTCGACCTCTTCACGATCAAGAAACATTTTACCTTCTTTGTTTTTATAAATTTTTGGATATTTATATTTTTCTTTTTTTAATCGTTTCCAAAAGGCTATGTAAGAGAGCAAAAAAAATTTAGCTCCCTCTGAAATCGAAATTCTAATCATTGTTAAGTTGTTCTTGAAATGTTTTTAATTGAATAATAAAAGTAGATACCTGCTTACTGAAATTGCGTTCACCGACAACTTTTTGCAAGTCGTTCATTTGTGCGATGTCTTTAACTAATGCCATAAGCTCACGCTCAACGACTTCGACTTGATTTGCAACTCTTGCCTTTGTCCATATTTTCAAATTTTCTTTTATTTCTTCTGCATTAGTTGCCATGATGCTTTAACCACTTTTTCATATAAATTAAATCTTCAAGTGAATAACAAGGATCTTGTTTGTTCAGTCTAAAAGGTGCAGGTATTGATAGCTTGTTTTCTGAGTAATAGCTTTTCAGCTTGTACTGTGAAATGCCAAGCTCTTCACAGAAACATTTAAGGTTATAAGAGCGTGACTGAGTTTTAACAAGAAGATCAAACATTATGTCTATCTTGTCTGATAACTCCTGTAATTGTTCATTCACGCTCAACATAACCTGGTCCTTATGTCTAAAATGGACAATCGTCATCATCAGCTGAAACAACTGACGGCTCAACTACAGCAGCAGGCGCCGCCTCTACAACCTGAGCTTGACCATAAGCTGGCTGAGTTCCTGTCTGTTCCTGTTCTTCTTTAAACTCTAAATACTTATTCTTAGCTTTATCTAAGGCTCGCATAACGTCTAAAGCCTCTTTAGCACCAAGTTCAACTTCATCTAAAGAACGACCATCAGGATAAAAAACGTTGACTGAAATTCGGTCATAGTCACCATTCTTTCCTTTGTATTCGCCATACTTACCGATAACAAGAGTAAAAATAGTTCCGCAAATTTCAGGGTAGATAGTGCAGCTTTGGCAATCAATTTTTGTTGCCTGTTCTTCTGCTGTCTTTTGGTCATTCACAATAGACATTAACTGTTGAATATCCCAAGAGTTCTGCCCCCATTCTCCCCATTTTGCATTTGGATCGTTCTTATCTTTTGTTCTGCGTCTGCCCCAGAACTGATGGTCAATGTAATATTTGCTATCTTTACCATCAGGATTTTGAAGTAAGAACACACATCTTGTGCGCTCACATTCAACACGAACATCTTTTTTCTTAGAATCATCAAATTCGATTGAATCGTCAGCACAAAAGATTAACTTCGCTTTACATCTGATACCTGTAATTTCTTTAGGATAAAGTTTGAACTCTTCCCAAAATTTTGAGTGATAATCAGGATTATCTGATTGAACAGGCTTTACATAGTCTGATTGATATACTGGCATTTACTGCTCCTTAATGTTTGTTCTTAGCTGTTTGCCAAGTTCTATAATTTCTTGATCTTCTTGTAGTTCTTTAGGTGCATTTTTAAAAACTGACACTAGCTCTTTTCTAGTTACAGCTCTTTTCATCTGCTCAATTAAATCTTCTTTAGCTGTCTTATTTTCAAGCAGTAAATCTTCTTGTGTTTTATCTTCAACTGCGACTGTAGCCTTTTCAGTTCTAATATCCTGAGATACAAGCAATTCTTCAAATTCTTCTTTGTCGTAAGCACCCCAACCATAAGCATTTGAAATAGCAATAGTCATTGCTCGTGATTGAAGCATACGTTTTGGACGTTGCAACCAGGTAGGCTTTGATGCGTCAAATTCTTCATCGTGATAAGCAGTGCCTTCAAAGGAACACACAGAACCATCAGCTAATTTCTTTTGTACAACACAGGTTGTGCTTTCGTAATAAAGAACTTCTTTCTTTAAAGTTTTGTTGCCAACAATGCGATTTACAACTTTCTTTAAAAGAACTCCGTTGTCTTTAAAAGAAATGCCTGCGCAGTTCTTCTGACTGGCGACTGCCTGCTGCCAACCTTTCTTTGAAACGGAAGTGACTAATCGACCGTCTTTATCTTTAAAAGCCCAAATACCACCAAGAATAGGATCTAAGCCCATTGACACAGATAATCGGATAACGTTCATTACATCAGCTAGATTTACTTTTACGTCAGGTGCTGATTTAGGTAATGCGATCTGAGATGCGATCATGCTGATTAGTTGTCTATCGTCATAAGCTGTATGAATTTGTTTTTGAGCCTGTGAGATAAACTTTAGTTCAGCTTCTGTAGCAGGTATTACTTCTGCCTTAACTTCAATTTCTTCTGCCATTTATTTGTCCTCTACAGTTAAAATTCTGTGCCCCTTAGCCCATTCTTTCAGTTCACTTTTTGCGTAAAAGTTTTTACCGCCTTTTTTGTAAGGCTGGGGGAAGTCAGCACTTTTCTTTTTGAATGAATAAAAACTGAATTTCGATTTGACAAAAAATTTCGCAGTATCTTCAATACTTAAAAACTCCATTGCTAAACCCCCTTAGCGATTGTCAGCTTTGGTGAAATTTCGCTTTCTTTTAAGTATTTCTTGTAAGTTTCAGCATCAGCATCAGCAAAAGCCTTAGCATCAAAACTGCGTCTAGTTTGCTTTGTCAAAGTACAAACTAAAGCGCCCTTAGTAGTGATAGCCTCTGCATGACCGTTCATTAAAGATTTAATCTCTGCTGTAAGTTCTTTAGAACGTTTATCAAGTTCATTCTTCTGTTTGTTGACTGTTTTTAATTCTTTTGCTTTTTCGATAAAGGCATCATCAGCATATACAGCATCAACTTCACCTTCTTCGACTTCTTCCAATTCAGCATTTAAAACATAAGGAACATTTGGAATCAGATGGGCAAAAACAAAATCAATCTCAGCATCAATGATCTTTTTAATAGTTTCATCATCACGATGCACAACATAAACACGAACTCTGTTTTCTGTAAGAATCCAAGCGCAAAGATACATCTGCTCTTTATCAGCAAAGAGCATCTGCTTTTGACACTGGATATAGTAATCACGAGGGATAGTGTTATCTTCTGCTAGAAGATCTCCTTTAGAATTGAACTCACAACCTTTGCCCCAAACCTTTGAGCCGTCAGTTGTGAGCTTGTCACGCATATTAAAACCGACTGTCTTAATTTCTACAGGTGTATTGTCTTCTGTAAAAAAATCTACCTGAGCAATCGACCAAGGATAATTTTCGTTGTAAAGAACTGTTCCTTCTTTTACTTTAAGATGTGTTGTCTTTGAGAATTGTTCAGCAATAAAAGGCTCTAAAGCGTGTCCTCTGTCAAACACAAATTTATCTCCATCAAAAGATAAATTCTGCATTTTTTCTAAGATGTCTTGAGGCTCTGCGTATTCTGATTCACCTAGCAGCACGGCATCAGTAGAACCGCCAATATGTGTTGCGTGTAGATAAGAAATCTCATTTTCTTTCTCTACTTCTCCTGTAAAAGGATCTTTGAAAAAATCTAAGGCTTTTTGATCGGCAACCTTAAACCACTCTTTATAAATTTGTTTGTAATCGTTCATATATCTATACCTAATGTTTGTTGTTTTAATTATTATCTTTATAATATTATATAACATTATTTTATGTTTTATTAAACATTACATAATATTTTTAAACATTTAGTTTAATAGATACAAAAAAAAGCGCTCCTTAAAATAAAGGAACGCTTTATAAAAAGCTAAAAATAAGCCTAACGAACTATAAAATCTCTTTTCACTGGAACGTCTTTTTTAAATACAAGTTCATCATCTTCTGATACAAGATCACTAATTTCTAAGAAGTGACTAATAACTTCAAGTATAGGAGTATCTTTGCGACACTTTATAAAGTCATATCCATAAAAAGAATCACGATGAGGATTGTACTCATAATATTCATAAACAATATCATCAGGTTCTTTTTCACAAAGGTATGTTTGAAATTTAAACACTGTGTTTGCTTTGTTTTGATCTTCTGATAAAAGGCGATAACGCTGTTCTAATTCAACGTTATCTGCGCCATACATTGATTTGTAGATGTTTAGCAGTATCTGAGCGAACTGTTCCTTTGTCTGTAATTTTTCTGTTTTAACGATGTGAAAATTGCTCTGTTCAGCCAGGCAAACAAAATAATCATCTCTTTCTTTGATTTGTAAAAAATGATATTCAATCTTTGTTTTTGACTTTCTTTTGATATAAAACAGTTTTTCGATTAAACGTTCCATTTCTTTTAGCTCCAGTGTGTATGTTGACGTTGTTATTTTGGATTTTTAATCTTTGCCGCAGAAAAACCGTTCGCTTCAAGACAGAGAAGGGCGTATTCATAGTCACCATCAATTTCAGGATCGCCATAAATCATTTTCTCTTTAAGAGGTACAGGCTCACCATTTACAATTTCTATGAGATTCATTTCTTTACAATCTGCCGACTTAACCCATTTATACATAAAATCTCTGTGTTTAAATTTAGGAGAGGTTACAATATAAAATGCTTCGTCCGTAACAAATCTATATTTAACCAAAGGAGAACCAAGTATATTACTTTGCTTTGTTAAAGTTTTGCAAAGTCCTTTTATTGTTTTTTTAACATCAAACCAATATTCATTTCTGAATTTTAGTCCAAACAGTAGCTCGCCTTCGTCTAGACACTCTAGATAACCAATTTTCCCATCATCGCTGTTAGTTTTAGTTACAAATAAATATCTTTCTTTCCTACTTCCTTGATAGTTAATTACTGAGATAACATACATAGGCATAAAAGCATAATTTTTTAAAATTTCGCTATCAGTCATTTTTACTTCTCCTCATAATTCAGCTTAAAAGTTTTACTTCTTAATATCCTTTTTATTGCCTTAATAAACAGCTTAAAATCACAGTCTTGATAAGTTGTTATATTATCTTTAACTTTAGTAGAAATAACTTGTAGTTGATTACTTTCTGAATACCATGAAAACATCACATCAAAACAAGGCACACACACAATAGTGTGCCATACTCCTGTATCTGATCCAGGAGCTTTGCTGTATGTGCTGTATGTATCCCATTGTACCTGATGTAAATGCTTTAGTTTACGATAAACTATTCTTGCTAATATTTCTTTCTTGCTCATTAGATAACCTCGCAAAACGTTCTACTTCTATCTCTTTGAAATATTTTATCAATCGCATCTACTACTTTATGTTGAAAATCCCAAACGTCACTTAGTTGCTTTAAAACTAACTTTTCTAATTTCCAATGGCGGTAGCTCTGATAAACATATAAAATACATAAAAAGATAATACAAATGGACTCACTGCTCATCTTCTTTTACCTCTTTTAGTTCTTGTGCTTCTTTTAGTTTTTGAATAACCTTTTCTTTAATATCACTTAAAGACACTTTTGTACCGCCTTTTAATTCAAGTTCAAGCTCAAAATCAATGTGTTCTAAAATAAGAGATAGAATATAAATCTCAATATTGCTTAGTTGGATATTATGACTATTACACAAATTACTCATCTTCTTCTACCTTAATGCCAAATGGTAACCATTCACCATTTTTTCTAATTTCAAAATTATTAAATAGATCTTGAACAGGTATATTATTTATTGAGCTCAAAACATCATTTTTATCACGGGAAACCGCAAAAAGAAGTTCAATATAAATTTCGCCTGTTACTTTACTTCTGTAAGTAATAAAGTTTTTTGCACTCATAACAGAACAATCAAACAAACAATCCATTTCATCAATGCTTTTTAAAGGTCGATACTTCTTTTCTTTTGGCTCGTCTGCCTTGACAGCATCTAACGGTAAAAAGAAACCGTAACTTCTAATAGTCCCAAACGCTTTACAACTAAAGCACTCAACATCATCATAACAGATGCGCGAAATTTCTCTAATTAGAGCAACGTTATTTTTTAAATCGTCTTGTAAAGAATAAAGATTGCTAGATACATAACCTTTATCCCCAACCTTTACTTCGTATCTGTTTACCCATGACTTAACGTCTTTTACATCAAAATTCATTTTAATTACCTCATAACAAACTCGATACTCTTAAAAAGAAACTTATTCCCATTACAGCTCCTATTGCAAAAACAAAACCTGTAAATAAAATAGCAACACCTAAATTAAACATGTGTCTTATCTGCTTTGTTGTTTTACTCATTTCTTATCCTCTTTATCAGTAGTTGTGTTTGAACTTAAATAACGCTCAGTTAGTAACGAATAACACTTTGTTAATAATGAAGCATTTTTTATTAAAACAGATATTATTTGATCATGTTTCAATACAACCTTTGCTACAGAATAAGTAAACACAAAATTAAAAATTGAAACAATTATTACTACACTTATAGCTATATTCATTCTTTCTTTTCACCGTTAATAACTTTATTTAATGAAACAAGCAAACCACAATGTCTGCTCAATATATGAAATACAGCTAGCACTTTGTTTCTATAGTCAATCATTTTTGTTAAGACAAAATATAGAATTATCAGATTGATAACTGAAAAAGATAGTGCGATCCTTACCATAAGCTCATACATAATCAATCCTTTTAAAAAAAGTTCTTACAGTCGTTTAAGTCTTCGCATTCAATATGTACAACGATTGCAATTTGATCTTCATAATTCATCGATCCAATACTGTGTACTTTACAATCTAAAAGTTTTGATAATTTATTTACTCTGTATTTTCTAAATGGATAAGCACTCGCAAAATAGTCACAAAGCTTTAAATAAATAAGTTCATCATCTGTAATATCATCTAAAAAATCTCTTAATGTCATTTTCTAACTCCTCTTATTCTGTTTAAATCATCACATTCGATTAGTACGCAAATAGTCCAGACATCTTTTGCAGCTGAAAAGAAACGTATAACTTCGCAATCTAACAGCCCTTTAAAATCTTCTTTTAAACCTTGCGGCTGGCGAACAAAACTTTCAAATTGAGTATGTGCAATAAGAATACAAACATTTTCATTTCTGCTACATTTATCTAAAAATTCTTTTAATATCATTTGTTACTTTCCTTACTCATCTTCCTTGTCTAAATTTAAGTTCTTATATGCAATTACAAGATCAACTTTCTTTGAACACTTGTAGTTGTAAATGTCATTGACTAAGTACAATGCATGTTCAACAGATCTTAATCCTGGTAGTTCCTTGTCTTTGCGTTGATCAAACTTGTTTATCAGTTTGTTTGGTTCGACCAAGAAATTTTTTAATAATTTATATAAAACAGAAACAAGAGCTCTTCTTGCATCAGCTGTGACTTTGAATTGTTTTAAGCAAACGTTAATAATAGATAGTCTCTGAGATATATCAGCAATTCTTTCAGGAAGATCCAAATTACCTGCTTTTATCATTTCAGTTGAAAAATACTTTTCATTTAGAACTGCTCTTTTTAAAACCTCAAAAGAATAAAAAATAGATTTTTTGTCAGATGAATACGGTCCCCAAAGTTCTAATAAGTTTTGATAAGACTTAGCGCCTTTAGAAGCATAAAATTTAACGTAGTCGATTACATTCCAGTTTTTAGCATTAGCATTTAGAGAAATACAATCATCATCAATAAAAGCACCTTTAATGTAATAAACAGGTAGATTTAATTGTTTTACAGCAGTAAAACGATGCTGACCATCTACAATGTTGTAATTGTCATCAACTAAAATAGGCACTGGGTAATAACCTTTTGCTTGAATTGACTTAACAATTTTTTTTACTTGATTCTGATTTACTGCTCTATTGCTTTCTAAGAAATTAAAAATAGAGTAATTCTCGGTAACATATACCTTGATGTCGCTTTCTTTATCAAACATTTTTATTCCTCGTTTTGTTCAAAATATTTTTGTAACTTATTATCTAAATCGCTATATTCTTTTTGATCATCTGATGTATCAACATCATAGTTAAGTTGATCGGATAGTAAGTCAAAAAAATATTCTTTGACTGCTTGATGAATTAAAAGCAACTCATCCTTTGTTAAATCTACTGTCATTTAAAGCACTCCACACCAAACAAGAATGATATGACCGATACCAAGACCTAATGCACCTGCAACGATTACAAAAAAAAGTGCACTACACAAAACTAATAAACCAATTAAATCGTCCATGTTAAGCTCCTGTGCTGCCAAAACCGCCTGCGCCACGATGGGTATCAACTCCAATAACCTTACCTTCAATCATCTTGATTTGAGGTAAAGGTAAAATCACTAACTGAGCAATGCGGTTGCCCTTGAAAATCTTTGTCAGGTTATATGGCTCTAATACAACTCTGATTGAACCTGTATAACCAGCATCAACAACGCCAATAGGTGTACCAATGCCTTTAACGTTAAATGATGAACGTGGACATACAAGCCCTACAAAGCCATCAGGTATTAAGACATGCACTCCCGTGTCAATGGTGTTAGGCTTGTTTGCTTCTAACATCTGATCTTCTCTGCATGACAAGTCAAAGCCTGCGTCTGTGTCATGTGCTCGCACTGGAGCATAAGCACCTTCATCTAATTCATATTTAATTTTCATATTTCTTGTTCCTTTAGTTCCTTAAAATTGAGTTCTACAAACTCTGTAAAAAAATACTTAAATTCTCTAATTGCTAAATTCAAATCGTTGTTGTCAGCAGCAGTTACTTTTAACTTTCTCAAGCAATATCTTTCTTTCAGTACGTCGAAGTAATAAGAATGATTTGTTCTGAATAAAGCCATCATCTCTTCAATGAGTTCTTCCTGAGACTTCGTTAAAAATTTCTTAGTTAAAAAAGTTTTGTTTTGTAGTTGCGCTGGCAAAATTTCTTTCTTACCTGACGTTTTACTTCTTGCACAACACCCCCAACAATCTAAAAGTTCACCTACGGTTAATTCTGCGTCTATCCACTGTTGCAAGATGTCAGTTTTCATCTGCACTGTCAGTTTCAGTTTTAGCTTCTTCTTCGTACAATGTTTCTGAGATGTCATGTAAATACTGATCTCCTAATTGAAAAGGTAACTTTCCTAGCTCCTCTAACTCGATAACGTGCATCACTACAAACTCTTTTTCAGGCACAACTCGTGTATCTACTGAAAAGAATTTAATTAAGCTGTCGTCTTTGTATAAACATTCGCTTTTAGTTCCAGCATCAAACAAAGCCTTTAATCGGTTATCACCATCGTGAATGCGATAGTCTTTGAACACGATAGTCACAAAGCAGCACACTGGCTTTTCAATTACAGGCAAATGACCTTTACGTAAAAGACAACGTGCTGCATTGATCCATCTGTTATATGCGGTTGTATTCTTGATACAGCCTTTCTTTGAGCGAAAACTAGAGTAATAACCGCCCGCAAACTGATTTTTAATAGCGCTCCAATTCACAGTAGTTTTCTGATTCACTGATGGAGGCAAAGGCAAAATAACCTCACGACCTGCGATCTCTTTGCCATTCAGTTTGATAGTTACTGTCTTTTGTCCAAAAGCATAGGTATTCATAATTACGCCTTAGTGTTTACTGGTGTAATACCAAATGAGCTGAGAACAGCATTTAAAGCATCTAAGCCATTCTTGAAACGCTGACCGTTTATCTCAACGCTAAATTCAGTCTCCTGATGAACAGGGGTCTTTAACTCAGGAATTACAGATTTGTTTTGCTCGAAGGTTACGACCTTAGCCTTCTGCTTTGAGAAGGAGTAAGTATCAGCTAGTGCTTTTTTGCACTTATCAGCCTTACCAATAAAGCGAACTCTAACTACTGGTGAAAAATGATTGCGACCTTGAATCAGGTTAGGACAAGTCATACCTCTTGCAAACTCGCCTCGTGCATTTACGTAGGCATCTACGAAGGCTTTACGATCAAAAGGATCTTGTGCTGTTGAGTGCATACCAAATTCAGCAAGGGACCCAAAAGCACTTCTAAAAGCAAATACAGCTCGTGGATCATCACAGATATAATCACAGCCAGTATCCAGGTGATCGTTAATCTGATTGTAGAAATTATTAGCCTTAGCCTTTAAAGCCTCTGTATCAATACCCTTTAAACACTTTACCTGCTCGTAAATATCTGCAACTGTTGGCATGAACTTTGATTTTTGAAGGTGAAGAGATACAGCATTTCTTACATCTTCAAAGTCAAATTCTTTTAATGCGTTGAATACCAAGCCGTAAGCCTGTTCGTTAATCTCACGACCATACAGAACAGAGACTTGTTTCCACAGCTCAACAAAAGGTTTAATGTCTTTCTTTTCCATAGTTATTTCCTCATTAGTAAGTTTGAATCGTTAATTGAAAAATCAGCATCAATGATGTTTTTATCATCAGAAAACTGAGTATCTGCAATACCTTGTGCTATGCGGTCAACGTCAGCATCACTGGTAGCAGTTGCTGTTTTAGGCTTAGGCTGACGACAAGGAACAGGATATTCAACAAATCGCATACACCACTGAGCGACTGTTGCTTTTAAATTTTTTACAGGAGCGCCTTTATTGTTTTTCCAATTCATAGACGCATAGTGGAGGTAGAACCTGTCAGCCATTAAGGTGCAGTTCATCATCTCTAGCTGAGGATATTTAGAAATGTACTTGTCTTTATAGTCTAAAAAGATTTTCTCTATGTAAGCTGTGAAATCTTCCTGTGAGAACTCTTTAGATACTATATATATACTATCTTTAGATCTACTATTACTATTAATACTATTATGTATAAGGTAGAAAATGTCATTTTGACTATTTCGATATGGTCGATTTGACACTTTCGGTGTAGTCATTTTGACACTTTCGGAGGTCAAATTGACCATATCGGAACTTGTAAAATATTCACTTTTTACAGTGATACTTCTTACCTTTTTGAAATTGATTAGCTGGATATTACTTTCAATCAGCTTGTTAGCTTCCAACTCTGAAAATGATCTTTGTACTGAGCTTAAAGATAAGTGCAGTTCTTCTACTGCCTGTTGATTTGAATAGAAAACAGCTTTATCAGCTCTTGTTGATACAGAGGTTAAAAAGAGAATACGAGCAAATAAAAGCTTTGATGATAGCTTTAGCTTTGCATTGCTCAGTATATCTTCTGTTAAGAGTACGTTTACTGTTTTCACGTTAAATATTTCCTTTAGGTTTTTATATACCTTATGTTTAAGTATTTTATACCTTAGCTTTATTTTTGCAAGTAAAGATTTAAAAAAATTTAAATCTTTAGTATATACCTATTTAACAAATTAAATTTTCTGTTGAATTTTTTATTGCTTTGCTTTATTATTTACAACTTTTTGTTTATTAAAAACTAACACTAGGTTTATACAAAGTTAAAAGGAGAATATATGTATAACGCAAAAACTGTATGCGAAAGCTTAAGAAAGCTCACGACAGAAAGGAATATAAAGAAAACAGATTTAGCGAAAGCTTTAGGTGTAACTTACCCAACGATTGTGAAATGGCTTGACGGTAATCTACTTCGTCCTTTTAGTGATGAGGTTGTACATAACATGGCTAATTATTTCAATGTGCCTATTGAAGAGATAGCTGGTGAGCAAGCTGTTTCTTTTGTTGTTAATACTTTGACTTATTTCGATAACAAGCTACAGCTAATAACTATGCCTGAGCCTTGTTTGACTATCAATAAAGAGATATTCGACAGTTTTAAGTTGACAATAGATAAATGCTTTTGTGTTTTAGCTAACAGCAATTATAAGAATATATCAGCAGGTGACCGACTACTGGTAACAGAGATTGATAATGAAAAAGTTGAAAATGACAGCGTTTATTTTTTAGTAATGGAAGATGCGCTTGTTCTCAGGAAGGTTAAATACAATCCAATCATCGATCAGGTATCAATTATCAACGGTGATGATGCTGTTGAGATTGTAGTTCCAAAGATTGAATTTTTTAACATGATGAGAAAAGTATATAAGATCTTATTTATTGAAAGAATAATGTAGAAAGGCTTATTTTATCTCATAGTGTCAAATTGACTATTTCGATATAGTCAAAATGACACTATCTGAAAGGAATGCACTTTGAAGATAAATTTACTTGCAAAATTCGTAAAGCTGTTCTATATTGTACGTGTGACCGAAAATCACGTGCAATCTAAAGCGAACGATTTATGCGACAGGTAAATCATATCCCACCTTATAAATACGCTATCTTAGTATAGCTGTATCTGCTGAATGGTGAGTGTAGTGTGAATATATTGAATAAGCACTGTGCGACCTTTAGACGCATTTTTCGGCACTCACCGCCCATATTTTTTATGGGCTATCGAAAATCTTTTAATCTAAAGGAAAATCAAATGACAAGTAATATCATTTCAGACACTATGCCTAACCTTGTGTTCGTTAAAAACAATCAGGCTGTAACAACTACCTTTGCGTTGTCTCAATGGGCAAATAGAATACATCAAGATATTCTTAGAATTGTTACTCACAATATTGATGCTTTAAAAGAATTTGGTGAGGTTAGCTTTGAAACCTACCCTGTAAAAACAAAATCAGGTACACAGACTTTTAAAATCGCTACCTTAAATTACGATCAGGCTTGCTTTGTTATTTGCTCAATGCGTAATAATGAGAAGACAAAGCAGTTTAAAGTGGAGCTTATCAAAGCCTTTAAGCAATGCCGTGAGGAGTTGGCTAAACAAAATCAGCTCTTAACAGATCAAGAAATAGAAAACACAAGTATAGATGAATTTTGCAGAGGTTATGATGCTGGTTATAAAAAATACGCTGACAACATGGAAACTGCACATGAGCTAGAATCAGACACTGGCACCGTTTCTTTAGGGCTTAAGAGAAATAGCTTAGTGTATGAATACATTAAGTTACAGAAAAAGATTAAGGCTAACAAAGCCCAGTGGGAGCAGGAACTCAAAGAATTTGATTCTGTTATTAACAGTGCGTTTGAACTTAGTGAAGATTTGAAAGCATTAAGTAGAGGATAAGAAAAATGAACGTATTTGAATTTGCAAATGTATTTAATACTGTATATAAAAAAATTAAACACTTACACCGTATAAATTGGGATATAACACCTGATTTTGAAAACTGGGCTATTATGATTAGAGTACCTAGCAGGGATGCCGTCTATGTATGGAGGTATAAAGAAAAGGTATTAGAGGCTCATTCTTATGAGGAATTTTGGAGCGATAGAACAACTTACTATAAAGAATATGATCTTAAACTCTTTGTTAAGATCATGAAGAGAATTTTAAAAGTTAAAGGCTTTAGTTTGGAATATAGAATGTAAAGCATTAGGTAAGTAAAAAAAAATAAAAGACTTAGATCCTAATACGTCTAAGTCTTTTATATTTGAGTTATTTATAGCCTAAATCTTACACCTGCGCAACAATTACAATTAGTTGTAAAAAAAGTTTTTAAAGTAACACCTCTTTCAAGATGAAACTCAATTTTACTATCATCAGTAAAATGTAGTTCGTATAAAATAAAAGCTGAATCTGAATCTGAACCTAATTCATGTGTTTTATTCAAATCAATCAAAGAATAAATCTTCTGTTTAGTTCTTAAAGTATCAGGTGATAAAAGTTTTTCTTTAAATAATGTACAAACTGCTAGAGCTATAGAATTATATTGCATCAATTCATTAAGTTTGTTAAAAGCAATTTCATCTTTTTTATTGTTTTCTGTCTTAAAATGACCGTTAATCAGATAGAAAGCATAGTTATCAGCCTTAGCTAAATCTTCCTTACCGTTCTTTAAATTAGCACGGTATCTGTACTTAATAACGTTTCCTTTTAAAAAGCCTTTGAACTCTTCAGGACTAAGCATAGCCCTGATTTCGTCAATACATTCATGTGACCCCTGCATATAATGTTTAGGTTGTAAAACAGCATCAGTCATAAATAACTCCTATCTAAAAAGAGAATGGCACGTAATAATGTGCATAAATCAAAATACCGACTACTATCAGCAAAAAGAGAACATCAAGAGAAACTGAAATACATAGCTGTGTCTTAGTGTAGTTTTCTTTACCAATAGCAAAAACAAAACAAGAAAACCAAAAGAAGAGATTTAAAAGAAATAATGCTGGTAATGTCATTTATCGCTCCAGTCATCGTTGTAATGCTGATCTAAAAAATGCCAGTCTCGGCAGCATGAATCACAAAACTTTGCTAAATACTTTAAAACAAGAAAGATAGCTCCTAGATACATCAGCACCATCAGAGCTGACAGGATATATTCATAAATACTCATTTAGACACCTTGTTATATAAATCAATCAATGCGTTGTAGTGTGCTGCCGTTATGTCACAATCACGATCGATAGTTAATTGCCGTTCATAAAATTCTCGAAGTTTTGTTTTGTCCGTTCCATCGCATTGACATTTACTTTGTGAAATTGAGGTGGTAACTTCGGAATTTGAGGACACGTCTTTACTGCTACTGGTGTTGTCTGACTGCTGCAACCTACCAATATCGCCAGGCAGAAAATCAGAAAAGTAATGATTATAAGTAGATGTAACGTTCTGTATATCTTTAGACAAACTGCTTTGTACATTTATCGCCTCTGTAAAAAATTCTTGTTCCTTTTGTGTCTTAGCCTTTTGAGCTTCATTAAGTATCTGTTCATATTGTTTCTCCATTGTTACAAGCTTTATCTGATAGTAAGAACTTGTAAGCGAATAGCCTATATAAGCACTACCTAATACAGATACAGCCCATAAGTAAGGTGTTAAGCCTTTTAAACTAAACATAAAAAAATACCCCTTAACCCCTTATAAAAAAGGAGTAAGGGGTCCAACGGTTCTTTATGAAAAAAACTAAATGGTGCACCGTGATTGCAGGCTCACTGGCAAGCCTTTATAAGGAACACAACTTCACTTATAAATCAAACCTTGCCCATAGTCGTGATTTCGCTCACGACTTTTAAGCGGTACCCTGTCTGATACAAGACATTGCACTAGATGCTGGGCTACATTCTTATGTGCAATAGTAATGTTGTTTCTAAAGCGACACATTACCAGACCGCAAAAATGGCGGATAGGGTGAGATTCGAACTCACAAGCCATTCACATGACCGACGGTATTCAAAGCCGTTACATTTACCAACTCTGCCACCTATCCATAAATTTGGCGGAGTGTAAAGGATTTGAACCTTTGAACCACTTACGTGATTGTCTGCTTAGTAGGCAGATGTATTCAGCCACTCTACCAACACTCCATTGTTTACACTCTTTTTACGTTAGAAGTGAGAGAAACGGCAAAGAGTAAAATATGGCTAATAATACATATACACTTTGCAAAATTTTAGTGTGAAGTGAAACTGCGGTATGCCGTACATATCAAATCAACCAATCACTCACTTCACACTTAAGAGCTGTCTTATGGAAAAGTAAACGGAAGAAACCATAAAAACAGCTCTTAAGTATGAAATGACACCTTTTATTAGACTAACGAAAAAGTTTTAGTTTACGCTAATCATTTCATACTTATGAGACATCTTAAGGTCACTACAGAACGCACCCGCAGCTTAGCTTCTTAAAATATCTCATAGCTATAAAATGGCAGAACAAAGTAGATTTGAACTACTACCGCAAGGATCAAAACCTTGTGTGCTACCCTTACACCATTGCTCTAAAAAAAGCACTCACAGCAAACTCTACTTACTGAATCTATAGAGCCTAAATATCAAATTAACGGACAAAGTAAGCATTGCTCACTGTGAGCACACGTTCTTTCTTTCATCAACTAAAAGGAGATACAAAAATATGAAAACTTCATATCTAAGTACATAAATAACTTTATACCTTTTATTTAACTTTGTAAAGTTCTTTTTTATATTTTTAAACTTTTATTTGCACTTTTATTAAACTTTGCATTGCTATATGGGGTATGAATTTGAAAAATCAGAAAAAATTTGTGAAGGGTAATATGAAAAAATGGAAGGGCGTTTGGGGGTATCAGGGTTCAGCTCCAAAGCGGTCGGAGTTCAGCCGTAATTAGTAATGATTATCGTTATTGGCAGGCGGTCAAGTCACGGCAAACGGTCACAAGCCAGCCGATTTATTATAACTTATCTAAGCAAATCAAGCGGTTATCTTATATGGTACGAAGTTGATTATAGACACCAAACCGCACAGAACAGCACTAACTGATTGATTTACCTTGATTTTGTGCTGTTTTGCTAGAGTTTGAAAAGAATTTAGAGAATTTGAATTTCTGTCTGCGTTATATTGCCTTTCGCATTTTTTTATCTTTTATCTTTTGCCTTTTCACTTTTTTTCTTTTCGTTTCTCTTCTCTTTTCGTTTTTTTTCTTTTTCGTTTCTTTGTTTCTGTCTTTTTTTTGTTCTGAACAGCGTTAGCAATGCAAACCAAAGAGCAATATAAACCGCCTGGCGAACCTGAGCACCTGAGACGATAGCAAATCAAAGTTGATTCACTAGAGCAAAGAGCAATAAAAAAACTAGCAAACCAAACATCAATAAATCAGCTCACTAGCTTTTTTACTTAACTATATATATTTCACGTGTGCTCACGTGCTTAACGCTTTATACTTCATTTCAATTCAGCACGTCAATAGACCATATTTATAATCTTACTACTTCACATTTAACTCTTTGAATTTTCTTATCTTTTCTTCTAACTCTTCATAATTGATATTTTCAGCACCTGCGACTGTCTTAATAATTGTTAGCTGCTGGAGTTCATCAAGCTGAGACCATGCAGCAAACAAACATTTATATATTGTCTTAAGTTCTTTTTTTTGCGCTTTTGTTCCTGCGGCTGCTGTAGTGTCTAGCAATGCTCTTAGTTTCTTAGACGCTTCTTTTTTGTCTTGTGTCTTTAGTCGTATGAGCGCCATTTGTTCGATGCTTCCATACTGTCGAATTATAAAAGCTTTTGACTGCTGAGATGCGTATCCTAGTGCTTTTTGTAATTGTGCAAGACTTTGAAATTCAACATTAAATACTTTAATTGTCATTTTCTACTCTTTTTTTCAGTGCTTATATAGATAAAAGTATAGATAAAGCACGTTATCAAGTCAAATTACAAACTTTAATTATCGATATTTCAATCACTTAATTATTTTTTTTGTACTATTATTAAAATAGTACTAGATAATTATAAATTAGTGACCTATAATGTAATTATAAAGAGAACGAAAAAAGAACGTTCTTATTTACCAGGAGATAAAAAAATGTGCGATTCAGATAGATACAATTTCGAAGAACTAACAGGACGAGTTCAAAAGTGCCTTGAAGAAGATGGCATTAAGATGTCACTTTGTGAATGCAGCAAATTCACAAAAAGAGCCTTAAACGCCTGGGGTGCGCTTGATGTTGATGAGATCTGCTATTACATCGTGGAGCATGAATAAATGACACATTCACAAGCAATAAAGCTAATTCTAATGATCGTTGCAACTAATGCGATCGTTACTTTCGTTTTACTTACATTCATTCACTAACTGGAGACAAAAAAATGGAACACAGAATTTTCTTAACTGACTTACACGCATACAACAATGGTGCTTTAATCGGCGATTGGGTTGATATTACAGAATTTAATCGTGATGATGATAATTTTTCACAAATCTGCGAGCGTTGTGGCATTAAAGAAGGGAACGAGTTTTTTATTACTGATTATGAAAGTTCATTTGACATCGACGAATACATTGATTCTGAAACGCTTTACAGGTTATCAGATGTGATTAGCTCATGCAGTGATGACTATATTCAAGCTGTTTGCGAGTACTGTTGTGATTTGGAGGAACAAATACAGCATTGTGAAGACGAGGATTTGGATTTTATACATTCTGATGATCCGAGCTATGAAGATTTAGCATACTCCATATTAGAAGAGATTGGCGATCTAGATCCTGATGATTGGAAGTCACGTTATTTCGATTACGAGGCGTATGGACGTGATCTAGTCATGAGTGGCGATTATACAATCGTCTCAAACGGTTATATTCGTAATGACTAAAAAAAGCGATCAAAGTTAAAAAACTCTAATCGCTTTCACAAACTTAACGATTTAATTATAGTGATACAGCTTTGAAATTCAAGGCTGTATCTATCAAAGTTGTAAAAAACGGCTTTGATAGATACAAAAAGTATCAAATTCACAAACTTAACAACAAAAGGAAATACAATCATGTGCTATTTTAACTTCTTAACTGGAAAAGCTTATAAAGCTAATTCAGATATTGCGAACATTCTAAGTGACTACTGCAAAAAGAATGCGATCGCATTCACAGGATTTGCAACAATTCAACAAGCTAAAAAGCTTTTCTACGTCGTGAAAAAAGGCTCAAAAGGTGCTAGATGTCCGATTCAGATCGCAGGCGGTAAAGTTCATTACTTTACTTTGTTCCCTTTGAGCGCATTTATAAACGCTCACGATCGCAGAAGTCTAGCAGCACAAAAGCGTGACCCGAACGATGACCAGCACGATCAGATCATTAGATACCAGGTGCCAAAGAAGATCACAGCTGAAGAAAAAAGCGATCTAATTGCAGCTGCTTCTAGATATTCTAGCCCTGATTCAACTACTTACATTTTAGATAAAGACACCGCCGATCGTGACCTTTTCAAAGTTAGCTTTGATCATCGTTCCGAGGCTGAATATATCCACGATCAAAAACTCAAACAATGGATCGCAGAAGGCAACAAAGCCGAAGACTTTGATCAAGTCGTTCCATTCTGCGATCACGCTTATGGCACTTTGACACATGAGAAAGTCGAAGAACTGAGCGCAGATATTGATCAATTTTGCCCATTCTAAGCTGTCAAAAAATTGACTTTGTGGCGGTTGCTAGGTGCAGCCGTCACATAAATGGGCTTAAATCAAGTCTTTTTATGTGACTTATCACAAATAATGCTATGCAGTAGCATAGGCACTTTTAACACTGGAGTTTTTTTATGCACAAGATTCAATTACAACTTGAAAAGAAAGTTAAAAAAGATGATCTTATCTATCAACTAAAAAACATACGTGATATGTGCGAGTATGCTATAGATACCTTTAGCAACTCAACAGATGAGCAAATGAAATTTAAAGTTGAGTGCTTAACAGCTCAAATTGCAACCTTAAATCACATTTTTGGACAATACAGGCTTTTATCTGACTATCTTGTAATGTATAAAGAATAGGCACTTTTTAGGAGATACAAAAATGAGCGGTTACTGCGGTTATTCAATGTCAAACAATGCGATTGACGCTTACTTATGCGGTGAAATGCCTTTGAGTAAATGGCTGAAAGCTGATTTAATTGATGCTATCGAAGATGTCTTAGAAGATAAAGCAAACATCGTGAAGTTTAAAAAGTTAACTGTTAAACAGTTAAAAAAGCACTTCTTAACTAGAACTAGCTGGCATCATACATCTAAAATGTATAATGAGACTGACTTCTACAGCATTGATGAATACAATGTAGAGCTATACCTAAAAGGTGAACTTGTAATTACTAATGAGAAGGTAGAAGCACCAACACAGAAAGAAATGATCGAGATTCAATATCCAGTATGGGGAGGAACAAAAAAGCATCCTAAGATCGTTGATTATAAAACAATGATCGGCGAAGTTAAGGGCGATTGGTGCGTTTCTGATTCAGGCAAAAAGAAGTTAAGCGGTAACTGGATAAAAGTTATAAAGAAGTGGAGTGTTTAGAAGTGGCATAGGCAAAAAGTTAAATGTTAGAGCATTAGCACAAGGTTAGTGCTCTATGATTTAACTTTTCACAACTTAACAGGAGTTTTATAAAATGAACATTGAAGATCTTTATCAAATTTCAGGCGAGTACGGTTTAGTCACTAAACTTGAACAAATTAAATTTACACCTTACTTTTTACACTTAATTCCTGACGGCTGCAATTCAGAACATGACGAATTTATAAAAATCGAAAGCATAAAAGATGTATTAGATGCGTCTAATTGTAATTGCTTTTTTGCTTTTGATCATTATGAATACGATGATATTTATGATAAGCGTTATTTTTATTTTGAGTTCATAACTAAAAATACTGGTGACGTTATTCATACTCTTATATTAGATGCTAAGAGTGATATTAGTATGATCTCAAAAGAACTTAAAAAAACTGTTCAAATTCTAGTCGGTCATTATGACTATAAAACAAGTGACTTTTTTTATTCTAAAGCTGTAAATAATATCGGCGATCAAATTTTAACAGCCGACGAAACAATAAAAGATGAAATAAAATTTTTAGAAGAGGTAGCATCAGGTTACACAACAAGAGAAAAAGATGAGTGCAGAAAAGCACTAGCTGATTTTATCTTAATGAGAAAAAATCAAGGTTTAAGCCTTTTTGAAACAGAGGAGCAAAAACAAGATTTTATAAATCTTTGTTTAAGTCAATTAGAAGAGTAAAAGATTTTGTTAAACAATTTAATCAACAAATTCAGCGGTAATAATTTAACTTTAAATCAATTAGTCGAACATTTAGATTTAGCTAATCTCAAAGAGAATGGAGAGAGCAATATTCATTTTAAAGTGTACGATCGCCATAATTACGCAATTTATGGAGGTGCTTTGAATGATTGCGAACTTGATGGCTTATTAAAACAATATGGAAAAGCTAAAATTTATGATTTGTCTTTGATTTTTAGTAATTTATCTAAAGAGACATATATTTCTATTGAGCTAAGATAAAAAATATAAAAAAGGCGATCAAACGATCGCCTTTTTGTCATGCAGAATAGGCACTATTTTAACGGTGCTAATCTGATATTAGTTTTTAAAGCGTGACAAATCTCAATAGCTTGAAGAGCTTTTTTAACTTTGTGCATTTCGTCACAGGTTAAACAGTCCTCATCTTTAGTATTATGATATGTGAATTCTATTGTTGCCATCGCCATTTTCTGAGCATGGTCAATAGCAGCATTTAGATCGTTACCAGTGTATTCATCAACTGCCTTATTCATGTGCTTTACCTCTAGCTATCTGTAAAATTTCATTCAAATCTTGAGTGTCGAAAACATAAGAAAGCATAGGCACTTTGTACTGATTGCCCATTTTTTCAAATGATTTTTTCAAGTTAGCTTCCAAATCAGCGTAGTTAAAATCACCGTTTTCATCTGCTAAAAATGACAAGGCAGACAAGTAACTTTTAAGCTTATCCTTACCCTGAAAATAAATAAAAGATGCTATCCCCTGCTGAATCGGTGTACCTTTTGTTAAAAGTTTTTGTTCCACCCATTCATCGACTGATTCAATGAAGTTATCTACACTGATTTTCATACGTTACTCCTAAGCCTTAGTTCTTGATTGAACGGTTACAGGCTGTGTGTTTGGAGCCACTGCTGTGTAACGTGGCATAGGCTCAGGGCAGATAGCACTGATAGGAATTACAGTATTAGTAATATGATTTACGGTATTTTGCAGAGCCTGAATAGCACTGTTAGTAGCAGTAGCCATAACACCTAGCTGACAATCAACGGCACCGAAACGCTTTTCAGTACCTAAAGCTAAATCATTTACCCTGTCACTTACTTTGCCTAGTTCTGAATGTAGTGCGATGTAAGTTTTTGCAACCTGATCGTTGGTGTACTTTTCAGCCTTTAATTGACCGATTTCAGCATCTTTTTCAGCCAAAACAGCAACTGCACCACTATTCATAGCACAAGCCATTGCAGATTGATTACCGCCGAAGATACCGCCTAAACCACCACTTTGTAAAAAGCCTAATGAGCCTAGAACAAGTGCAGGAATACCTACACCGTTTGCTAAGCCTTTACTTGCATAATCACCCATAATAAACTCCTTATGTTTGAATGTATGGATTAAAAATGTTGATTTATTCAACACGTAAAGAGTAGCTGTAAGGACGGTATAAGTAAGCAATAAGAACGATATAAATTAGATAAAAGATCTCATCTTTTCTAAAATATCGAAGAGTTTAAGCATTGTTTCACGTGGAATTAAAACATAATCAGCTTGAATTGATGCGTACCACTTAAGAAAATCTAAACCACGTGTAGATTTAGATTGTTGACAGAGTTTATAAATAGCTCTTGGTGAATACCACGTAACCAACTGTTTTCCCTGTGAGTTGATAAGGTAATGATGTTTAACATTAGCTTTATCAAGTTTACTCGCAACATAACTAGGATTAGTTATCTGCAAGGCTTTGCATACATCAGCGCCGACTAGCCATACAGTACCGTTTTCAGAATGAACGTGGGCACGTATCACAATGCCATTATAAAAATGTTGGGATATGCTAGCGGGCGTGTCATAATCAAGCATAATGATAGTCTCCTATTTTGTTTTCTTTATTAAACAAAATAGCAGATTTTGTACGTTCTCTTACGATGTAAATATAAGAGAATTTATCAAAGTTTTAGTAGAGTGAATTTATGAAAAAACTATTAGCTATTACAAGTATTGCTTTATTAGTCGTTACAGCCTGTACACCAAAGCCTAGAGACATCATACCTAAAGTATTATGGGCTAGCCAAAGTGACGGTATAGTTCACTTAGGATATAAGCAAACGAAAAACGAAATTAATTTTGATCCTGTTACTCCTGATTGGATTTCAGCTTTAAATGGAAGTGATGTCGTTTGCAAACGCTGGGGATATTCAGGCTCCTTCTATCTAAATGATGAGGATGATGAGGTTAATCAAGGCTTTGAGGTTGATTTTAACGGCGTAGGATCCGTAGTCTTTTATAAAATTGCTCAATGCTCTAAATAAAAAGATAAGGCACTATTGCTAGTGCCTATACCTATGAAACATCGTGCGTATTATACACTAATTTTCTGTGTCAGGTAAACCTGTTTTAAAAACGCTGCCGTCATCATTTATCGTGTAACCATTTTTGATTAGCATTTTTTTTACAGCATCACGTCTTGATGTGGGAATACTATCAACAGTGCGTTTGCCCATAATTACATAACGATAATACAAAGTATTCATTTTAAGCTCCTTGTTTAGCTTTTAATTGTTTAACTTCTTCCTGTAATTCACAAACCAAATCAGATAGTTCAACAATCGCATCTTGATTTTCTGTATTTGATACCTCATATTGATCGGACAATTCAAGTAAACCGTCTGATAATGTTTGTGGATACATCAATTCGTTTTTAACTTTAATTCTAATATCTTCAATATCAGGTTGATTGTCATTAGTGCTAAAGAAATTATAAGGTGTAATAATCGCTTTGTACTCTTCTATTGATCGCTCATCACCTAAAGCACTTATATCAGCAATAGCTTGTTGTTGCTGTTTTAGCTGATACTCTAAGTTGATTGTAGCCTCTTCAATAATTGTGTTTAATTGTTCTTTTGTAACTTCTTGCTGCTGTCCTGTCACATCAGTAATTACTAGGCTATTTTCTGTGTAATTTAACAAGTTCTTGTAATAATCAATGTGTTGTCTGTCACCTTGTAACAGAACACCAAAGCTAGACATAAAATTACAATTTACATCACAATAATTATTAAAAGCACATTGTGTTTTTAAGTCATATATTTTTCTCTGTCTTAATCGCAATAAAGCGTCAGCATCAAAAAGAGAATGGAATGTAGTTAAGATTGTATCTCTAACACTTTCCTGATAAGCGTTAAGCTCTATATCAAGCTCTTTGTTTGTGTTATCAAAATACTTATATTCATTTGTATCATCGTTATAGATGATCTTGTTTATGCCTAAATCAGTAAGTTCATAAGATTGTGCCATTTCAAAGTAAAAAATTTCATCTTTCTTTTCAATCTTATTTTCTTTTAAACTTATTGTATAAATCATTACAAACTCCTAAATGCTTGATGTTGTTTTTTCATCTTTTCTTTCCAACGCTCAATATTTTTTTTGTCGTTAGAATGATTGATTGTATCTTCCATTGTTCTAACAAATTCTAAGTTAGAAACACAGTTATTCAGATTGTTTCCGTCTTTATGCTTGATAAGATGATAATTGTTAGGGTTATCAAGCCAAGTGTCTGCTACAACCTGTGCTAGCAAATATCTTTTGACGCCTAATACGTCAATCCAAACGTAAACATGACCGCTAATTGTTTCTGTTTCACAAAGAGTATTCCTTTTACAATCGTAAACTTTTCCTTTGTCAGAAACTTTTACAATAGGGAGACACTTCCAAAATTTCCACTGTTCCATTAGCCTAATCCAAAATCGCCGTTAAAAGTAACCTTAAAAGCCTGTGATAAAGTTGCTGATTTGTTATAAGCAACAGTTCCAGTCAGTGTTTTTTTAGCTAAAAACGACTTGTTACCCGAATTGTTTGTTGCAGAAATACCGCCACTGTTTACTGTTAATGACGGTACGCTAGGATAAGTCACACCATAATTAAAATTACCTTGTGCAACAGCTGATTTTGTTTCATCTGGATAGGTTGTCGTTGTTGTTGCAACATTACCTGTAACGGTTAGCAAGTAGTTCACAGAGCCAGCATCCATGTATGATGGGCTTGTTCCCGTATTGACAACTGAACTATATACTCTGATTACACATGAGCTTGTGCCTGCGCTTACAAGTGTTCCGCTATAGTTAATGTAAATTGCGGGTGTCTGTAAAAAAGTTACACCGTAATTAACGGTGACATCAGCTTGAACGCCGTGATTGCCAGGGGGGATATTTTGCATACCAAAATAATGAGTGCCTGACGGTGTAACAGTTTTACTTGTAGTTGTTGTAGTTGTTCCAGTTTTACCACTATGTGTGATAGTTGTGCTGATAGTGCCTGATAAAACATTCGTGTATCTTCGACTTATAGCAACATGGTACTTAGTATTGTTATGTGTAACAGCCAAAGCACCGCATCTGTAATACCAATGATCATCTAATGTAGCCTCTGCACCATTGTTTACAGCAAACAAAGGTGTATATCTTAATGTGCCTCCTTCATTAAGAATAAGACTAGGTGTAGTTACTCTGCTTGTACTATTCCATGTAGAATAGGTCGTACCGTTGTATGTAAATTTTATTCTACTCATACTAGCCTACTGTTATGTCGTTACCATTTAGATGAATAACATCTGCATACACAGTAACACGCCCTGAGTTGTTAATAGTTAAAACATTTGAACCTGACTTATCAGGATTTATTGCATATATACCTCTATTTGTAGAATTTGAAAACATATATATTGTTCCTGATACTGAATCTCGCAGTCCTATAACTTGTTCTCGCAGTGTAGATGGACGGACCCCCCATAAGTCACCTGATAAATTACCGCCTGCTAACGGTAAGTATTTTTGAGAGGCATCTGTTTTAGCCTGACTTAAAGCATCATCTGCCTTACTATTAGCATATTGTTTAGCCTGTTCTAAGGTGTCACTGTTTT
>OJML01000417.1_pt1 | contig 25699 bp, 12 predicted proteins | sample 1597221 | NCBI WGS metagenome assembly OJML01 (sample SAMEA2452123, study PRJEB22498) | human gut metagenome | biome: human feces; feature: human gut; material: feces | place: Australia | collected 2012 | reverse complement strand
GTGCTGTAATGCCTTGGCATCATCAGTTGGACTTCAAGTTCAACCAGAACTTCTACCTCAACGTAGCTGGTCAGAAGAACACTCTCCAGTTTGGTGTTGACATCAAGAACCTCGCTAACCTGCTGAACAACAGCTGGGGTCTCTACAAGACAGTTAACAACACCAAGTTGTTGAAGTATACTGCTGGTAAGAATGGTGCTGCTGGCTCATTCCAGTTCCAGAAGAACGGTAAGGATGTATTGTCAAAGACATACACCAACTACACAAGCTTCAATTCTACCTATTCTATCCAGTTCTCTATCCGTTACATCTTTAACTAATAGAGATTTAGAATACGAATCATCAATAAGCGCCCTGAAAGGGAAAGCATTGTATATAGAATGCTTTTGCTTTCAGGGCGCTTTCTTTTTATCCCTTTTCTCCATACTTACTGATATTTTTTATTTGTAACACGTTTTTCTCACGCTAATTTCTTGTTATTTCAAATATTTTAGCTATATTTGCACCATATTGTATAAAATGGGTGAAAAACTTGCCTATTGGCGGGGTGAAACCTAAATTATTAACGAAATAATCTAAAGAAATATGCAGAAAAGATTGCATTTACTTCTGGCTTTGTTCATCTTGACGGTGAACGCTGCCATGGCACAGATTACTACCTCTGGAATCAGCGGTAAGATTACTTCTGATGGCGAAAATGTCATCGGAGCTACTGTTACTGCTACTCACCAACCTTCTGGTACCGTATATCGTGCCGTTACTAATATCGATGGACGATATACCATCCAGGGTATGCGACCAGGCGGTCCTTACAAGGTAGACATCTCTTATATCGGCTACAAGGACAAGGTAATCAAGAATCTCAACCTGAGCCTCGGTGAAACGGAGAATATCTCATGCTCGCTCCAGGAGGATGCTCACCAGCTCCAGGAAGTGGTGGTTTCCGGTAAGGCGGGACTTGCTGCTTCCCGTACAGGTGCTGCTACCAGTATGACGGCAGAGCAGATCAACAATATGCCTAGCATCACTCACGGTATTGCTGACGTGGCTCGATTGAACCCACAGCTCACCGTTACCAATTCCGGCAATATGTCGTTCGCCGGTGTCAACAACCGATATAACAACTTCATGATTGACGGTGCGGCAAACAATGACGTCTTCGGTCTGGCTTCCAGCGGTAACAACGGCGGTCAGGCAGGTGCTCAGCCGGTATCTATGGAGACCATCGAGCAGATTCAGGTTTCCGTGGCTCCTTTCGATGTGCGCCAGAGCGGATTCACTGGTGGTGCCATCAACGCCATCACCAAGAGCGGTACCAACCAGTTCCACGGTTCGGCTTACTACTATGGCTACAACCAGGACCTCATCGGTACCAAGTATCCTTACCTCGATGGTACGGGTTATGCGCCAAAGTATCAGAAGCAGACTCAGTATAACATGGGTGTCACCCTCGGAGGACCTATCATCAAGAACAAGCTCTTCTTCTTCGCCAACTATGAGCGCACCAACAAGGAGTATCCTAATCTCTATGGTGTAGACTCCGGCAATTCCAAGGTGAATACCGAGCAGGCTAAGGATATTCTGAGTATGCTCCAGAAGATAGCTGAAAAGCAGGGAGTCAACTTTAACGATTACTACAGTAACCAGGACATTTACACCAAGAGCGATAAGGCTGGACTGAAACTCGACTGGAACATCAACGAGTTCAATAAGTTTGCCATCCGCTGGAGTCTCGTCAAGGCTGAACAGTTGAGTGGTGGCGGCAGTGCCAGCAGCTTGAACTCATACGGTTACAGCTATCCGTTCAAGAGCAATACCAACTCGTTCATCGCTGAGCTTCAGAGCCGATTCTCTCCAAGTGTGAGCAATGAGGCACGTGTCAGCTTCGTAAGAGTGCGCGATAGCCGTGACATCAAGGCTCATCTCCCGATGATTTCCATCACGGGCGTTGGTAGCGGTACTGTCAACATCGGTACTGAGCGAAACTCCCAGGCTAACTACCTGAACCAGGACATCTGGACCATTGAGGACAACCTGACATGGCTCCGTGGCAACCATACCTTCATCTTCGGTACCCACAACGAGTTCTACCATTTCAAGAATATGTTCATCTCGGATAAGTTTGGTTCCTATACCTTCAAGGGATTTGATAACTTCAAGGCTTATTACGATGACTATATGGCAGATAAACTGGACCCTAACAAGGCTTACATGAACCAGTACCGTTATGGTCAGGCTAACACTGATGTTACCGGCGATCCTAACTGGGCTTCAGAGTTCTCATCTGGTCAGTTCGGTTTCTATGCGCAGGATAAGTGGAATGCAAGCAACAACTTCACCTTGACCTACGGTCTGCGTCTGGACATTCCTGTATTCTTTGATACTCCAGTGGAGAATCCGGAGTTCAACGCCTTGTCAGAGAAGATGGGGTGGGGATTGAAGACCAACGATAAGCTCAGCTTCTCGCCAATGCTCTCGCCTCGTGTAGGTTTCCGTTGGGACATCAACAACGACCGCAAGTATATCCTCCGTGGTGGAGCGGGTGTCTTTACCGGTAGAATCCCATTCGTTTGGGTAAGCAACAACTACTCGGGTACAGGTCTGCAGCTCTCTTCTTACGATAGCAACAACTCTACCGTCAAGGGATTGGAGCTGATCCTCGATCCTAACAAGCAGAATGCCAATGCCGACAAGATGAAGGCAAGTGCCGGTAACCAGGATGTGGCTGTATGCGACAAGAACTTCAAGTTCGCCCAGAACCTCCGTCTCAACCTCGGTTTCGACTTCGAGGCTTTGGGTATCGACTGGACTGCTGAGGCTATCTACTCCAAGACTTTGAACGATATCCTCTATAAGAATCTCGCTCAGGAACAGACCGGACAGACCTACTCTCAGAAGTATGGATATGAATGGGACAACCGTCCGCTCTATCAGAGTGTAGTGAAGGGTACTCCTATCGCAGGTGTCTATGCCCTCGGAAATACATCCAAGGGTTATACCGTAAACCTCTCGCTCAAGGCTGAGAAGCATTTCAACTTCGGTCTCGACTTGATGGCAAGCTATACCTGGACCCGTTCACGCAGTGCTGCCAACGGTGGTTCTTCTGTAGCAAAGAGTAACTGGACCTATCAATATACTCATCGTGACTGCAACGATCTGGAGGTGGGCAACTCTGCCTACAATGTGCCTCATCGCATCCAGGCTTCTGCTTACTACCACATCAAGTACGGTCATCAGAAGCAGTGGCAGACCACTCTCGGTGTCATCTACCAGGGTAAGAGCGGTTCTCCTTATACCTATTATTATTATGGAGACGTAAACGAAGACGGATCTAAGGGTAATGACCTGTTCTACATTCCAACTGATGCACAGATTGACAAGATGCGTTTCGAGGAGACCAAGTACAACAAGAATACCTTCACCAACCGTATGTTTGGCGACAATCATGGCGACAAGCTTACCGAGGAAATGCAGCGCGAGATGCTGAAGAAGTGGATTGCTGACGATTCTTATCTCAGCAAGCACCGTGGCGAATACTACGAGCGTTATGCTGACAATCTGGCTTTCGAGCATCACTTCGATATTCACTTCGGTCAGAAGTTCAGCTTCAAGGTGGCTGGTCAGATCAATTCCATCGAGCTGACCTTCGATATCCTCAATGTGGGTAACCTCCTGAACAAGGATTGGGGGCATACCTATGGTGACGGCTTCGGTACCTACTATTCACCAGTCAACTATCAGGGTGGTGGAGTCTACCAGTTCACCGGTGCTTATGCCTACAAGAGCTATAGCGATTACTACAGTCGCTGGCGTGGTCAGGTAGGTTTGAAGTACACCTTCTAATCTCTGCTATTTTATTCAAACTCCATAGAGTCCCTAGTGTCGCCAAATGCGATACTAGGGCTTTTCGTTAATATAAGTTGCTTTACGCCCTAAAAGAGCAATAAATATTAAAATTATCGCCTTCTAAGGGTACAAAATGTTGCCAAATTGTGGATTTTTTAGTATAAAATGTTATTGTCCACACATTTTAACCAAATTATCCCCCCCCCATTTCGCAATTACTTTATATATTTGCAGCGTCAAAAATGATATGCTAAACTTAACAACAAGCAAAAGTATACCAAGTAAGTGATAAATAAAAGTATACCCAGATGGATTAGAGTTACAACCATTTGTATGCTCCAAATAAACCTAGATATACGAAAGAAATATATAAACCAAATTACATATTAAACCATTTATTAATTATGTGTAAAACGATGGTGATGAAAATGTCTTTAGCTACCATGCTACTGATGTTAATCTCGATGAAGAGCTTTTCGCAAAACATTGGGGTAAAGAGCAATTTGCTGTATTGGGCTACAACAACACCCAATATCGGACTTGAAACTGCTGTGGGGAAGAAGCATACCGCACAGGTATTCGTTGGCTTCAATCCTTGGAAGCAGTCGGGAGGCGATCAGTCTAGTCTCCGCCACTGGCTTGTGATGCCGGAATATCGCTATTGGTTCTGTCAGAACTTCAATGGCTGGTTCCTCGGTGCCCATGCTATGGGTGGACAGTTTAATGCCGGAGGCGTCAAGCTACCTTTCGGTATGTTTAAGGACTTGCGCGACCATCGCTATGAGGGATGGTACGTAGGTGGTGGTGTCACCGCTGGTTATCAGTGGCCACTTTCCAAGCACTGGAACCTGGAAACATCCATTGGCATTGGCTACGACTACATCAAGTACGACAAGTTCAAGTGTGGAAATTGTGGGGAGAAGCAAAAATCCTCTCACGATAACTATGTGGGCCCTACCAAGGCAGCCCTCTCCCTCATTTATATGTTATAACCCCTTTTAACATTAATGATCATGAAATTTTCAAGAAATACCACCTATTTATTATATGCTGCCTTATTGATGGCTCCTGCAACTCTTATGGCACAGAACTGCCATGAAGTAAAGCTGGCTGCCAACAAGATTCAGGTTAGCAATGTGCAGGTGGCGCAGCAAAATAACGCTTTGACGGTATCGATGGATCTCAACCTCGATTCGCTTAACCTTCCTACCAATACCCAGCTGGTATATACTCCTATCTTCAAGAGTCAGAAGTTGGAATATAAGTTGCCTGAGATTGTCATCAACGGAAAACGCCAACAGATTATGTATGAACGTGGGGTAGGGAACAAGCATCTGAACCTTTCGCCAAAGGCGATGGTGGTTCGCCGTAACAACAAGCAGGCACAGACCCTTAAGTATACCGCTTCCATTCCTGTGGCGGGAGTCATGAAGAACTACGATCTCGATATGCATGAAGATCTTTGTGGATGTGGCAATCTGGAGGAGGGAAATGATTTCCATCTCCGCCATCGCCGTCAGCCGCTGGCTGTCTTCGTACGTCCTGCCGTAGAGGCAATCAAGGTTCGTCATCTCGATAAGCGTGCCTATATCGACTTCCCTGTCAACAAGATAGAGCTTCATGCCGATTACCGCCGCAATCCGGCTCAGTTGGACAGCATCGTAAGAACCATCAATGCCTTGAAGGATGATAAGAACCTGGAGGTGAGCGGAATCAACATCCATGGTTATGCTTCTCCTGAGAGTCCTTACAGCCACAATGACTATCTGGCAAAGAACCGTGCCAAGACCCTTACCGATTATGTTCGCCGCATGGTAGCCCTGCCAACCCAGCTCTTCACCGTTTCTTCTACGGCAGAGGATTGGGACGGACTCCGCAACTATCTCAAGGACAGTAACCTGGAGCATAAGTCAGAGATTCTGGCTATCGCCAATGACGAGAAGATGGATCCGGATGCCCGTGAGCAGAAGATCAAGAAGCTGTATCCGTCAGAATATCGCTTCATGCTGGATACCTGGTATCCTGCTCTCCGCCATTCCGACTACCATATTACATATAAGGTAAAGCCATTCGATGTGGCTGAGGCAAAGGAGATTATTAAGACCAAGCCGCAGCAGCTCAGTCAGGAGGAGATGTTCCTGGTAGCTCAGACCTATGAGCCTGGCAGCAAGGAGTTTAACGACGTGATGGAGATTGCCGTCCGCATGTTCCCGGAGAACGAGACAGCCAATCTCAATGCCGCCAACACCCGATTGAATGCCGGCGATGCTGATGGAGCCAAGTCATATCTTGATAAGGCAGGCAACAGTCCTGAGGCTCAGAATGCCCGTGGTGTATACGAGGCATTGAAGGGCAATGACCAGCAGGCTCGCTATTACTTCAGCTTGGCAGCCAAGGCAGGTGTCAAGGCAGCTCAGGAGAATCTCGAAAATCTATAAGAGGTAATAAATAGGAATAAAAATATTAATCAAATTAAGTATATCAATTATGAAAAAATCGTTATTGTTTTCCGCAGTATTGGCAGGTCTGATGCTCGGTTCTTGTTCAAGTAGTGATGACTTGGCTGGTGGTAACACTCCTGCTAGTCAGGATGGTAATGGCTATGTAGCATTTACAATTAATCTGCCTAGCCAGTCTGGTAGCAGCTCTCGTGCTAATGATGTTTTCAACGATGGCATGGCAAAAGAGTATTCAGTACATGACGCTACTCTTATTTTGTTCAATGGTGGTGATACTGAAGGGAAGTCGTCTTTTGTTGAAGCACATACGTTAAGTACTGCTCCTTGGCAGAATGTTGGTACTTCTGATGATAACATCACAACACAGTCTAAGAAGATTGTACAGAAGGTTACAAAATCGATTACTAATGCTAAAGCTTTGGTAATTCTTAATAATAACGGTACACTTTCTGTTGGTGAAGATGGTTCTTTGAAGGTAAATAATACTAACTTTACTGGTACTTATGCTGAATTTTTAGCTAAAACAGAAGCAACACAAAACAAGACTCTGACAAAGGACGGATTCTATATGGCCAATGCTCCATTAGCTAATGGTCAGGGTGGTTCTGTTGATCCTACAGGTACAACAGTTACAACTTTGACAGACCTGACTGGTAAAATTTACGATACTGAAGCTGAAGCAAAACTCGGTACACCTGCAGAGGTTTATGTTGAGCGTGGAGTAGTTAAGGTGACCCTTAATAAGGGAGAGGTAGCCAAGGCTGATAATGGTACTACAGATAGGGTTGATTTTGCCATTTCTGGTTGGGCTATTGATAATACTAATCCTACAACATATTTGGTTCGTTCAACTAAGGGATTTACTGATTGGATGGGTTATGCTAATGCTAATTGTACAACAAACCCTTACCGTTTTGTCGGTCATACACAAATTGCTTCTGGTTTATATCGTACCTATTTTGCTCAAGATATGAATTATGATACAGATGCTACTGGTTTACAGCGTGTTGAAGAAGCTGATTTTAAAGATGCTTATGGAGATGCAAATCCTCAGTATTGCTTTGAGAATACATTTAATGTAGAACATCAGAATGAGGATCAGACTACTCTTGTTGCAATCAAGGCTAAGTTGAATAGTGGTAAGGATTTCTATATTGTTGGTGGTGATCAAACAACATTGTTTGATAAAACACAGTTGGAAAAACTGATAAAGAATAAGTTCTTGAGCGTTGAAGAAGGTTGGGTTAAAGCTAATGCTAAGAATGAAACTACATCAATAGGTGAAGATGATCTTACCTTAACTTTCGACAAAGATGCAGCTGGTGAAATCACCTTGACTGATGTAGCAGTAAAGCCTGAAAAGTTAAAGACACCAACAACAGTTTTGCCAACGACTTGGCTTACAGATGTTAAGGCAGCTGTAGGTTCTGTTGTATGTTATAAGGGTGGTGTATCATATTATACTGTTCGTATCAAGCACTTTGGTGACGATTTGACTCCATGGAAAAACGGAGAATTAGGTGTTAAGCCTGGATCTGTTTATCCTGATGGTACTAAGACTGCAGAGAATAACTGGCTTGGCCGTTATGGCGTTCTCCGTAACAACTGGTATGATATTACTGTTGAGGATGTAAAGGGCTTGGGCTCTGCTACAGTTCCAAAGTTGACCGGTACAACTGATGATGAACTTGAGTCTTACATTGCAGTACGTATCAACGTCCTCTCTTGGGCTAAGCGTACACAGGGTGCTATTTTGCACTAAGATGTAAATACATTATAAGATAAAGTATATAAAACAATAATTGATTAGCGATATGATAGCGCAGAAGATAAATAAATGGTTGAAGGGTGTCATGGTTGCTGCCATGACCCTGACAGTCGTCACCTCGTGCAACGATATGTGGCACCAGGACTACAGCGACTGCCCTAATGGTGTATATGTTAAATTTAAGTATGATTACAACCTCCAGCGTGCCGACATGTTCAATGACCATGTTGGACAGGTAACGCTGTATGTATTCGACGAGAAAGGAAACTATATAACCCAACAGACCGAGACGAACTCTGCGCTATCATCGCCTCTCAAAGACCCAAATTATGTAATGCACGTCGAGAACCTACAGCCTGGCAAATATCAGTTTCTTGCACTCGCAGGACAGAATGCTTATGCAGAACAAATGGTATCCGGCCGCGCTAAGTTCGTTCGTACAGAACCTGCTAACGGCAGTGATATCAAGAAGTTAGAGGTAAATCTCGACCACCAGAACCGTGGTGACTATGATGAAGTAGAGAATCATGCCATGCCATTGGATACGCTTTGGCATGGTAAGATGCTCAATCCTGTTGAGGTTTCTTCATCCAAACCCGCCTATGCTACTATCCCATTGGTGCGTGATACCAAGAAGATTAACGTAGCGCTTCGTGACCTTGACTCTCCTCAAGACATGGATGTCAATGACTACACAATGACCATCGAGGACCATAATGCCCGCATCCTTTGGGATAACTCTCTCGACGAGAGCCGTAAGGTTGTTTATACTCCTCATGCCACATGGAATACTGTTGACGAAACAGAGCAGGGCAAGATAGCTCATGCCGACTTCATGACCTCCCGTATTCTGAAGCACGATGATTACAAACAGGATGGTCATCTCCTCATCAAGAGTAAGGAGACCGGAAATACTGTAGTAAATGTAAATCTTCCTGACCTCTTGAGTCGTCTTCGCACCAGTGAGGAGTACAGTTACAGTGCACAGGAATTCCTAGACCGTGCCTATGATTACAAACTTCAGTTCTTTATCCAGGGTGGCAAGCTCAAGTATTGCTACATCACCATCAGCGTGAATGTACTGAGTTGGAGCAAGCGCATCCAGTTCGAAGAACTCCATTAAAACTCTCGAATCCAAATAGAATCGAAAATAAAAAATATTAGTCCTACTGGCTTCTTGTAAGCCCTAAAATATAAAGTATATGTTTAAGATGAAAAAGATAATCCGCTCATTGCTAGTCCTTTTACTGGTAATGTCCTTCACATCTTGTGTGAGAGACAATATCAGTGACTTTCCAATGCACAATGGGGATATGAAATCATATTTGCAGGTAAGGGTGACAGTGGATGGTTATGGAGATACACGTGCGAGTAGGGCAGGTGCAGATGATAAGTATTATTTTACAGAGAATCCTTCAGGTGGAGAGCATGGTGATGGTGATGATGTAGGTGAAACTAATGAGCGAACCGTTACCAACTTAAACTTATTGCTTTATTCATCACAAAAGAATGATATGAGTGATGATGATGCCACTATAGAAAAGGTTATTTACTTTCAGCACTTCTCTACAAATAGTGGTGGTAATTCTGCAATATGGAATTCTTCACCGATACAGATACAAAATGAAATTATGGAAAAGAACTATCATCTGCTTGTAGTTGCTAATGCTGATGATATGACTTCCGAATGGCAAGGTAAAAAGTTGAAAGATATTCGTGATAAACTTATTATGAATGTTTGTACACGAGACGGTGCAGATATAACAAAGTCGAGTAACTTCTTGATGTCATCTTTAACGGATGCTCAACTAACTCCTGCTGGTCATACAGGTTCTCTGGAAGATCCGTATCTTGTGGATATAGATATAGAAAGACTGGCTGCTCGTATTGATATCATGCCAAATGCTAAGTGGAATAAGAATACAAATACATATAATTATAATGTAACTGATGCATCGAATAATGTTATTGGTGGTTTTGTTTTAGAGTCTGTTATGCCATATAACGATGTAACCTCAGGTGAATACCTCATAAAAAGAGTTACTAATGGTAACGACCAAAATACCGTAAACTACATTTCAACGGAAACAGAAGATGCAAATCATAATTCAACGAACTATGTGATTTGTCCATGGACGGTTGATCGTACAGGAGTAGTTTATCGTAATGAAAAGAAAAGTAGTATAGCAGATTGGGAGTCAATGACTTTTTCTGATTTTTATAAGGTGAAGAAAGCCCCAAAAAGTCATGGAAACGATAATGATAATCCAAAAGCCACCACTCCGTATAATTATAAGTACTATATTCTTGATTATGTCATGGAGAATACTTCCTTTGATAATTCTCTAGAAACAGCAACGGGATTAGTGTTTAAGGGTACATATTATGATGCAGATCACTGGCAAGTTGCTACACCTGAAGAAAAGGCTAAGGGTATATTCGGTAGTCCTATAACGGGTGCAGTCGGTAAACCAAAATGCTACACCTACGTCATTCGACATAGCGACCCTACGGGTAAAGGTTCAACTTCTGACCCAATGCATTACGGCATTGTCCGCAATAACATCTATCGGGTTCGTATTGACGGAATTACTGGAAAGGGACCGGATGGAATGAAGATTACCCTCAATGTGAGAAAATGGGCAACCTATACTCACGAAGAGACAAAAATGTAACAACAAAACAAACAGATAAACAGAAAGTATAGTTTGAACTTAAACTTTCAAAACAATGAAAACGATTAAGACGATACATACGGCATTGATTCTGATGGTGCTAGCCTTTATGACGGCTTGCTCCACAGATAGTGCAGACCCTATACAGGGAGACAGTGGAGGCGATAACCCAGGCGACAAGATTACCGTCCACATGACTCTTTCTACAGCTCCTTCTTCTGGAACCAGAGCTAGTTTGTCATGGAATGATGGCGTAGATGCAGAAAACATGAAGAGTTGGGTAGTAGCCTTTGTGAAAGACAACAAGGTTGTTTCTTTTGCAGAGAACAACAATGTATCGGATGGTAATCGTATTAAAGATGATGTTGTGATAACAGATCTTCCTAAAGAGAATGCCACCTATCAGGTTTATTCCTTCGCTAATCTTACTTCCACCGAGCTAGGCATCTATAAAGGTGCAGATGTTGATTTCGACAACAAGAAGTGGAAGATGAATGGCAATGGATTCAATGTGAATGACCCAGACTGCAAAGGTATTCCTATGAGCAATAAGCAGGAAGTGACGATAAATGCTTCTGGTAAGCCAAGCATCACTGAACTTTGGGTAGTAAGAATGCTGGCAAAGATTACATTAAAGTTCAAGAATCCAAGTTCTACTCCTTTGGAAATCAAGGACATTACGTTGAATGATGTAACTTCAAATTCTTCAACTGATGTCAATAAAGATGGTAATATCATGTTGTTGCCAAAGCATTCGGATGCTTCAGGAACCTCTGGCGCTACTGGTTCATCTAACCTAACTGGTGCAGATAAGGATCAGGTTAAATGTATTCCGAATCTGGTAGGGCAGGCTACAACGGAGAATTATACTTATACGCTGACTAAGACAATACCAGCGAAAGTAGATAAATACGAAACAGAGAATGAGATTTCGTTCTATGTGAATGAAAGCGCAGCGGGCAATACTTCCAAGTATTTCATCATCAACCTGAATACTTCAGCAGGAGTCAAGCGTTACGCCCTGTTCAAGGATTGGACAACGATAGCTCGAAACGACCATCACATTCTCCCCATCTCATTAGATGATTACAAGTTGACGTTTGATGTTCAGTCCTTCACAGCCATCGGTCTCTATCCATCCATAACAGATAACGGAACCACTCTTTCCTACACCTGTTATTACCCGGAAGAGGAATTCCATATCCAGCCAAAGGTAGTAAGGGGTGATGACACAGAGGTTTCCGGCACCATCGACTATACCAAAGTAACATGGAAGTTAATCCAAGAAGATGGTATGGCTGATGAAGCTGCTGCCAAAGATAATGCCAAGAAGGTGTTTAAAACCCCTCCATCATGGAATACAACCACTGGCTATTTCGAAGGTATCTTCAATGATGACAAAGCCGACAAGCAGAGTGCCCTCTATCAGGTCACCGTTCCTGTACCGGGTGAAACGAGCAAGTCTCTTATATACAAGATACTTTTCACCAAAGATTTAAGCAGCTAAGCTGCTCGTAAATATACGAGACAGAGTTATAGATATAAATAGAATAATATACTAATATTAAAAAACATTGAAGCTTATGTTTAAGTCTAAGATTTTTAATAGTGTAATGAGATATATGTTGGTAGCAATGCTTGCATTGCTGCCAAATGCTATATGGGGAGAGAATGTCTTTTTAAATGATGTACATAAGGTTAACATTAACTTATGTGACATCATGTGGAAGAATAATGCTTTTGCATACGATTATGCTTTGATTTATTTTAAAGATAAAGATGGCAATCAAGTGTCTTTAGATAATTTTGGCTTAGCTCGATGGGGAAAAAATTCTGATTCTGATTTTGATTACAATATTTCTAATGAAGGAGTTAAGAAAGTTGGAAATTATTATGTGTTTTCACAGAATGATTATTCATGGGGTGATAAAGAAAAACTTTTTAATTTCACCTTCTCTAATAAGGTATTAGACTTATCTGGATATCAAGTTATATTTAAGGCTTCAAATACCAATGATTTTGAGTCGGATAAAGAAACTTCAGATGTCACTCTAACTTATCAGCTTTATTCTCAGAGAGATATTGAGGCTGTAACTTTCACCAAGGCAACTGATCCTACTTTGGTGAAATCTGCTTATGCTTTAAAAGAAGGAAACAAATGTATCTTCAGTGGTGCTTCTGTATATGATGAAATAAAAAAGATTTTAGATAAAGAAGATATTAAGGACTTCTATATACGTTGGACTATAAAACATACAGATAACACCAAAGTAGATAATCTTATTGTCTCTTCAGAAAAAATAAAGAAGCGTGACGATTTTAGCTATATTTACTTTAATAATACCGGTTCCTCAATTCAAGCAAAAGACTTGGATGTTACCTTAGAGTTGCCTAGTGGTGAGTCTTGGGATAACATAAAATTATCTTTTGTTATTTCCAAAAATGTCTCTGAATTGACTACTCAATATGGTGTTGTTGAGAAGGAGCCAACTTTGAATGCATTGTATAATATTACGTTGGAAACAAAGTACAACATGCCTTTCAATCATTATGTAGGCCATGCTAATACTGCATTTGACGAAAAGGGTATGCAGCAGACTGCTGAATGGGAGTACTATGTCTATGTGAAAGATGCTAATGAGCAAGTAGAGTTAGTGCTGCCATTCGACAAATATGAAAATGGAATAGGATCGGGAACGCCACTTGAGCCACGAGGTTATTTCAGATGGTATGATTTTAAAACAGATAAAGCTAATGATAATTTAAGTCCAGTTACAGGGACCGGAGCATCAACTCTTCTGAATCATATAAAATCAGAGGATAAAGACTATGGCCTGTTTGCTTTCAATATTTCTCAAGACCCTGTTAGTAAGAATGTTGGTGTTACATATACTGCACCTGCAGGAGCTTCGTCTGAAGGATGGGTTGGTGAAGATATTGCCTGTGATGTGAGCCGTTATATTGATGGTTTGGATGCTACAAAAACTTATCTTGTACATGAGCCAACGCTCTCTATCAGATACATTTTCCATATCCGTTCTGCCAAGAAGTTAGCAGACGATATTATGAATACGGCTATTGGAAAAAATACTCAAAGAGAAGGTTATAGAACTTATGAGGATGGTAAGTATATAACAGTTGGTATGAAGGATAAAAGTTCTATTGTTACTCTTCGACTGGATTTGACAGATGCTACGAAATATTATTTCCATCCATTAGCAAATAGTGTATATAAGCAAGATGGAGCTTCTTTTGGTTTCACTAATCGGGTATATTATGCAGATGAAAAGGACAAACTCGTAGAATCCAACTTCGATAAAAATAAATTATGCAAGGCAACTAAGATTGAATGGTGGGCGTATGATAAGACCAAGACTTATTGTCGTAACCTGGGGACAGAGACTAATCGTTTCTTTGATTTGTCGATGGGAAATCTCAATGGCAGTTGGATGCCTGCATCTATGACAGGGTCTGATAAGAATTTTTCATTTAACTATGGAGATCCTGTATTCATAGTTGCATATGCAATGGATGATGACGGAAACCGTTGTCCTATTGCCAACTTCGATGTTCGATTCATGAATAATCATCCGATGACTAAAGAGGAAATCGTTAAAAATGGATTGAATAACAGACTTATTAGTTATCTTGATGAGCATTATAAAATGGCTACTAAGCCTATTACATTTGATGACGATGATGTAGAACAGACTGTGGCTGCTCCTACAAGTCCGGATGACAACCAGGACCGATTACCATCTAAATGGGATCGCCGTGCTTATAGTTTCGTATATCGTGATTTGATTGACTACGATGCTACTAATTATGGTTTGAATAAAATCGGTCATTCTCCACTTCATGGAGATTATTGCTTGTATAAGTCTGCCAATGTTGATGGTGCTTCCGGTTATGGTGAGTCACTTAAAGATGGATATCTTTGGTGGCAAACTGGACAATTATATGATAAGACTTATGAGATAACCAATGGTTCTCAGTATGGCCACTTCCTCTATGTGGATGCATCAGACGAAAGTAGAAAAATCGCCGCTGCAGATTTCACGGCAGATCTCTGTACAGGACAGCAACTTATCTTCACAGCGGGTGTTGCTGACATGACTAAAGCGGATACTAAGCCACAGATTATGTTTAAACTATTTGGCGTTAAAAGAAATGTCAATGATGATATTGTTGAAAAACACCTGATACATAGTTTTGCATCTGGTGATTTTAAGACTAATGTAGAAGACTTGAAACCGGCAACTTGGTACCAGGTATATGGTAAGATTACTTTGCAAAAAGAGTCAAATGTAGAGCAGTATTCAGATTTCCGACTGGAGATTGATAATTACTGTAGCAATACTGATGGTGCCGACTATGCTGTAGATGATATCCGTATGTATCTTGCGCCGGCTAAGGTTCAGGTGATTCAGGAAAAACCTATTTGTGAAAACGCTACAACTGGAACCATCAAACTGAAGATACGTGCTATCCACGAGACTTTGAATGCAATTTTGGGACATACAGATACCAAGATTTATTTCCGTTTTGTGGATGAAGATGGAAAACCTGTAACGGGCGATGGATTTTATTCTTATAGCTTGAAGGATAGAACGACAAACAAAATAACGAAAGTTGAAGGTACGGAATATGGTACTGTTGATGTATACGATTCAGAGGAAACCTGTAAGAAATTTGAAATCGATGGTACTCCTATGATCGAGAAGGATAGCGAAGGTGAAACCTATATTGTTATCAGCAATAAAGACTATCCTTTGACTACTGGTAAGAAGTATTATGTATCTGTAGCTACAGAAATTCCTGATGCAACAGGCAACTCTAATTGGGGTTCACCTGCTGAAGTCTGCTCGGTATATAGTAACTGGTTTGAAATGGTTAGCCAGACTCCTATCATTACAGATGTCAAAGGTAATGTCGTAACGGATTATAAAATTCCTTGCGATAAAGCAGACAGCTATGAGGTTACCATTAAGGGACAATTGACAACAACTGACCCTTATAATGGTGGTAAGATAACATTGGATAATGTTAAGTTCTTCTGGTATCTTGATGGTAAAGATGAGGCAAATAAGTTGGACGAAACAGCAAGCAATGAAATCACTATCAGCAAGGATAGGCTTCCTTTGGGTAAAACTCATAAAATCTATATGAAGCCTGAGGGAACTGAGGTAGATGGCTATATTCCATACAAAATCAATGGTACAACCTATCTGTTGTGTACAGGTGCTATACCGGTAGATTTACGTGTGATGAAGGATGGACCACAGCTTAACTTCGGTTTCAATGATGTGGATTATCCATTCAATGATGGCAGTTATGAGGCATCGCTTCGTATCGGTTTGCCACAGCTGGAGAAGTTGAAGGCTTCTAAGGGATATTTGAAGGTACCTCTTCATAGTGCTACGATGAGAGATGGAACAGCTATTACTGAACCTCTTACTTTCATTGATGATAGTAAAACTCCTGCTGGTCCTTCGACATCGGTGTATGTTGCATCTACAAACGATCCTTTATGGGAAAAGAAGCTGAATACACATGTTGCCACATTGGAGAAAGAAGAGTTGCCTGCTTTTGGTAAAACGACTCAGGCTACTCTCAACCTAAAGTTCACAGATGATGCCGTAAAGAATTTCCACGAGGGATATTACTATGTTCTCCGATTCGTTTACGAGAAGAGAACTGCTTCTGCGGCAACTACCAACTGCCCAGGCGAGTCTTATCTCAAGGTGAAGATTGTACCAGAGTTCATTACCTGGACTCCTACTGCCGATGGCGGTATGAATGCCAACTGGAATAATGATGATAACTGGCATCGCTCATCATCTACAGAATTGTATGATGATAAGTATGAGGATTATCAGGCTTATGGTAGTGCATCCGGTATTACAGCAAAGGTGGAGATTCCTACGCTGAACAGCTATGTGCCAATGAAGTTTACCAAGGTAACTATCGGTAATCTGAATGGTTTGCCATTCCCTGACCTCGGTAACATCGTTTACCGTAGCACCAATGCCATCGCTACCAAGTTGACCAATGGCAAGGGTAATGAGGCTACGAAGTATATCCAGTACGACATCATGGCTTACTGGGATGAGGCAGATACTGAAAAGGGATTTGCGGAAGGCAATCTGAAGTGCGAGAAGTTCTATGGCAATACCTGTCATCAGATTTACTTCAAGCCTCAGGGCGAGCTTCGCGACCAGTGCTATCTTATATATGACAAGGCTTGGGTAGAGAAGGAGCTGGAGCCTAACAAGTGGTATACCATGGCTTCACCTCTGCAGTATATCTACGCAGGTGATATGTATGTGCCAGCAAGTGATGGTCAGCAGAAGACCAAGGCATTTACGGATATCAAGTTTGATGATAAGGCTGCTGATGGTACTTCTGATGTATATAGTCGCAGTAAGTATCCGGTTTATCAGAGAGCTTGGATGAAGAGTGGAGTAGAGGAAATCACAGCTACGGATAATTATCCTGCATCTCATTATCCTGAAGGTGCTAAGCCTGATGATATGAATCTCAACCTCGGCTATTGGAGCCACGTATATAATAAGGTGGATGAGAGCTATGCCGCAGATGGTACTTTCGGCGGCTTTGCTATCAAGGCTGGTAATGCGCTCTTGCCTAAGGATCAGACTAAGAATGCGCTTCTTCGTTTGCCAAAGGAAGATAAGGAATACCAGTACTTCGATTATACAGGTTCAAAGCCTTCTTCAAGCAAGATACCGGTTGCGAAGAATGCTGGCCATGGCAAACTTCTCGTTGCTTATAACAACGATGAAAAGCATCCTGCTCAGATGGTTCAGGAGCTCGGTACAGATAACAACAGCGGCTTCTATCTCGTGGCTAATCCATATACCTGTTCTATCTCTCTGAAGAAGTTCTTCGAGGTGAATACGGGATTGCAGAAAGCAGTATGGGTGGTTGATGGAGATAATGTAAGTAGTGTTTCTGCTACAGGTTGGGCAGATAAAGACTTCTTCGTTCAGCCTACTCAGTCGTTCTTTGTCAAGAAGAATGAAGCTTCTGTAAGTGAGGTGAAGTTCACTTCTGCGATGTATGTAGACCGTCTGCTCTCTACTGGTTTCGTCATTGCTTCTGATTATCTCAAAGACGTGAATGTCTCGGCTCAGAATGCAAAGGGACAGCGTTCGAAGGCTCGCATTGCCGTAAGAGAAGAGGCTTCTGATGATTATGATGAGCAGGAGGATGTGGATCTTCTGTGCGATCAGAACCTGAGTGGTATTCCGCAGGTTTATACCGTGGCTGGTTCTCAGGCTGTGGCTGTGAATGCTACTCCTAAGATTGAATGGATGCCAATGGGTGTAATCATGGAGAATGGTGAAAAGAACGAAATGGTGAACCTTGACTTCAAGGGTGTTGCCAAGCTCGATGCTCCGCTCTATCTCTATGATGCTGCCAACGGACAGTATACCGAGTTGCAGGATGGCAATGAGGTGAGCATTCAGGCGAACGAGCATGGCAGATACTTCCTGACACAGACTCGTGGTACTACGGGTATCCAGCAGATTGAGGCTGAGGCTGAAAGTAATCAGTTGAAGGTTTATTCACCTGCAGCGGGCATGATTGTTGTATCTGCCTTGAATGGTGAGAAGTTGGGTAGGGTAGAGGTATTTACCTTGGATGGCAAGAGGGTTCACAGTTATCAGTTGCCTGATAAGCAGAGAATGATTCTCCGTGTTCCATCCGGAGTATATATCGTAAAGGCATCCACCCAGTCCTGTGCTCAGGCTAAGGGACAGAAGGTTGCCGTAAGATAGGAGAAGCTTGGTTTGACAAGTTTATAATAGTTGATAAAAAACGAAAAGAGGGTGTATCATGAATTTATGATGCACCCTCTTTTATTTGTATATTAAAGATATATTGTCGGAAAAGACAGGATATGTTTCTGAGTTATTTAGTATCTCCGGCCGCACAACAGCTGTTGTGCGCTTGCATAACAGCTGATATGCGCTCGCACATCAAGTGTTGTGCGAGCGGTGACCATCTGTTATGCACCAACTTTTATTTTCCTTCACTATATGAACAAATCCTTCTTCGGCATATCTGCCATGAACTGCTTGCGGAGCTTCTCAAAGAATGCCACGGTGTCGTTGCTGAAGCCGTGACCCTTCCAGGTGGAGGTGTTGGTGATGAGAATCCAGCACTGGCCGTCGGGGTACTTCAGGACAATGGCAGAGGTGCCGGCAAGAGAACCGGTACGAATCCATGGACGATTGCTCTTTGGAGTGTAGTTCCAACCGATGGAATACTGATGGTCGGGCTGCTCGGTGGCCATGAACTGGATGCTCTTCTGGCTGAGAATGTCCTTGACATGAGGCAGACCGTCGATGCTGGCGATGAGACGGCTCAGTTCGGCTGCTGAACCACACCATGCTCCGGCACCTGAGAGGCGAGGAAGGTCGGTATCGCCATAACACTTTTCTACCATTCTGCCACTGTTGTTGTATTCATATACCGGGATGCTGCCCTGGTGCATGTAATATTTCGTCTCGTTAGGACGGCGGTCCTTGTAGTAGGTGCCGGCAATATGCATGTCGTAGCATCCGGCAGGCTGGAGCACGTACTTCTGCATGAAGTTCTCGTACTTCATTCTGCTCTTCTTCTCGATGATCATGGAGAGGATCATGTAGCCCAGATTGCTGTAGCATTTGCCTTCGCCCGGCGTATAACCCAGATGACGCTTCAGGAGAATCTTGAGCAGCGTCTTATGGTCAGGAGGAGTGGTGAGACGGTTCTGCATCATGATGTAGCGGGTAGAGGATACCGGGTCGCCGGCGTAGTTGTTGAAACCCGCCTGATGGCGGAGCAGCTGCTCTACGGTGATATTGTAGTAGCGCTGATCCTTGATGCTGTTGTTGTAGGTGGTATCGTTCAGGATTCCCTTAGGTCCGAATACCTTCTCGTTCATCTTGAGCTTCTTCATCTCCTGCAGTTTCATGATGCCTATGGCAGTGATAAGCTTTGATACAGAGGCAAAGCGCATCAGCATGTTCGGTTCCATTCTGATGCCCCTTTCCTTGTCTGCCCATCCGAAACCGCGGGCATAGAGCAGGGAGTCGTTGCGGGTGATGACAAGCTGTGCACCATTGATTTCCCATCGCTTGAGGTATCTCTCGACGAGCGAATCCATCTTCTGGTATTCCTTTCCCTCGGTGAGTGCATTGCTGATGGAATCGTTGATGTGTGCCTTGGGGAGCGTATCCTTCACCTTTTCCTTATCCGAAGATGAGGTGCAGCGCGATACGCAACTATGTGTAGACCATGCGATGATGGCTGTGAATGTGAGCAATATGATAGCTATTCTTTTCTTTCTGAGTCTTCTTGCCATATTAAAATTGATGATGTTTTTTACAGTTTACGGCTTGCAAAGATACTGCAAAGAGATGAATTGGCAAAAAAAATAAAGTTAAACATCTACAAACGTGATCGGTTTATCAGAATTTTATGTACCTTTGCACTTGAGTAATACTTGAAGAGGTAAATGAAAAAGGTAATTAAAAAGGTTTTAAGATCCTTCTTATATATAATAGGTATGGCAGGGCTTGCTCTGTTGCCCGACATCTGGCTCTGGCATCTGGGGGTGAGTGAGTGGCCTTGGGTGCTAGCCATTCTGTGGTGGGTGCCTTCCTTGCTGCTTCTGCTTGCCGAGGTAGGACTGCAGATGGGTTTCTTTCATAAGCTTTCCGTCCGCATTCTCTTTACCACGATTCTGTTTTCGGTGATGCCCAAGGTGGTATTCATCCTCTTCGATTTCATGATGCCGTGGTTCTTCGCCCTTCTTCCGGCGCTAGCACTGGCGGGATGGTTTGCCTTCGGATTCATTGAGGGCTGGAAGCGGTTGGAGATGAGGTATGTGACCTATGAATCGCCTGATCTGCCACCCTATTTTGACGGCTACCGTCTGTTGCATTTCACTGATTTCCATCTGGGGTCTTTCCCTAAGGACAGTGACTTTGTGCAGAAGGTGGTGGATGCAGCCAATAATGAAGAGCCTGACATGATGCTCTTTACGGGCGACCTGGTGAACAATGATGCCCGGGAGGTGGAACCTTATCTGGAGACGCTGCAGCAGCTACATGCCCACGATGGCATCTTCTCGGTATGGGGCAATCACGATTACTGTGAGTATGGTAACAATCATACGCTAGGCGGACTGAAAAACAACTGGAAGCTGCTCTATAACTATCAATGCCAGTTGGGTTGGCATCAGTTGATGAACGAGCACTATACCGTGAGTCATGGTATGGCTTCCATTGATATCATCGGTGTGGAGAATGCCGGACAGCCTCCTTTCAGCAACCGCAGCAAATTGCCAAAGGCGATGAAGGGACTGACGAAGGAAGGATTCAAGATACTGCTGACTCATGATCCGCATCACTGGCGCAGAGAGGTATGGAACCGACCTATCCAGCTGACGCTGGCAGGACATACGCATGCAGGACAGTTGCAGATAGGCAAGTGGACACCAGCCCGTATGGCATTCAAGGAGTGGGGTGGGGTTTATCGCAAGGGTAGCCAGATGCTGAACGTTTCATCGGGCATCGGCGGTTCCTTTCCGTTCCGATTGGGAGCATGGCCTGAGATGACGGTAATAACGTTAAAAAGGACTTTAAAATGACGTGTATACGTTAATAAAATACAAATACTCTCTTAAAACACAAAGATTGTGGTAAATATTTGCCGAAACTTTTGTGAATACGAATAAAAATCGTATCTTTGCACTAGTTTTCGCATATATTTGGGCAAATGGGGGGTGTCGAGAGGACTGTACTCCATTTGTTTTTTTTATGCTTCTCCCCAATATCCCTTTTCTCCTCTCTTTATTTCCAGTGAAATGGAAGAAAGGAGAACTAATCATAAAGTTCAAAGTTCCAAGTTCAAAGTTCAAAGTAAAAAGTTCCAAGTAAAATGAAGATTCCAGTAGAAGAACAATATAAATTCGTGAAACTATCACTTCCTGATGGTAGCAAGGCAGAAGGACATGAAGTGTTGCTGCATGCCTGCTGTGCGCCATGTTCGTCAGCGATTGTAGAGTGTATGCTTCGCAACGGCATGAAGCCGACGGTATATTTCAGCAACAGTAACATTTATCCCTTACAGGAGTTTGAAATTCGCAAGCACGAGCTGATGCGCTTTCTGGAAGCGCAGGGGGTGCCGTATGTAGAGGATGAGTATGACCATGAGGAATGGCTTGCCACCATCAAGGGATTGGAACAGGAGCCGGAAAGGGGCAGCAGATGCTCGGCTTGCTTTCTCTATCGTTTGAAGCATGCAGCAAGGTATGCGCAGGAGCATGGATTCCATCTGCTTACCACTACTCTGGCTTCTTCGAGATGGAAGAATATCCAGCAGATAGATGCAGCCGGACATATCGCCGTAGAAGGTTGCCCGGACGTTGAGTGGTGGGATATGAATTGGAGAAAGGGCGGTTTGCAGAATCGCCGTGGTGAATTATTGAGAATCAATGAATTCTATAACCAGCTGTATTGCGGTTGTGAATTCAGCATGAGATAAAAAATCGCCCTGAAAAGGCAAAAGCATGGTTTATGTAAAGCTTTTGCCCTTTCAGGGCGTCTTGCTGATTGCCATCATACCCAGGGCGATGCCCTGGGCTAGGAGCTTTTGGGCCTTCAGCCCGTACTGAACCACATGCGTAAGTTCAGTAATTTAAAAATCCGTGTAAATCCGTGAAATCTGTGGGACTCTGTGAAATCTGTGGGACTTAAGAAAGACCAGTAATTTCACCATTAACCACATCGATACGCTCAGCCTGTGGGCTCTTTGGCAAACCTGGCATACGCATGATAGGACCGGCGATGACTACGATCATCTCAGCACCCATATTCAGGGTGATGTCGCGAACGTGGAGTTCGAAGCCATCTGTTGGACCGTAAGCCTTAGCATCGGTAGAGAAGCTGTACTGGGTCTTGGCAATACAGATAGGGAACTTCTCTGCACCCAACTTCTTGATTTCATCAATCATAGCCTTTGCAGAATCGCTCATGGTTACGCTGCCGGCACCATAGAGATTGAATGCTACCTTCTCAATCTTCTCTTCTACTGAATCTTCGTCAGCATAAGTGAAATAGAGAGGAGCAGATGGACGCTCGTCGATGGTCTTTACTACGAGTTCTGCCAACTCCATCGCACCCTTGCCACCTTCGGCGAAGGCACTGTTGACAGCGAATCCGCAACCCATCTCCTCGCAATGCTTGCGCAATACCTCAATCTCCTCATCGGTATCAGTAGCAAACTTATTGAAAGCGATGACTACGGTCTGACCAAAGCTCTGAAGGTTCTTCACGTGCTTGTCGAGGTTCCAGTAACCAGCTTCCATTCCTGCAACGTTAGGCTGCTTGATATCTTCCAGAGCTATGCCACCGTGCATCTTCAATGCCTGGAGAGTAACAACAAGAACGGTAAGGTCTGGCTGCAGACCGGTCTTGCGGCACTTGATGTTGTAGAACTTCTCTGCACCGAGGTCAGCACCGAATCCAGCCTCTGTGATGGCGTAGTCGCCATATTCAAGGGCTGCTGCAGTAGCCATGATAGAGTTGCATCCATGGGCAATGTTAGCGAAAGGTCCGCAGTGAACGAAGGCAGGAGTGCCCTCGGTAGTCTGAACCAGGTTTGGCTTCAAGGCATCGAGGAGGAGGGCAACGATACTGCCACCTACACCCATATCCTTGACGGTGAATGGTTTGTCATCCTCAGTGATGCCGAGGAGAATATTGTCGATACGACGACGGAGATCGTCTACACTTGTTGCGAAACACATGATAGCCATGATTTCAGAAGCAGGAGTGATGTCGAATCCAGCCTCTGTCTCAATGCCGTTCTTATCGCCGATACCGGTGATGATGCGACGGAGACCACGGTCGTTGACGTCCATTACTCGGCGCCAGAGAATCTTCTTGAGCTTGAATCCCTCTGCCTCGTGCTGGAAACGGTAGTTGTCCAGGAGGGCAGCAATCATGTTATTGGCCTCTGTGATGGCATGGAAGTCGCCAGTGAAATGGAGGTTGATCTTATCCATAGGCAATACCTGGGCATAACCGCCACCGGCAGCACCACCCTTCATGCCGAAGCAAGGACCGAGAGAAGGTTCGCGCAGAGCTACTACTGCCTTCTTTCCAATCTTCTGCATACCGAGGGCGAGACCCACGGATACGGTGGTCTTACCATTACCAGCCTTGGTAGGACTGATAGCTGTAACGAGGATAAGATGATGGTTCTTAAACTTGTTTCTGTCAATTTTGTCCGTAGTAATCTTAGCGATGTAACGGCCGTAGTTTTCTACTTGGTCTTCATGGATTCCAAGTTCTGCAGCTACCTCATTGATAGGGCGCAGTTTTACTGATTTAGCTATTTCAATATCTGTCAACATAAGAATAAATAGTTTTTATGGTGCAAAGGTACGGAAAAGTATTCACATATTAGAATAATAATGTATAAAAAAACAAAATTAAAAAAGAGGAAGACTTTCCGTCTCCCTCTTTTCATTTATTTCTTTACATAGAGCTTGAAGCCCTTCACGCTGCCTGGAGCATCCTGCTCGGCACGTGGCAAGTACTCGAAGGCAGAGATGGTGATCTCCTTGCCCATATCCACGATGCCGAGGTGTGGGAAGTTGGCACCCTTTTCGGTCTGCCAGTAAGTGCTCTCCTGCAGGTCGAACATCTTGTCGAGTGTTGAGTTACCCTTCTCGCTGTCGGCATAAAAGGCTACCCAGTTGTGGCGGTCGATGCGGTTGCCTTGTGCATCCTGGAGATAAACCTCGGCGATGGCAATCTGGCTGTCGCCGCTCTGGCTGCTTTCTGCCTGGATGGCGAAGTAGCGACCCGTTACAGGCTTGTCGAGCTTGATGGTCTGCCAGCCGTTGCCAGCCTTGAACTCACCCTTCAATACTGGGGTCTCAGAATTCAGATCCATGCGATGGCCCGGCTCGTTGTGCTTGTTGCTCTTTTCGAGATTCAGCTTGTCGAGTTCTGGATGATCCTGGCAGAAAGCGGTAGGAGCCACGTTGGAGCCTGGCTTGCCTGCTTCGCCCTTAGGACCTACAACATCGAGAACAATCACCTCGTTCTTTCCCTTCTTCAACCAGCAGCCTGGGAGATAGAGGGTCTGCTGAGGACCAATCTGCCAGAAGCGGCCGAGAGCATGACCGTTTACGTAAACCTGACCCTTGCCGAATGCCTCCATATTAATAAAGGTGTCGCCCACCTTCTTCAGGTTGAAGTAGCCACGGTAGTAACCCGCCTTGGTCTGAAGACCGCGCATTTTGTTGGTTGGCATGGCGAGTGCCTTCACTGCCGTCTGGTAGTCATCAGCGATGGTACTGTTGTTCCATCGGGTAGGGGTGAGGGCAAGTTCGCAATCCTCCTTCTGAGTAGTGAGGGTTACGTTGCCGATGATACCCTTGTAGTCCTTGATGGCACGGCCGAAGTTGATTCGTCCCATACCTTCTACCACGATGGTGAGCTGAGCACCCTGTGGCATGGCTGGCAATTCGAGTGATTTCTCGTTCTTCACACGGTCTATCTTGCCAACATACTTTCCGTTCACATATACCTGAGCAAAGTCGTGGAACTCACCGGTAAGGGTTGATATGCCTTCGATGGCAGGAACCTGGGTCTCGTAAACCATCGTTCCCCATCCCATGTCCATATCCTCGAAACTCTGGGGAGCTTTGCTTTCCTTTTCCTTTCCGATACCGTAGCTCAGAGGCTTATACTCGCTGAACTTGAACTCAGGCACCTTGATGATCTGCATCGGAGCCTTAGGCACGGCTGGCAACTTCTTGCCGTCGTTGTATTTCGCCATCATCTTCTGCAGTTCGTAGAACTTAGGAGTAGCCAATCCCCATTCGTTGATAGGGGCATCGTAATCGTAGCTGGTTACGTCTG
>OJML01000410.1_pt1 | contig 25774 bp, 23 predicted proteins | sample 1597221 | NCBI WGS metagenome assembly OJML01 (sample SAMEA2452123, study PRJEB22498) | human gut metagenome | biome: human feces; feature: human gut; material: feces | place: Australia | collected 2012 | reverse complement strand
GGTTGATGTTTATCCACTCGTGTTCGTCGAAGTAGGTGCGGATATTCTCTTCCGTAAGGTTGCGCATATCCGCGAACGACAGCCCCGTGAAGGCGCAGAACAGGTAGAGGTCGCGGTACAATTCCTGTTTGGCGTTTTTCAGTTTCCCCTCCATCAGCAGGCGGATCTCATCTTTGGTCAGGAAACTGCGTGTTGTTTCCTCCTTCTTGATTTCATACTCGCGGAACGGGTCGCGCGTCAGCCACTCGTTGTTGATGGCGATGAATACCATCGTCCGTAACGGGCAGACGTACAGCCACACGGTATTGGTGCAGCAGTGCTTGTCCGTGCGCAGGAACATCTCGAAGTCGGAGATGAAAGCCGGGGTAAGCTCTTTTAGGGCGATGTCCTTCACATGGTAGCGGATGTCGAGGAACTCTTGCATGTGCTTGTAAACGGTGCGGTACTTCAGCAGCGTGCCTTTGGCTTTCATGCCTGCCTCCACCTGCTTCTCGTAGTCCTCGTTGTGCTGGCGGAACACCTGCATCAGCGTGTGGTAGCGGTGTTCCAGTCCGAGAAAGGCGTTCTTCACCTTCTCCGCCGTGACGAAGTTGTCACGCTCCATGATTTCCTGATAATGCCTGTTGATGCGTACCCGCATCTTGTCAAGCATACGGTTCGTTTCGAGTGCCGCCGTGCTTCTGCCCGTGACACGTCCACCTTTGGTGTCCCACAGTTTCGGATCGACAGTCAGTTTGCAGCTGAACTGTGTCTGGCTGCCGTCCACCGTGATGCGTCCCATGACGGGAACTGTCCCGTCCTTTTTCACTACCTGACGCTTGAGGTAGTAGATTACTGAAAATGTACTCTTCATTGTCCTTAATTTTTGGGTTTCAAAATTAGTTGGTGAAGAGTCCGGTGTTGGTACGCAAAACGGGGAGGAACGGCGCAATCTTTTTCCGTAACCTGATTTTTCGCATGAGTTATGGATAACTCACTATTCCTTAGAGCCTTGTTTCGCTATTCGTACCCGTTTGTCGCATTTTCGGGCATGGTTACGAACAAGTAACGTAGCGGCGTCAGGATTTGGCTTCGGCAGGGATTGTAATGGCTTCACGAATTATCGCCACTTCAACTAAAACCCTTGTAACTCAATTCTATCACTATATCTTTCCGCATTTCACTTTTTTGTAGTAACTTTGCATTAGATAAGTCTACAATTTCATCAATTGCTTCTCCTTGTAAAAGAGCATATGATTGCATTTCAGGGCTTATCAGCCTATTTTGTAAAATATCTTCCTTGTCTCGTTCGTCATAAATTGAATGAGAATCATGAGAAGCTAAATTCATACACACAACATCTACCCAAGCATTAGAAATATCCCAATCATCAGAATTGCTTGTACTCGCATTAGGTATTCGCTTAGTGTATCTTATCCGTTTTTCAACAGTATACCGCTCTCCATTATTATCAAATACGATTCGGACACCTGTCTCCACTTCATTGTTTTCTAGTTTTGCTTTATCTGATAACAATTTTAATGGTTCATAATCATCCTTTACTATGGCTCGTATATCAGAGTCATAAACTTGACCTTTTATAACCCATAAAAATCCATTGTATATTTTAGATTTACCCGCGCCATTGTCCGCATTAATAATGTTTAGGCCCTCACTGAATTTATAACAGTTCTGCTCGTATTCGCCATAAAAATTATAAAAATTCTTAAAGGCTATTGATCTTATTATTGTTGCCATACGTTTACTCCTTTATGCCAAAGTTAATAGCCTTGATTTGCTTATATACCTGCGCATCGGTGTGATTCTCACTCTTTAATGAGATTATGGATTTCACCACCTCAATAATCCGATGATTCGAGGTCGTATCAAATGATACGTTAACCAGATCCTCGTCAGAAATGTTATATTTATCTCTAAACATAGGATCTTTTAAAACTTCGTTTAACAAATCGATAGTAGTCATAATATGTTATTGTTTTTGTAATTCTTTGATTAACGTACTTATTTCAAATCCATAATAATCGAGCAATCCCGAAAGCGATTCTCTCGCCTGATTATAGTTACTTGCTAGTGATGCAAAATACGCGACTCGCTCTAATTCATTCCTCACAAGATTACGCTCCATATCAAAAGAAGTATCAGTGCTTGAGATTTGATGAAAATCTGGCACTACTATCAAGTCATATATTCTAGCAAAAGACTTGTCTGGATGGATTCTTAATAGACGTCCTCGTCGTTGTATGAATTGACGCGGATTTCCAGTACTGGATGTAAATATTCCAACTTCTGCCCTTGGAACATCTACACCCTCGTCTAGGCACTTCATTGCAAATAGGATATCGATTTTGCCTTCTGCAAAACTTCTTAATTTTTCTCGTTTGCCAATATCTTCTCCGAGATATGTATTCGTAGTAACATAAGGATATTTTTCATTCACCAAACTCTTAAATGTTTCGAGAATGCGTTCATCGTCAGAAACTCTGTAATCCTTACCTTCAGGAGCATAGACGAAACAATATTTTAACCGCCCGCTTTGATATACTTCATCGATGATATCCATAAACACTCGACTCTTGTCAGCGGCCTTATGTATAATTCTCTTACGAGCCATCAATAGCCGCTTTACTTCTGGATTATCCATCAGACAATGTGTCTCTTTTTGATAGTACGCTTGAAGTTGACGTGTCAACTTTTGGTACTTTTTCATTTCATCATTGTTAAGAAATACAAGTCGAGGATAGTAAAGATACTGCATCAGTCTTTTATTTGCTATGGCTTCCTCCATGGAATATGAGCAACAATAAGGAGGCCTATCATTAAAAAAAACTTCAATGGCAGCTGTACCTTCATAGTCATATGCACGACGAGGTGTTGCCGATAAAGCAATCCTTTTTTCAATAGGCATGCATGCAAAAGCTTTGCGCACATGGGTTGCACCGACATTATGAGCTTCGTCAGCTATCAATATCATATCTTTCGCAATCGCACGCAGAATTGACTGAAACTTATCATTTGTGAAAGATGCATAAGTTGCGATAATCACATAATTGGAGTCCAGCCCCCACTCTATATCATTTTTTAGACAGGTTAATTGTGTGCGCCAATCATTCTGTCCATTTACAACATACACATTCGTAAAATTGAACTTTGCAACCTCACCACACCACTGATTTATCAAATCTATAGAGGGCGCCAAAATCAAGACTTTATATGTATGTGTCTTCTTATACTCTTCTAAAACACAATTCAAAGATGTGATTGTTTTACCCGTTCCAGTTGCCATGGCAAAAATCCCTTGATAGCCATTTGATATCCAACTGTTATATGCCCGTTTTTGATAATCAAACGGACCAGTTGAGAATGGGAACTGAATCTCCTTATTCGGAATAGATTCGTTGATTCGTGCAAACACACTGGATTCCGAAGATGTAAGTTCTTCAATTAGAGACTCCTCGTCCTTTAACAGATTATCAATTTCTCTAGAAGGATAATTTGCTACAATCACCTCTTTTAATGCTAATGGCTCATAGGTGATAACAGCTGAAGATTTACCGCTAAACACTTTCTCAAAATCATCCTCGTATGTTGCTATTCTGCCTTCATTGCCAAAATCCCAAGAGGTAAAACAGTCAATCGTTTCAAGATTGCGAAGGAGTGCATTCGCAGTAAAATTCAATGAGCCGGAAAAGCAGACTTTGTTATTATCGATATCTCGTAAAATACCGAATTTCTGGTGTGCTATCCCTCCCTTATGCGGAACTACAATTCTTAGTTCAATACGTTTGTTATAAATAAGATATGACAAACAGTTAAAGAAATGTTTATCCCTTTTAGAGAACAATTGACGCATTGCCGCAAAATCAGATAATATCTTCTCTTCTAGTTGACAAGTAGGCATTGTAGATATGGCCTCATAATCTTCATTTGAAAGATTCTGATTAATATACATACGCATCTTGCCTCCATTTGAGATAAAACGAGCAAAGCCAGTAGCCAATACATTGATGCTGGCAGAACTGAAATAACCTAAGCCAAGATCGAAGTATACGCTATTGGATAATGAATCCGTAAAGAATGAGATTGGATTATCCTCACTCCCTGTTGAATATCTATATTTAATGTCTAAATCTCTAAGCATTGCTTTTAACAATCCGGTTCACAATCTCCAGGAGTTCTTTAAAAAGAGGCATTTGCCATTCTTGTAGCTGGTCGGCTTGATATAATTGTGTATTATTATAAAACCATTTATTAATAGCTTTACCAGCTACTAAGAATGATATACATGTGGCCCTTTGTTTGAACTCTACATAACTTTTATACCATAAAAAATCAGATCTGGACACCTGATAGTCAGCATACACTATTGATATCCTGTCATATATCAACTTTTCAGAACCTTCTAGATCTCCATGTTTATTATATGCAGATTGAACATTCCAGAATCGATATAAACGAGGTTCATCTCCTGGCCCAGATGCAAATGGGAAGCGTTTATTTTTTACAATAAACTTCTCCAATAATGTGTAGCTCTGCTCTGTCGATCGTCGTGCCTCTTCGTTACTCAGAAGAGCGTAAGAGTGGTCATGTTGCTCAGCAGACAAACCTATGTATCTTACTCCATCCTTTATGTATAGCCCATAGCGCCCCGAGGCTTCTGCTAAAAGATTCGTCTGAATACTATCTTCTTCTACATCTTCCCTAAATTGAGCAATATATTTACATAAGTCAGTAAGCGAAACAATGTGACATGGGCTTCCCAAAATACATTCATAAGCAAATTCTCGTATTGTTCCACCTCTTGCATAACCCTCTTTCCATTCGGCTAAAGTGTATTTTCCACTACGTCCAATCGGTCGAATATTTTTATTGCGGTGTATATGCGGTCGAATAGACTCGCATTCAATCGCTTTATAAGGATACAATTTAATATATTCATTATAGATCTCATCTAGGCGCATAACTTGGCCTTTAGTCCGTATAATATCCTCAACAACATCACAAATAGGCTTTTCTACATTGGCCGAGAAAATGATATCTACATCTGAAATATAACAGGTTAATTCTGCATTGATGATGCGCCGAACGATATTGTCAATATCATCCATTGCCTCAAACAATATATCATTACGGAAAAATTGACAAAGGGAATTCCGCAAATTAACTCTCTCGTCTTCATAGCGTTTTTGCTCACACATTTGTTTGAGCATATCAATATAGCCCTCAATGTCAAAAACATCGTACAGATTCTTGGGAATTAAATATAGAGGTCTAATTCGTCCATGATATGTCTTAAACGCAGCAATTGGATCTCCCAGTAAATGCACATCATCATCGACCAATGAAATGATCCATTTTACAAAGTTTTGAGTATACTCCACACCCTCTTTTTCACACATTAGTAACCAGGAGTCTTTCTCAAAGATCGGATAATGATAACCTGCAAGAAACTCTTTCCAGGTAGAAATAATACTTTCGAGCGTTTTAATTTGTTTGTTGGCAAGTTGTCGTACACGCTCACGAGTTAAAGATAACTCTTTGGCCATGTCGTCTAAATCGCGCTCAACACTCCCACGATAAACCAATAAATATTCCTTTATTATTCGAACCTCTCTTGTAGAAATGCCATGTATAAGTTGATTTACTGCATATAATAGCGGGAAATGCCCAATCTCAGCTTCAATGCTAAAAATAGACTCTGGATCAGATATCCCAGACTGGGTATATCTTTGAATTTTATTCATTCTCTCCAATTTAATCGTAGCATCATCGGTGGAAAGTTCAGTACAAAGAGTAATAACCCGATTCTTAAAATCGAGAATTTCTGGTACGCTATTCTTGCCAACATTTCTCAGCTGCTTCGGGTCAAAATTGGCCGAGGATAGAACCTCATACAACTGATATACATTATTGTTACAATTTTCAATCAATTGTAAAATACAATTTCTGACACGAACAGAATAATTATCAGCATAAGAACGGATAACTCCCAACAATGCATTAATAGTCTCTTTGTTTTTGAGGGGAAGTGTAATAGTATTAGGCACCTTTTCATCCTCTTGTTTAACCACACACTCAAAATCTCCACTTAAATATTTAGCTAATTTTTGAGACAGATCTATAATTTGCAGTGCTGTTTTACGTCCTATGCGTGGAATCTTTAGAAGATCAGAATCTCTTGTATTAAGTATAAACTTAATAAGTTCTTCGTTATTATTGTATTCCGATTCTATATAATTTAAACTGTTAATCGTGCGATTATCACATTCAAACTTCAGCTTTTGGTATAGTGCATATAATTCCGTATACCCAATAGATGCTTCCTTTGAAATGCTTTCTTGGGCAGCTTCATCGATATTCTCAATAGTTGTTGTCTGTATGGGTATATTTAATTCTTCTCTCAAATATACGACATCTGACGCCACATCATCGGGGATATTGGCATTTGATATTGCCAATAAATCTTCCACGGTATTGATGTCATGATCAACACAGTATAGGAATGTATTTCCGCTAACAATTCCCTGATCATAAAGATCCGATATATGGCAATCTAATGTCATTTGTCTTGCAATGCGTTAAGACCTGTTTCAATTTTATCAATCAAGTAGTCGTATCCATTTAAATTTGGATTATTCCTCAATTCCTTATTCATGAGTTGTAATCCATCATCAATATGCAGTTTCACATACTTGGGTATATCCTTATCAGTTTTATACAGGCCGTACTTCACACAAATAAGCCCAATGTAGTAAGGCAAGTTACTCCCAAATAGCACATTTTTGCTATATTCTTTCCCTTGAGAATCAGCTATGTCAGATAAAGACAATTGCCGGTCTTGAGCCAATGAATAAGCGAGGGCAATTCGTGCAATCACATTCTCGGCCCCCAAATTAAATTTTCGGCTCAACTCGGTAACCACCAATTTATTTGCTCTGGATGTTTTTATGCTGTTGAACATATCTACGACAATGTTTCAAAAAGTTTGTTCGGAGTAACTTTTCTAAACGAAGAGCAGCCCTCCTCATTTTCAATAATATACACCTTATTTACATTAGGGAGTAACGCATTGTACTCGTCCTCAGATAACTCTTTTCCCAACAAGGGAAAGATGACAACCTGTTTCGATATTGACGGATAAAACTTTGTGATAATATTACGAGAATGTATGCTGTCGAATTTCTGGAGCGGACTATCAATAAAGACCGGGAAATCGATGCCTGATTCCTCAACCAATGCCTTTAATATGGCTGTGGCATATAACTGTTGTTCGCCTTTCGACAACTTTTCCTTACTAATGATCTCCCCCGACTTATCAATTAACTCAATTTCAATAATATCTTCTTTTAATTCAATGCGCACATTATGAATAAAATCGGCTTTATGCATCAATACACTAATCCCAGCTAATATCTTTCGCTCTAACGAAAAACGGCGTTTGGCTCTCAACTCAAATAAGAAGGTCGTAAGCTCTGCAATTAGCCGTTCTGCAATAGCATCTTTTTCTTTGTCTGACTCGTCAATGCGAACATGCTTAGCCACTTCTGACAATTGCTTTTTAAGCACCACTAGCTCCTTATTCAGTGTTCCAATTTGCTCAGACAGTTGGCGTGATTGAGCTTCGAGTTCTGTCAACAACTCGTCTATTTCAGTTTTATGTATTCTGATCGCTTTAATATCTGCATTCCAATCATCATACTCTGCTGCAGATATTTTTTTATGGGTCTTTGCTAAGAAGAGGGAGTTGTTTTTTATATCCTTGACCAACTGCTTAAATATAGCACTGAATGAATATCGGATATTATCATACAAAGCTTGTAGCTCATTCGTCTCATTGTCGGTATAATCCAATAATACCTTGATATCGCCAGGATGGCTATGATTAGCGTCTGCAACATTTAATTCAAAAGCCTCAGATATTACATGCTCCAGTGCTAACCTTTGAGAGTCCGATAGTTGCAGTTCCGCGATATTTTTTGCAATTTGGGTCTGCACAGCGGTTAAAGTATCGTTGATTGCGATACAATTGGCGACCGAGGTTTTGATATTTTTTTCAGCGACAACTTGATCTCTTAAGTGTGTAAATAATTGGCCTGAAATTGCAAATGGGGCAATATCAAGCATATCACGCAATTGTAGTTTTAATTTATAATCCTTCTCCTTCAGTGCGGACAATAACTCCTTTTGCTTATTAAGTTCCTCGACACTGATTGCGTTCCCTTCTCTAATTAACCGTTCTTGAAGTTGTACAGACTCTGTCCTACATTTCAGAATTTGGCCGTCAACAACATTGCGCTCCTCTTCCTTAGCGCTAATTTGGGACTCAATATCTGCCAAACTCGAAGTAAGTTTATCCAATTTCGACTTACTCGCAGTAGAACCTGCACTTTTCCTAAATTTCAACCGCAGGTTCTCTAGGTTCCTTTTGATATCTTCGTACTTTTTGATCCCAAGCACTTCACTATATGCGGTACTCAATCGGCGTTTTTCATCAATGGACTTTACTTCTGCAAGATTAACTATTTTCTCTGCATCAAAGAAGAAAAACTTGGCGATGTCTTTTGATAAGATGAAATCATTAATAAAAATATCGTACCCTACTTCTTTAGCCAACTCATTGCACTGACCATCAATCAGGACATCGACGGTTTCTATATCAAGGAAATAATCATAGGTCCTCTTGATCGTTATCGAACTACAAGGTATTGATGGAATAAAAACGTCTGCGAGTGTTATCTCCACATAATATTGAGCATTCTCCTTAATGTATTCACTATCTATGGAATATCCATGCTTAGCTATTTGTTTGCGCTCTTCTGGGCTTATTTCATAAGAGTTAACGGTATGTACTAATGTTTTATGCAATCCTTGACGAGCATAGTTCTTATACCCTTGAGCATCGTTAATATCTCTTCTAAATTTTTCATCTACATCCACCATTAATTTGCCATATAGGCACCATACAAGCGACGTAAGAAATGTTGTCTTACCAAAGCCATTATTCCCTGCTATGAGAAAAATATTCTTAGATGCAGGTTTGAAAGAGACTTTGTTGTGTCCCTTATAGGCCCTATAATTATGTAGTATTATTGATTCTATAAACATTACTGACGTTGGTTAAGATAGTTATCCAATCGTTTTTCGATATCCCCCTGAAGACCATTATTATTCATTAAAATAGTCTTACTCTTTTGTAATGACACCAAATCATTAATCAATTGATAATCTTCGGGATGTTCTGCACAGACTTTCTCAAGAATTAGACGCTCCTGATATTGCATGTTTCCCAAAGGCATATTTCTTTGGTATACCTCATTATAAATATCCGTAACTTTTGGCGCAAAATAACCATCACGATACCAATTGATTTGTATTGCTACCAACTCTTGATTGGATATTAACTCCATATGAGGTTTAATTTGCTGCATTTCATGCTGTAATTCCAATAATTTACGCAGCATCTTGCAACGATACTCAAAGGTATAATTACCCAGATTGTGCCCATCTGCATCTACAGCTTTTTGCCCATTTCTACGAGTTGAGTAGCGATTTCCCGAGACATTGCGTCCTTCAACCATTTCATCCCGATATTTTAACAACGGAGCCATCCACTCATTGCCGTTGTTAATCAAAGCCTTCATCGACTTATCCTCTTTGACCACGGTGCATACCCAGCAACCGAATCGACTCTGCCCACATGAAGGTTGAGTCTTATCGGTAATTACCGTGGGGCACTCATAATCATCTGCAGTCGCATTGGCATATATCTGGATTAATTTTTGGTTATCATAACCCCAAGGCGATGGCATCTCTTTCAATATATGCCACACCTCTTCCAAATATAAGTCCTTGATTGGCGGGTAGGTATATGTATTGGGGTTAAGCGGATGTTTGGTCAAGCGTTTCCCCTTTATCTCATGACGCCGAATGGATTTCGCTCGGGTTGCACTTTCCGTCAGACGGGTACCAATAAGCACAATAGCCTCTCCCATTGCATCCACTTTATCCAATATGAATTGAGTGGTCGGCTTGATCTTCAATCGATCAGTACACCACCGAAATGTATTGTTCGGTACAGGATAACCTTTTCCCAAGAAACTAATCCAGAAGCTATCTTCCAACTTTGGGACTGTAATTTGTACCGTAATAGGGAGCTTCTGTTCAGAGGCGGCTGTACGAATACTATCTAGAACCTCTACTATATAGTCTGTAATAATTGGGTTTTCGACAAGTGTATCGTTATTGACCACATATACCTGCCTAGCCAGTGCGGCATCACCTAACTCCTCTCGAATAGATAATAGAGCTTTCCACACTAAAGTTAGGACAACAGTACTATCCTTTCCTCCGCTAAATCCAATTATCCAAGGAATGTTATTATCTTTTTCGAGGTATTGGTCTTTGATATCCTCTATTATATTGTCTATACGTTTTGACATACTATCAATATCTAATCTGACTCACATTTATATTTCTTGAGATCTCAATAAAGAATGAATATCAACCTCCAATAGATTCGCGATTTCTTGCAGTTGAGCAATAGAGGGTTGCGATTTATTAGAGCACCATCTTGATATAGTATTCTCTGATTTCCCCATCTGTTTGGCCAGCCATCTATTTGTTTTCTGCTTCTCAACAAGGGTAACCTTAATTCTATTCATCACTATTTGTTGAATATTCGACATGCTTATTCAATTTATGGCCATTATTTGTACAAATATACCTTTGTTTTTTAGCTCACGCAAGATTCCAACTCTTTTTCTTTCTATATTCCAAGCAATAGATTATATAAAAACTTGGCTTACCCTGTATAACTCGCATAGAGATAAGCCAAGTCACTAATTACCCCAGCCTCGTCAAACAATGGGTTTCACCTGCTCCTCGGGTTGCCATTCTGCAAGTGAGACAATTGCTTGATATTGCTCCTTGGTCAGAATCGAATTAGAATCGTCCGAGCACTCGTATTCCCACGGCAGTTCGTAAACAATGCCCTCTTCCTGATAGCCCATATAGTTATGATAGGAGTCGGGAACAAGCCGTACATAATCCTCTTCGAGCAGGATCCTTAAGAGCTTCTCTGCATCATATATCAGCAGCGGTGCCCGGCCTTATACAAGGCTGTCGCTACTTCAATTGCCAGTCCAGCATTGGCAGAATAACTGTTGGAAACAACAATTTTCCATCCCTGTTGCCGGTCGTGTGAGGCAAAGATATTCAGACGTGAAAGTCCAAGTTCTCCGTAATGGTCAGTTGCGAACCGCATGAAATCATCCGGACTGTCAATGTCGTACATTTCCGTCACGTCCACGAACTTCTTCCGCTTGTAATAGACTACATCACGCAGTTCTTCAGGAACATACTGCGGATCTGTATGAATACGTCCCCTAAGTCCCCGCTTCCGGTGATAAGCCTCATACACCTCGTTGGCAATGCGGAAATAGGTGCAATACTTTCGTATAGTCATGGTTTCCAAAAGAGGGGCAGAAAGCCCATGCACCGAGTCCTCCAATGCCTTGATGGCCGTTTCCCGGTCTTCCACCTCAATTCTGAAATTAGGCACTATGCGGTTGAATTCCTTTTGTGAAATCCGTCCTATACGCTGCTGGTACGGAAGGTTATGCGTCACGTAATCGTTGAACCCGTCAGGATTCGCGACAACGACATCAATCATCCGTTGTAGATAGTCAAAGAAGCGGGTTAGGTTCTCCCTGCACCACGTATCATCTGGTTCTGCATCCGTACACTTAGGGCAATTCGTAATGATAAAACGGGTATGCTTCCGGTCCGTAACACGGATTGACCGGGAATCCCCGTATCGACTTGAAGCGACATGAAACCATCTAGTCTCCATCGGGTTGAATGCAAGCCAATCAGCAAGGAACGCTTCTCGACTGTCATATTCCCCCGAAGTGATCAATTCCTCGGTATACCCCCACTCTTCCGGCGTAGGCCGTGGCACTTCGATATGGAATCCCCGGTACTCATCGTCGCCCATTACAGCCAGCCGCTCGAACCGATGTTGAATCTCAACCAGCCGTTCAAGCATATCGCCACCAACGACAATCTCCCATTGGCGGCTTTCTCCCAACGCCTCCCATGTGCGAGATATTCAGGCCAACCTCCTTCGCCAAATCGACAAAGAACTATCTATGCTCATTCTTTTATTCATCTCTTTAGGCTCATTAAATCTCAATTAAACTAGGATCAAGCCTATTCGCAAGGTATTCGTTATCAAAAACATATCACACCTCATTCAAGTGAAGATAGCCCATGTATTGCATTTTCATTTACCATTCTCCTTTTCTTGATTGAAACATCCAAAACAAAAACCGCCGAAAAGTTTGGTAAGGACTCTCCGACGGTTTTCATTTATCGTTTCAGCGGGATACCAGCATCATCGTATTCCCTATGGTCTATCAAACGTTCGTCGAAAAATGTCTCCAAAAGTATAGAATGCTCCAATGCCCGAAGTTTGGACATACGACATTCTCTCGAGGCATTTTATGCCTCGATCTGATACGGTTGTCCAGTTATTCATTCTTCTTTGCAGCATTGCAAGTTTATTTATTTAAATGGCAACACAAAAATACGTATTTTCTTCTTGAGAAGCAGCAAATTTCTTCAGAGTGAATCCGATAGAAAGGTTATTATTGATGTACCAAGCAGACCTTATCCTCTGCAGAAAAGCATGTTAGCGAAGCCCATAATGCAAAAGTGCAAGTACTAATACATATTCAGTTTGCACTCTTGATCACAATTTTCCCTTCACTTTCTTGTTCTAAATCAAAAATACCGCCATTTATGAATTAATATAGATTTGGTGTAAAATATAACTTGATTTGCGATATTGAGATATGGACTAATTATTACGATATAAATGACTAGGAATAATATGGTTTGTTCCTTCTATAGTATTTATGATAGCTTTTATTAAGAGAGTTTCCCAAAATGCAGCGGTGACTATCTTATATGAACCAGGATGTTTTTCCAACAATGTGCCATCAAGTTTCAAGTTGAGTACACAATGCCAAAAATTTAAGAATGTTGGCTTATGAGAGACCTCACATTTAACCTGATATACATCATGTGCATTTATTTCATCAGCAAGATATTTCTTATCATCAACTGGATACCGTTTAAAAAAGGCTTCTCTTTGTTTTTTATTTTCGAACGGAATAGGAAAAACGAATTGTTTCTCATTTATTGCATTAATGCTAATACACAAAGGATATGCTTTTTTAAAATATTCTATACTCTTTGGATGCAAAATTGTATAAAAAAAGCCAGGCAATTCATCCTTATGCTTTTTTTTGTCTTTATCGGCATAGTGGATGTCCTTAATCATCCACTTCCCCCCCAAGATGTTCATGGACATATCTATAATCTCACTATCTACAACGGGTTTCTCGGAGATTGTCTTTACACCATAAAAATCTATGAATTCTATAGGCTTTAGGGACCTTCTGATAGAAATAAGATTTATTCCTTTTGAAATCTGTAATAGAGGAATAATATCCACATACCCACGCTTTTTGTAAATTGAGCGTGGATACATACAGGCTCTTACATAATGCGTAATACAATCACAGATAGCTTTCAAGGTCATTCACCAGGCTCTTTAAAGACATATTGTTCATATAGAGCAGCTCTCCCATTTTGTAGAATGAAACAATAACTTCATCATCTTGCTGACGCGGAAATGATGATTGGAGTTTCATAACACGATCATCGCTAAATGCATAAAAGAAGTTAAGTTCATCTTTAGCAGGCATGGTTAACAAGATGTCTTTTGTGTCAATATTTCTTAATGCATGAGTAATGCAAAAAATATCTTTTGACTTTGCGGATACATCATGACTAATGTCAATTCCAAAAGCTTTCTTTGCAGCATCAATTGCGAGTTTTGAGTTTTTCAAAACTTTTATCGCAATTTTTGCTTCTTGTTTAGAAATATCCGCATTCTCTGTAAAATTATCATTTAACGAACTTACTTCATCTACAATATCAGAAGTTCTTGACTCTTTCAATGAATCTGCAATATCAAAGACATCAAATTGGCCAGAAGCGCTACTCGAATTATGGTCGTTAAATTTAACACACGCCATTTCATAAGAGACAAACTCCGGAAAGGCCAACTCCGCTGTTGCGGACTGCATATCTACGGCAACTGTTAACATAATTAATATCCTAAATGGCTTAATACATCAATCGCCATCCTTTCTGCTTTATCATAAAAAGCTAGCATTGTTGCAATATCATATTGGAATTGACCAGGGAAAGAATTTATATCCAATTGGTATATCAATGCATTATGTGGCCCTGACTCATCCGAGATAATTCCACTATTAATGTGAACCAAATTATTAATAATGATATTATTATCATTAATCGATTCGTTTAAACGGAAAACATACTGCATATCAAAATCACTTCGATTTTGGCCCTTATAGGTGCTGTTCACGAAGATTTTTCTCCAATCTATTTCTGTAGAGCCATATGTTGGAGCAAATGCAAAGCGACTCACAAAGTGGAAATCATACGCAGCAGATAACTTTCGGAAATATTCTTTCGCTTTATCTATAAACTCTGCTACAGAAACAGCACTGTCGTTACACAACACATCAATTTTATCACCTTGAAATAAAATGCTGTATTTCGCTCCTTTTTGTACAGCATTCCAGACTCCATTATTGTACAACTTTTGTCCTTCTTGAACAGAAAAAACGTTCAGTGGTTGAGCTGGATTAATAGCAAACCAATTATAATCCCAATTATCGCCAAAGGAGAACTTCGCAGCATTCTCTTGAGTAAAAGGGATTCCCTTAGTAAAAATAGTAGCCCTAAGAAGTATGTGCTGTTTCATATTATGTATATTGCAGGCAATCTTATGCAAAGATAGCGTTTTTTGAGAAAAAATCAACTACATGGCAAAACTTATCAACAATTATACCATATAATTATGGATTTTTCTAAGAACCAGCAAATTTCTCGAATGAAACAGCAGCATACCATCTTTTCTACCAAGAATTTGAAAATCTTACCAAACAGACTTGCTCCTCTGATTATAAAACTCCAAACAATGTCTCACTTATAAACCTTTAACCGCTATACTATAGTCCAACGAATCAACATTGAACTATTGCATAAATAATAGAGCGCCCTCAAACAAGGTTTAGCAAAACGACTTACCTTACCTCTCACCTCTCCTTTGATATATAAGCAGGATAATTGTCCTTGGATAATCTTTTTTCCAAGGTATCTGGATCCACATCCCAATGCGTCGGCAGGTATTCGAATACAGCCTTACCATTGTCAAGATAAATTCGGACCTTGGCATCGAATGCAATAGGCTTGTATTTATCCGCTCCTGTGGGATTATCTCTATACAACAACTGATTTTCCTGCCATTTTAACCCCTTTTCATCAAAGGAGACATCAAATAGTCCGCAAACAACAGCTTCCATGGTCTGATGCAGAACCGTTGTTGAAATGCAGTGCATATAACCGGTCAGTCGTCCGGTACTTTTCCTCAAGGCCAGCTCATAGCAAAACACACTCGTTCCTGTATAATCTTTGGCAATGGTGGTTCTTTCCCCTTTCTCATCCAGATAGTATACCAACTCATGAGTAACGGTAGTCATGTTGAACTTAAAACCTCCTTCGGTCTGCACCAGATCGGAGAACATCATTTTATCGTTATACACACCTTCCATGTGTCCGTCCTCAAGTTTATATACCACATCGGCGGTGAATAAGATTCTGCCTATGATGTTCTGCGCTAAAAATCGGATTATTTCGTCTTTCATAATATCTCGTCATTAGAACGGCTGCTGCCGCAGCCACTCGCTCATAAAGCGGTCGTAAATAATATATCCGCAAGGTGTCTGATAAACAAGTTCGTTATCGAGCAGTTTCTTCAACGAAGCACTCACGCTACTCGCTGCACGAAGCCGATGTCGGCTGATAAAGTCTCCCGCCAGCACCTCTTTGACGCACCCTTCGCGAGCGATAGCTTTCAACAAGCGCACATGACCGGCCGAATAGGCCTTCAACAAATCAGCATACGAATAGCTCTGTTCGGAAACGATCTGTTCCGTAGCATACGCCACCAACCCCGTATCCACATCCCGATTATAGCCGTACAAGCGATTGAGAAGACACTGGATATACCAGGTATGTCCGTCAAATTTGTCGTAAATCACATCGAAAACCTCACGGGGAAACTGCACGCCTTGTTCAGCAAAGTGCGCAGCAGCGAAACAAGCATACGCCTCTCGATCAATGGAGCCAATAGTCAGCAGTTGCGTACTCTGATAGAACGGCCTTTTCGACGACGTGAACATCTCCTGCATCAGATGCTGCTTGCTGCCCGCAAAGATAAAGTTTACATTAGGCAAGAACTGGATATAGGAGCGCAACAGAGCCTCGATACCCTTTTCCGGATATTCGGCGATTTGCTGAAACTCGTCGATTGCAATATAGCATCGCTTCTCAGAAGAGCCCAGATAATCGAATATCTCTTTCAATGTACTCTCCTCCTCTTGGGGGGCCACGTCAATCGTCACTTTGGGGACTCCGGTCAGCTCGTCAATGGTGAATACAAGACGACAACTGCGAATGAACTGACCGATGCGATTTAATGCTTTTTGAGGTGCTGTATCCAGTTTCCCCAACACCGTATTGGCAAACACCCGCACGAAATCACCCATTGATTGTGTGGAATAGATATCCATATAGAGCGTAACAATATCGGTCTTCTGCTCTTTCAGACGATAAAAAGCATGACGGATCAGACCTGTCTTGCCCATACGACGGGGAGCAATCAACGTTACATTACGCCCATTATTGAGCGCATCAAGAATCGCTGATGTTTCCGCCTCACGGTCGCAAAAGAATTCAGGGCTATAGTAACCCGCTATCAAGAAAGGATTGTTCGGCTTCATATTATTTCATCCAATCGTTACATAATCATCGTAACGCAAATATCGCAATTAAATATAAAATAGCCAAAGGAATCACTAAATAATTTACAGCCAAAAGAAAAGAAACTTTACTTTATCCCCGTATTCATATATACGTTTATTAAAGTAAAGTCAAAATAAGGGAAGAAAAGAGATGGCTGCGCCATGAAAATGGACTCAGCCATTTTTCTTTTGGCTGCGACACTTATTAAGCAACCCGAAGGCAAAGGCCAAACAAAACACCCCTCCGGCCCATGCATGATGACAGTCAACAACCCCGAAAATATCCGTGAATCCATCCTCGATTTTGCAGCCCGTTTGGGCGAAATAAACCCCAACATGCCCTATCTTTGCAGACGGGGTCTGTCGGGGCTCTAAAGGGCTGTTTTTGCCTTTTTTCCCTCTGTTCGGAGGGAGTCGATGAAAAAAAACGTTAAATCTTCGATTTTTCGCAAAAAAACAAGTAAATTTTTGAGCAGTCTACCTTTTAAGCTGTAAACCATTGATAATCAATAAGAATACGATGCTGCATCGGCAAGTAATTTACTGATTATTAAATAGTTAAATTGATTATAATCGATTAATATGGCGCCCTTTACGGGCGCCTTTTTTGTTGCTCAAGTATCGTTGATAATCGTTGCTAAGCCTTTTTACGCCATTTTTTGTACCTCCTGTGTACCTCACAAGCCCAAAGTCGGGTTTACTGTCTGCCAGATGGTGGACAACCTGGAACGCCTTGGAACGCTGTGGTACGCAATGAAACAGATTTGGCGAACTAAAAAGATAATTAAAATGGCTAGTAACATTGAAATTCAAAAGAAATGCGAGTGGTGTGGCACTATTTTTACCGCCCACAAGATCACTACCGCATACTGTTCACACAGGTGCGCAAACCTCGCATACAAAGATCGAGTTAGAAAAAAACGAATTCAAGAATTCCACTTGAAACATGATGTAGAATTAAAACCCAATTCTGAAAAAAAATAACAGATAAAATTCCTCACGATATATACTTGACATCGTTTTATCCATAACAGATTATATCCGACAGACACATCAATAATGACCTGCTTTATCATTAATAGCCAATTTGCGTAATCTATAAGAAGTCTATATCTTTGATGATATAATTGCGACAGTTATGATAAAAATATATGGGATGAGCACGTGTCCTGATTGCACCTATGTGGAAGAGCAAGTCAAAGACAATGACCATTATCAAGTGATCGATATCGGCCAACATGTACGAGACTTGAAAGCGTTTCTGAAACTGCGAGACCATCACCCAGCTTTTAACGAAGCAAAACGGATGGGGGCAGTAGGAATTCCATGTTTTGTACTGGAAGACGGAACGGTAACACTGAATCCCGTAGATGCCGGATTACGTTCACGCCCTATTCCCGAAGGAACTACATGTAATATTGACGGTAGCGGTTGTTGATTATGACACACAAAATTCTTTTTCTTCACGGCTTCTTTGCTTCCGGTGCTTGCGCCCCGGCTAATACCTTGAAAGATTATTTCAAAGGTAAGGCAACTGTTTTAGCTCCAGATCTTCCCCTCCACCCTCAGGAGGCCATCGACTTTATCCAAAAGCTATGCGACCAAGAACATCCAGATGTATTGGTAGGCAATAGTAATGGTTCGTTCTTGGCACAGATCGTGGCATCGAAAAACGGCATTCCCGCGTTACTGGGGAATCCTCATCTCGAAATGACGAGTTTCCTGACTCAACGTATCGGTACGCACGAATACAAAACCCCACGCGCGGACGGAAATCAACAGCTTGTCATTAACCAAACCTTGATTGATGAATTCGCGGATCTCCAACAACATCAATGGGATTATTGTCAGGCAGCCAACCAAGAAAAGATCTGGGGACTATTTGGTGATAACGATCAAGTGGCACATTTTGAGCCTCTATTTTTAATGCACTACAAATACTCCTACCACTTCCCGGGTGGCCACGCGCCGACAGTCGAAGAGGTGCAAAAATACTATACTCCACTGGCGGAACGATTGTTAGAATTATAATGCACATTAATCATATAAGGGAGAAAATAGGGATTTTTCTCCCTTATATGATTAATTATCTCTTCCTATCATCTGATTGACACGGATTAATCTAAATCTTACCTACACTATTCTTGTCAATCACACTCAAAACTATCCAGTTGACAAGGTTGGGTACAATCTGATGCTATCATAGCCTATCGGCACCTCTCATCAGCCTCTTGATGACACAATACTGCACCTCGATCAACAAACACACAAGCTGGCACATTGATTAACTCTTGGCAAACAAGTATCAATCAATGTTATAATCCAAAACTTTTACGAAGCTCATCTTCTTCTGTCTCCATTTGCGACTGGAACGCAGCGAAACTGGGTGCATCTTGAGGAATGCCAGTCCAATTTTACACAGTTTTCCAGCAGTTTCTGTAATATTATACGTTTCAGCAAATCCACCATCGGAGAACGGGAATAACAAAAATCCGTAAGAAGAATTGAATCGGGACATATAGGTAATCGTCTTATAATATACGCTTGTTGCCCGTTACGAATCCTCACTACCTTATCTTTGCCCGAAGGATAATGAGCATATCCAAGTGTATGCTAGGCCAACTGAATTCGTTAATTTTCAGATTGACCTATAGATCATCTTGGTATTAGCCTCGTATTTCTCGACCTCTTCATAGGCAAATTCATCTGCGCTGCCCACACACAAAGCAGACAAGAGACATTTAGGTAGAGAGGCTATCTATTAGGAATGAGCGGGCACCCCTACTCCGCTCACATGTCCTTTCAATTGTCGGTACACGTAAATAAAAGCTGGAACGAGGAAGAGATTAGCAAACAACCAGGCTGTCGGGTCACCCAAGCAGACCCCCTGGAATTTCATGGCCGGTACAAGAATAAGACTAACCAGCACTCGGGCGACCATTTCAGACACCCCCGAGAACATGGACAAGCGTGTATAACCCACGCCCTGAATGCTATAACGCAGAATACTCAACGACCCCAACAAGATAAAGAATGAGGTATTGATATGCAGGAACAAGACGGTATCCTTCATAATCTCCGTCTCATCAGGCGAAATAAACAGCAGAGCAAATTTATCGGCAAACGCCCACATAATTATGGCAATCGCCACAGAATATTCCACCATCATCAGGGTGGCCGACTTGATACCCATCCAGATACGTTCCGGTTTACCGGCGCCATAGTTTTGTCCGGAATAGGTGGCCATGGCCATCCCCAAAGCATCCAGCGGACACATCACAAACATTTTGATACGCATAGCCGCCGTGAAGGCCGCAACACAGGCCGTTCCAAGTGCATTGTTCGCACTCTGCAGCATGATACTTCCGATAGCCGTAATCGAGAACTGCAAACCCATCGGCACCCCGATCGAGAGTAGTTGACTAGCCAAATCCTTTCGGAAACGTCGGTCTTCAGGTTCGGTTTTCAGGATATCAAATTTGCGATACATATAGATATAGCACAGTAAAGCCGAAAGTCCTTGCGAAAAGACCGTAGCGATACCCGCACCCGCAACACCCCAACCCAAGACAAGGATACAGAACAGATCGAGTACGATGTTCAGCACCGTTGAGAACAGCAGAAACCAGAACGGCGTCTTACTATCACCCAATGCTCGGATAATGCAGGAAAACAGATTGTAGAAAAAAGTGCAAGGGACCCCCAGAAAAGTGATAAGCAAATACCAATAGGCTCCTTGAAAGATATTGTCAGGGGTCTGCATCGAGCGCAGGATGAAACCGCAAAGCAAACTGGTGATAATGGCCACAGCTATTGACATTACTGCCGTCAGGCGAAGGCTGACCGACACAAAGCGGCGCATGGTCACATAATCACGTGCACCAAATTTTTGCGCCACCGGAATGCTGAAACCACCGCAGCAGCCGTTGCAAAAACCCAATATAAGAAAAACTACGGAGGTACTGGCACCCACAGAGGCCAATGCATCAATACCAAGAAATCTTCCCACAATCGCTGCATCCACCAGCGAATAGGTCTGCTGGAGCAGGTTACCAAGCAACAAAGGAACAGTAAAATTCAAAATCAACGGCCAACTCGGCCCTGATGTCATCTCTTTCAACTGTGCCATAAAATATCTATCCTGTCTCTTATCCCTTTTTCAAGCGTGCAAAATTAAGCTAAAGATGCGAAACAGAGTAATCTCGCGGCATTAAATCTGGTAAAAAAGAGCGCTTTTTGTCTTTCTGCAGACCACAGTAGGCGCTGTGTCGCTTCAGAACCGGCTTATTGAACGTCTGAGAGACTTTGCTAATGCAACAAGGATTTATTCCAACATATCATAACTTTTGCGTTGTACCGGTACGCTCGTTGCAATTTGCAGCGACAAAACAGACTGCATAAGGGGAATATCTCGACACCCCAGCTACCTCTTCATAAATTGCAGTGCAAAAATTGCCTTTCCACGTACCCCAATAGGATAATGACACTCCCCAATAAAAAAGAGCTATAAGGAGCCCATATAGCTCTTTTCTATAAAATTGGAACGTATTTTGTCGTTTATTTCCAATGGTGAAGGTTTAATAAAATTTTGACATTGGATAAATGTTTACCGGATAACTACCCCGATTGACCAGGTTCGTCACCAATTGGGGTTTGTCACCACTGCAATCATAAACCAAAATATTACCGTCAGAGGTCTGTGCTTCGTTCAAGTCGTTCGAAACCGAAACATAAAGAAGATTCTTTTTCGAATCTGCCACAACATTGCAGGTCAAATATTCGGCTTGCGGAGCGTCATCCTTCACGTGAATGTACTCCTCGATTTTCCAAGTCTTGAGCGAGATGCGGCTCACGGTCAACGTCCCGGCTGCAAAATAGAGATAGTCACCTGCCAGCGTGATCCCCGACGAATTCATCAACTCGGCTGAAATATCAGCACTTATCGGCTTCTCTAACGTAACACTCATGGTTTTCGTATCCACGAAAGTCAGGTAGCTTTTCAAACTTCCCGAACGACCGCAGGTGCCCACTACAATCTCGTGGTCGCCTGTTTTACAAATACCGCTGATAAATTCACCCGAAAGATCGAGTGTTCGGGTTACCTCATCACAATCTTTCGTAAACTCGAAGAGTTTGGTGTTCGACCAAAAGCCGCCACCTGCACAATAGAGGTGGTCACCAATGACCGTCATGCCTCGAGTAGCCACAACGGTTTCGATCGTATTACCCTGGTTACCGAAATGGTATCCCCCCTCAACGAGAGTCAACACTCCCGTTTCGGTATCAAGACGAAACATTCCCTGCCCATCAGCAAAGAAGAGGTTGTGCTCGTCAATAACAGCCATGTTTTCGAGTGGCGTAGACAACGGCAACATATCGACCTCCTCGAGCGAGCCCTCAGGCTTGTGGAACAACAACTCCTCGAAACGGAACACCTTTTCACGACGGAAAGTTTCGGCATCGACAATCACGATCGAGCCATCCCCCGGTTCGCTGTCTCCCAAATCGGGCACCTGATTGTTATTACTCATAATGTAAATCTTCCCGTTACACAGGTAAAGATCTTGCGAAGTATTACCACAGGCGGAACCATTCACCGTACGGTAAACATTCTCCTGGATCTCGTCTGAGGGTGAGATCCAGGTTACTGATCCGTTCTCTAAACGAGGAGCACCTTGATTGAGAATCAATACCCCATCGGGATCGGCATAGCCACCAAGCACAGTCGACGGAGTATCGCCACTCCCCCCTTGATTACCTCCATTGTCATCCATATCGTCTGCATCGGACGAACATCCACCAGCCAAAACCATGGCGCCCATCAAAAATAGGGCTGTAAACCATCTATTCTTCATCATTCTGTCTTTTTTTCAAGTTTACTGACGGCTGGCAGGGAAATAGAAGCCGGCAGGGAAATTGGTGTAATTCTCATATTTGACAGCCGGTACCTCGGCATTCACATCAAAGTCAAAACCCCAAATCTGATTCTGCTCGAACTGAGCAAACGATTTGATGGTATTGATATAAACCCTTCCTGAGGTGGGGTGTACACCCAAGCCGTTATAACGCTGTCCAGCACTCTTGTCCAAAGCCGAGAGATCCACCATCCACTGTTCTGCCTTGAGACCGGAATCAGCCTTGAGATCTTCACTCTCATCGAAAGGCAAACAGTAAACCGTCACGCCATCGGCATAGTAAAGTTTATTACCAAATGCAGCAAACGCTTCACCCGAAGAACCTACTCCCGGTTCCACACCAATACGACGCTGGATCATCGTCCGGTCTGAAAGGTTAAATTTACCGATAGCGACTTGACCCGAACCGACCGTTGTCGACGTGGAGGTCATCACCCACATCCGACCGTCATCGGCCCCCTGAATACCCAGCACACGATTGATCATGCAGGGGATACTGTATGGGAAAGAGATCGACTTCACGGCATCACTCTCCGTAGAGATTTCAAGAATCTTGCTCGAATAGCCCGATTTGAAGGTGTAAGCCTTGACTCCCATCGTAACAAAACGGCTCTTGGGAGCACCATCCGTACCAGAAATAAAGGCCAAAGTTTTGGCTGTCGGATCAAAACGGTAAATACCGGTTTCATCACGGATATAAAGATGCTGCGCATCGAGTACCGCAATATGTGTGGGCCGATAGAGTCCCTGGAGATCATCATTTGTAAACGCGGCAGTCCGCTTCAAGGTGTGCGCATCCACAACGACCAGCATACCGTCGTTCTCAAACATGGTCCCGTTGGCATTCTGGTTGCCATTCTGCGAAATGATATAGATCTTGCCATCATAAAAAGCCATGTCTTACGCAACATTGCCCAGCTCCGTACCATTGACCGTCTTGTAGGCATCATCCAACACATACCCTTCAGGAGAGATCCAGGTCAACGATCCATTCTCTGTGGTCATATTGCCCTCGTTCAGGACAAAAACGCTGGCCGGATCATCAAACGTATTCAAGCAATAGAGGTCAACGTTCTTTGAAATAGTCTGCGTCCCTGCTCCCTGTGCTGTAACCTTCAAAGTAGCTTTTGTTACCGCATCGGCTGTGGCTGAAATCTCAATTTTATTAGCCGTCTGATCCACCGTTACGCTCCATCCAGCAGGCAACGCCTCCGTTTCTACAGACTTCACATTCCCAGCAACATAGGAAAGTTCTACAGTCTTATCCGGAACAACAAACGTCGGCACATCGGTTGCGATCTCCGTCGTCCACTCAAACGTTGGATCTGGTATCGGTTCGTCATTTTTGTCGGTGCAACTTCCCATTGCCAAAGCCACTGCAACACACACCAGGCCCCATCTCATTTTTACTCTCATGATTTTATTGTTTGATAAATAGCGATTGTGTAGCAGATCCGCTAACAATCAGAAACGTGAACATATACATCAATCTATCCCGATATAAACGCCTCATTGACCAACTGACGATCAGGGATGGATACTCGGCGAAACACTGAAACTTTCGTGTTAATTGAACGTGTACACGAAACACCTTTTGCCTTGTAGAATGTAGTACAGGTTGTCATCCAAACTGCACGCCCAAAGGACGCCTGCATCCGATGTACTTGACAAGGGCAGCACGCGACCTTGGAGTCGTGAAACATCAAACAGGATAACACAACCCCTCAAACGGGAATATGTAGGACAATAGCCTAAAAAAAGCAAGTAGCATTTACCATGTACATTTAACCGTCCTGTCCGCGGGTTCGATTAAACATATAAATTGATGGCAGGTCTTCTGACTAACTCCCCATTCGACACCTTCCCAATCCTTACAAGTGATCAGTGGTTTATAGACTTCGAATGGTTGGTTGGAGCTTCACAGCAGCGGGACTGTCCGGGATTTACACCCGATTCCCTTTTAATCCATGAGACCCGAAGGGTCTCTTGGAACCAATCGGCCGCAAAATTAATATTTTTTTCGAGAACCTTTATGCTATTGCCGTTTTATTCACCCGAAAGGAACGAGTATCTATTTAGCAAACCCATAAACACTTACAAAACAAACAAATAGGCAAACCAAAAGAGAGCATATAGGCAAACTCCTATACACTCTCTTTCCAATTCCCTATTCTCAGGGGCTTTACAAACCCGTATAATCAAGATCAGCTTCAATGGAAATGGACACGATCATCCGATCAATCATAATACCCATCATGACAATATGACTGATCATAATGAATGATCATAACGAGGTCAAACATTCTGCACGCAGACTTTCTCTCATCCACTCGCTTTAGGTGTCAGCGTACGGCCTCGTCTGGTCAAACAAGTCCCTATCGACCAACGGACTCCTCCTCAGAACTCGACTCCTCAAGTAAATTCAACTTTTTTAATCTGGACTGGATGGCCCCACGACTTCGCTCCAGAGCCGTGATCATGGTCGAAGAGCTCTTTCCTTCAGTATAGAGCTGAGACAACACACTCTCCTCCTCCTGCGTCCAGGGCATGTAGGCTCGTGAATAGAGCCTCTTCTGCCTGGCCATATAGGATTCTACGGGGCCTGCAAACGGTTTCTTTCGACATTTCTCTATTGTAGACTCTTCATTGGATTGTCGTTTTTGGGAAAACTCGTTGATGACCGTCAAAAACTGCTCTCCATAAGCCTCCCTTTTCCGACGGCTGATTCCCCAGATGTTTTCAAATGCCTCGAGCGTCTCAGGTCGTTCTGTGGTCAAAGCATGCAGCGTAACATCGGACATAACCACAAAGGCCGGCCAATTGTTGGCTCGGGCAATTTGCATACGCAATTCTCGCAGTCGCTCAAACAGGGCCTTATCTTCAACCTTAGTGTCACCC
>OJML01000384.1_pt1 | contig 26692 bp, 21 predicted proteins | sample 1597221 | NCBI WGS metagenome assembly OJML01 (sample SAMEA2452123, study PRJEB22498) | human gut metagenome | biome: human feces; feature: human gut; material: feces | place: Australia | collected 2012 | reverse complement strand
AGTTAGGACCATTATTACGTTCTTTCGTATCAATAAGAGATACAGCAACTAGAGCACCTCACGAGAATTACTACCACGGATTCTTAAACGGTATCTTTACTAACTGTAAAGATAATTTAGGAGAATATCATTCAAACTTTGAATCAGGCGATGGCTATGCTGATATTCTCTTTAAAGATATTGACTGTAGAAAGGTAGCAATCATTGAGATTAAATCAGCATCTATAGGTTCTGATATTGAAACTTTAAGTGAAAAAGCTATATCACAGATTATAGATAAGAACTACGCTGAGCCTTTGATGTCCAATAAGACTGTTAAACACATCTATGGCTATGGTATTGCTTTTGCAGGAAAGAGTTGCTTTATCTCAGTAAGAAAGATAAAGTAATAGTTTCAAAAGTCTCATCTCCACGCTACAAGTGTAGATGGAGATGCTTAGTCATAATTGTGAGCTTGCTCTTGCAGGCTTTCTTGTATCTAAAAAAGAAAATCTGGGCTTAGTAAAGCCTTAAGCTTGCACCTTGTCAACAACAATCACATCGCCAGATTCAAAAGGATCTTCTTTTTTGTAGCGTCTTAAGATGAAATCAACTTCATCAGTTGTACATGCTGTAAGAGATTTTATAAGATCAGAGCCTACTAAATGCTCTTCTCTTAAGTTATCTAATCTCTTGATAAAATCAAATCCCCTTTTGGCAACACCAAATTGCTTGCCTATCATTCTTACATTAACTCTACACTCACCAAGATCTTTTAATGCCTGTAACTCCATATCCATACCCTTTACAAGCTTTGCATGACATGCGATTTCCAGCAAGATCACAAGATAAGCTTTAGCTTTTGAATGGATTGCAGCCTCTGCGTTGTTTCCCATGATAGAGTATCTTATTTTGTCGGCAAACAAACTCTCTATATGCTCATAGATGGTTGAATCTTTAGCAATCTTATCTTCAGCTACATCTCTTAAAAACTCATACATTACCATGGTTAAGATAGGAGAAAGATTAGTCTTCTCTAAGATCTCCTGTAACTGCAAGGCACAGTAATATGGATCATGCTTATCATTTGGATTTTTCTTTGGAGCTTTGAGCATTTTTTAATCCGTAATCATGGTGAATCTTTATGAAATATTATAGGTAAACAAAAACTAAAAAAACAGAGCCATTATAGATAGTATGAACTCTGTTTTTATAAGATAGGAACTAGCAATGCTCTAAAAGAGAACCTCTTTTAGTTAAGAAAGCTACTTATCTTTATGTAAAGAGATAATGTAAGCTACCTCATCTACTAAGATCTTTGCAAAGCCTGGACCATAAGTTGCAGCACTTGAGAACATGTTGCAGGCTGAACTTGCGTTCTTAATGTAGTCTTTACCGCGCTCTGTTATCTTAATGTTAGCAGGATCAGTATGAATATCAATTGTAAGCTTGTCCTTTACTAAGGTGGGTACTAAATCAGCTTTAATTCCTTCGACTAATTTTGCATTATCTAAGACCTGAAAAGCAGCAATTACAAGACTGGTTACAGGGAAAGGCTTTGGAGGCATCTCATTTGGATAAAGGTTATGTAATGAATGCTGTTTTTCGTTACATAGCACAGCTACAAACTGAGAGAAAGTCTTATCCTTTGGAGCTTTACCATCTTCAATGAATTTTAAAATTTCAGCACAGGATAAACCTACAGTTGCTGCAAATGGCATATTGTTTTGCATTACAGCCATCAATTGCTGTGCGCAACCATATGGAGTAGCTTCTGCTACAGCTTTTTTAGCTCTCTTTAATTTAATCTCGTTTTCTACACTTTTCTTTGACATAGTATGCCCTTATTTTGTTTAATTCTCTGTTTGAACTCTTATTAAGAATCTAATTCTTCATACATTTGGTGCAGCTCTTCTAGTTGAGACAGTGCTTTGTTTCCATGAGAATCGATACTATCACATAGTTTTTCCATCAACTCTAAAGCTGCTGCATATACACTTTCAATGAACTTTTCTTCTTGGGTTTCATCATATTGAAAATAACACTGCTCTACATATTCTTGAGCTGTATAGTATGCTTTAAGTTTTGACGATTTTATGGCCAAATTCATATTAGAATTAGATTCTTCAATATCTTTAAAATCAACTGAAATTCCATCCACTAAGGGGTACAGTGAAGCCACTTGCAAAACTGTAAAATAAACATGTCTTGCAAATCCTGCTTTTTCTTTTTCATCTAAATCAGAAGATCCTATAATGAGATTTACTGCATTCTTGAAATCTTTCTTAATATCATCTTTAGTTGTCCATTTTTTATGTGCAATATTTAGGATCAGGCATAAAAGAGACATAGCAAAGATCTTTCCATATGAGTCATTTTTCTCAATTAGATCTTTTAAAGCATGAGCATATGATGAGTCATTTTCGTAAGACTTTCTTAATGATTCAATTTCATTTTCTGGGTTTATAATTTTCTTCATGTGATTGTGCCTAAACTCGTTTTTAGTATTCTTCTAATTCTTCCATAAAAGTATCGCAAACATCTAGGAGCTTATCTTTATATTCAGGATCTTCAGGATTGAGCTTATCTGGCAGAGAGTCAAAAAACATACCATCAAGCGTAAAATCATTACCTTCTTCAGTAACTCCTAATCGTGAAGGTTTAATCACCAGATGAAGGTTGTCATTTTTTTCATCAAAATTTCTAAAATCAATACCAATACCATCGACTAGTTCAGGTCTTGAAACTATCTGCAAAGCAATGATGTAGAGATCAAAAGCAACTTTCTCTTTTGCTGTCTCTGCAATTGGATCAAAGTTAAAAGGCTCTGTATATGCTTTAACACAATTAAAGAAATCTACCTTGATACTGTCTTTGGTTTTCCACTTGCCTTTTTGCAAGTTTTTAAACAGAGTGCTTAAACTTGCTCCAAGAATAAGTGCATATTTTTCATTTTTAGAAAAAGTGTCCACTAAAGCTCTAACGTAGTTTTCTTCCCTTTGGAACTTGGATAATACCTTTTGTGAAAATTCCTTATCTAATTGTTCAAAAGGATCTTGCATATAACACCTACCACTATTTTGAAGTTATTGCTACAAATTTTGCAAAATCATTACAAATCAAATCTGAGTGTCAAATCTGAGCTTTTAAATGCTTATCTAACCTTCAAATTTCTATTGTCATAGATGCTCATCAGGATCTTCACAACATCACCTAACAAAGCAGCCATCTTTTCATGTTTTACAGAATCATCAGCTAATCTTAAAATTCTTGCATAATCCTGAATAAAGTTCTCTCCAAACTCAGTTACTCTAATTTTTGATGACTTAACTGTAATATTCAGATTGCCAGGGGTTGCTTCAAAAACGTCAGCAAATTTAATGTTTATACCTTGTAACATTAATCCCTGCTCTGCTAACTGTAGTACAAGGCAAGTACTGCTTCTTACAACATCAGAGTTCTCTGATACATCTGTTGTCAAAGACGCATATTCAGGAATTGCTTTTAATTGTGTAAAGTACTTAATTACAAGCTCTTTTAAACCTTCTACTATATGTTTGTCCTTCTTAATTAAGTCTTTAGCTACACTGATTAAAAAGTTAGCAAGTAAGGTGCAGTAGATACAGGAAAAAGACACATTATCAGAGAACATCTTTTCAAGATGTAATACATACTTCAGTTCAGGAGATAATGTCTCATTACTCTTTGATGCCTTGTCATCGGCATAACGGTATTGAGGGTAATTTTGATCAAATATATTCATTTTTATAATCTCAGTTAATCGTTCAGGCTTAATCTTAACAAAGATAATGCATCTTTAAAAAGAGGAGATGATTATTCTGTGATAGATCATAAGGTTATAAGCAAAAAAAGAGGCTCGAACAGTGAATATGATTGACAAGCACTCAATTAGATAAGAGAAAATTACGTCTTACTGAAAAGTCTTCAAAAAAGGAGGTGTTTTTACTAAAATCTTTCAAAATTTGTATGTACATCAAATTTTTTAATTTTCAAACACTTATAATACTTGTCATAGATTTCAAATCTGAACAGATCAAACAAACATAAGGAATATGGCGGTATTAAGAGCAATCTTAATACCGTTTTTCTTTTAAGTCCTAAAACCTAAGGTTACCCTGTCACGCCCTTCAAGATCTTTTATTGTAGCTACCTTTTGATAGCCCTCATTTTTAAAGATCTCCTGAACACTTTGTCCTTGTAAATAACCATGCTCTAAAAGAAGAGGCGCATTTTTTAAAAGGTAATCTTTTGCTTTTGACACAATAGTTCTAATGTCATCTAAGCCATCAGGTCCAGAGGTTAATGCTGTAACAGGTTCAAAAGGAAGTGAAGATGCTTTTAAATGAGAGTCATTGTTCTCTATATAAGGAGGATTTGAAACTATCATTGAGAACTTTAAAGTTTTATCTATAGCACTAAACCAGTCAGACTCTATAAATTCAACCTCAAGATTTAAGTTTTTGGCGTTCTCCTTGGCAACCTCTAAAGCCCCATGAGAAAAATCACAGGCATAAGCTTTGATGTTGTCTTTAAGCTCAGACTTTAAAGCTAAGATGATGGCTCCTGTTCCTGTTCCCATATCAAGAACATTACCAGATGGTCTACAGTCTAAAGCTGACTGTACCAAAGTTTCGGTATCAGGTCGCGGGATCAGAGTATGCTCATTTACCTTTAACTTTAAGCCCCAAAATTCTTTGTAACCTAAGATATAAGCTACAGGATAACCTTTAGCTCTTTTTTCAATTAAAGCATTGAATTTAGCTAAAAGAGAGTCATCTAATAACTCATCATCATGAGTAATTAACTGAACTTTGGTGTAGTGGGTAAGATAAGAGAGGATTAAAGAGGCATCTAAGGAAGAACTCTCAATAGAAGCGGCGCTAAGAGTTGCCCTAGCGCCTTTTAAAGCCATAGCGATACTTAGCACTAGAGAGCGCCTTGTGATGCCATCTGAGCTAACTGCTCAGCCTTAAACTCTTCGATAACTGGCTTTAAGATAAGATCAAGATTACCTGATAAAACCTCATCTAGTCTGTATACAGTAAGATTGATTCTATGATCTGTAATACGGCTCTGTGGGAAGTTATAGGTTCTGATTCTGTCTGATCTGTCACCTGAGGATAAGATGCTGTGACGCATCTCAGTTGCCTGAGCATTACGCTTATCTTCTTCTAACTGAGCTAAACGAGAATATAAAACTTCCATTGCACGAGCTCTGTTCTGATGCTGTGAACGCTCATCCTGACACTCAACTACAATACCAGTTGGTAAGTGAGTAATACGGATTGCAGAATCTGTCTTGTTAATATGCTGACCACCGGCACCTGATGAACGATAAGTATCAATTCTCAAATCGGCTGGATTGATAACAGGAGCTTCAGCAGGTGGAATTTCAGGCAATACCATCACTGTACATGCTGAAGTATGAACACGGCCCTGAGTTTCTGTTACAGGGACACGCTGTACACGATGACCGCCTGACTCAAACTTCATATAACCGTAAGCTCCTTCACCTGAAAGTTTGGCGATAAGCTCTTTATAACCGCCCATTTCACCTTCAGACTCTGAAACAATCTCTAACTGCCAGCCCTTTGCATCAACATAGTGTGAGTACATCTTAAAGAGGTCGCCTGCAAATAAAGCAGCTTCGTCACCGCCTGTACCGGCGCGGATTTCTAAGAAGCAGTTACAATCATCTCTCTTGTCATGAGGTAACAGCAATAACTGTAATTCATGCTCTAACTTTGCAACTTTTTCCTGAGTAGGGCCAATTTCTTCTTCAGCCATAGCCTTCATATCAGGATCATCACCCTTTAACATCTCTTCCATCTCTTTGAGATCATCTGATGCTGTGGTGTATTCTTTAAATGAGGTTACAGTTACTTGTAATTGTGAATATTCACGGTTTAATTCGCGGAATTTATCCTGATCGGCAATAACATCAGGCTGGCTTAATAACTGCTCAACTTCCTGATGGCGCTCTACTAGAGCTTCTAATTTACGTAAAATAGACTCTTGCATAATTACTTTTCAACGTTAAAAAATTTTGGAGCTATTGTAGCAAATTTAAGATTTTTTTAAAGGCTGTAAGCGATTTTAAGGCGCTTTAGGATGAGTTGAAATGATGAACTAAAAAGGATGAACAGCAACTTTAGGTAATTACCGCAAATGTTGCTGTTCATGTATCTACTGAAATAAATTTATAATCTTGAGTTAAAGCTAAAACTAATCTTCCTGCTTTTCGTTTAACTTCTTGCGCAGAATATCAGCATAATCCTTTACTGTATTCTCAGGTACATAACCTACAACAGTAAATAATGGATAGCCATCGACCTTAACCTCAACTACAGGTTCGGTTACATTGCGCTCTACAGGATTTGGTAAATAAGTATAAGTATGTACCTTTACGTAGTGGTATGAAACAAAGCCTTCAAAGTTTGAAACGCTGTAACCTGTTAAAGATACATAAACTAAATCTACAACCTGATCGATAGTAAGCTCAGGATAGGTGTACTTAGACTTTCCAAAATCCTCTTTTTGCTCTTCTAGCTGCAGAGTATCTGCACTCTTGCCCTCTTCTGCTTTAGGAGCCTCATTTACTTTATCAAAGGCTTTTATAATTCCCTTTAATGCATCTAATGCTTCTTCAGGGGTTAAAGTCTTTTGCTTATTGAAAACATTTGTTCCGTCAATATCAACCTTTATACGCTGAACATGGTGGTGACCGTCTTCAGTTGCATTTGGAAGTCTTTTTCTCTGAGAAATCAGTTTTACTAAATGTCCATCAATAATAGAAACGATGTGGGCATAAGTTGGGGTTCCGGTGCTTAAATTAAAAAATGCCTCTTTAAAATTGGAACGATCCATTTGATCCTCCTTAATCTAATTGCTTGTCTTATTGCTTAGCAATAATCTTTTCAAATGTTTATATCGTATCTTAAAATCGTGTTTAACAGATTTTTTCACAATTTAATTTTGTGTTAAAACCGTGTAAATTTACGTTTTGCGTATTGAAACATAAGAAAAAGAAATTAAGTATAAGATAGATCACAAGATTTTTATTAGAAGAGAAATTTTTTGCAAATAATTTGACGTTCTGAACAAAAATCTTGTAAACAAAGAGAGAATTAAAGCAGAGATTAGCCTATCACAATTCTGAACAAGTATGCCTTTCAGTGATATTTAAGAAAACAAGTATACTTTTCTTGAATTGCAAAAATGCCTAAAACAAGATGTTGACTATTGCTATAATTTTGCAGCTTGTAAGTCTCTGACTTATATATAAACAAGGTTTAAGAAAGTCTTGATAACTGTATAAATCTACTTCTCGTCATCTTCATAAAAGCTATCATCGATAGTCTTCATCATCATAACCATACTGCTTTACCGTTCCAACACTTTTGATACACTTTGAACGTTTAGATAATGATTTATCTTTTTCTGCTTTTGAAACATGAATAACAAAATACCAGTCATCACCAAAATCATAATGAAAATAAAACTTTGTTCCCTTTTCAGGATTTAGGTGAGTTAATGGTCTGTGAATATCATATTCGCCAAAATCAGGAGCTGGATCTTCATATTCTATTTCTTCAGTACAATTTTCAGTCTTATCTGAGGAATTTGTTTCCTCAGTATCTTCAGCACTGTCTTCCCAAAAGTCATAGGGACAGTAATCTTCACCTAAACTATAGGTAATAATTCCTTCTACATTTCTTAGCTTTGTTCTAAATTCATAACAAATGCTCAAAGTCAAAATCAAATGCATTCAAAATATCGCCAGCTAGCTCATCGAACTCACTACTTCCATCTACTTGTAACGTTCTGTAACAAGTTCTAGCCATTCCATAAGGATATATTTTTAAGGTATAAAGCACGTTTTCCCTTTTGATTTTGTTATAGCTTATTTATAAATTCAAAAGGATAACGTTACAAGCGCTATCCTCAACTTTGAAAGTAAATGATTATTATTCACCTGCAGCAGCTTCAATCAGATCATCAAGATCATTTTGAACCTGTACTAACTCAGCTTTTTTCTGCATTACACTGGCATCATCAGGAGTAGAAGCTGCCTTTTCTTTTGAAGCTCGTACTTTAGCAATTTTTTCTTGTAATGTCTTTGATAAAGCCTGTTTTTGCTTTAAGGAAGCTTCAACTTCATCTAACTTATTTGTAAGAGCATCTAACTCTTTTAGCTTTGCTTCGCGGTTATTAATAAGCTCTGCTCTCTTTTGTCCTAAAGCAATGACTCTTTCTGATAATTCATGCTGTTCCTGAGCCAGATCATGAATTTCCTGTTTTTTCTGTTCAGAGCGCTGTGAATAAGAACCTGATACTACACAGCCTAATTTATCTAACATACCAGGATCGGTAATTTTAGGATCACACTCTTCAGGAGTCATGGTGCAAGCTGTAAGCATCAAAGACACCACACACATTAAAATTATTTTCTTCATAGTTACTCCTTAAAGAACACTTCTTTAATGGTCTTGAGTATAAAAAGTTTAACCTAAATAAAATTACGCTGCGGAAATACCGTTAGCTTTGTTCTTTACAGCCAAAGTCTTCTCTGAGTAGTCTGCGATAGCACCTTCAAGTGCATTGATACTCTCATTGGTCTTAGCAATTTCCTCTTCAAGAGCCTTTTGCTTTTTAAGAGCATTATCTGTATCAATAGCTCCAACTCCACCCTTGCCGTCTTTTAGACCTTGCAGGGCATCAGTCTGAGCTTGTAAGTTCTCCTTATCAGCCTTTAAACGCTCCTGCATATAAGCTAGGTTCTTTGACATTTCATCAGCCTTTTTCTCAAGATCTGCTTTGGTCTTAGTACCATCTTTAATGCCATTTTCAATCTGCTCAATCTCAGCTTCATCTGAAGCTAAAGTCTCATTAACAGATGCTTGTAAGCTCTGCGTACTCTTTAAAGAGTCCTGAACCTTAGCTTTAGTTGCATCTAACTGATCCTCAAGATTTGAGTAATTAGCACGCAATTTATCGAGCATATAGTTACCGGTCATAGCTACAGCACAGCCAGCTGCAGCGGCGGCAAGGCATAAAGCCTTTTTATCTTTCTTTAAAAGTAAGCATGAAAGTCCTGCTAAGGCAGCACCACCGGCACAGGCAGCCGCTCCCGATTTTGAGAAGAATGAAGGCTCATCCTTCTTTAATTCTGGATTTACATTAGAGTCGCTTCCACCTAATGAAAACCCACCTGAGCTTGAACAGCCAGTACCAGCTAAGGCTAAAGAGATTGCAACAGTTGCTGCAGTAAACTTTGTTTTAAATGACATATTGTTTTCCTTTGTTTGACCATTTGTTTTGTGCATTTTAATTGATGAATGCTATCTGTGAATATTCATTGGAAACTCATATTTCTTACCTGTATTAGACTTACTCTCAGAGTATGTTGAGATACACTCAGAGTTTCCATTCTTACCATATTTACATACTACTGTAGGCATTTCATAGCTTGAGCCATCAGTGCACTTTGCAACAGACTGACTGTTGATGTTAAAAGAACCTGACTTTAAGCCTCCAGTTACTTTACCGGTACATTTAATGCCGTTTTTCTGAGTGATGGTTGCGGTACCCTTACCATCTTTAAAATCATACTGAAGCTGTAAAGGCTTATTGGTATTTCTGTCAACGATTGGAGAATTTACTTTCCATGTTCCATCAAAGTTGCCAATATCTCCACTTTGTAAGTCTTTATTAGAAATTGAAGGACCATCTTCATGTAACTGAGGAGGTACTACTGTCTGATTGTTATCGGTTGCCGGCGCTACATTATCCTTGTCACTCAATTTTGGTGGATTTACACTATTTTGATTGTCAGAAGGTGAGGTGTTTTCTTCTGTATCAGGAGCTTTTTGATTATCATCTGCTGTATTGTTATCAGTAGTCTCTGGTGTTGTACTCTCATCCTGTGGCACTGCATTCTCATCAGGAACCATAGGTGTTTTGTCTCCCGTTCCATCTAGAACTACCCCATCATCAACGCTACCGTTCTTTACGACACCATCTGTTGTAATATCTGGTAACTTAGTCTCAAAGCCATCTGTGGACAGACCGAAATTGTCACCACGAACATCTGGAATTGGTAATGACAAATTGTATTTAGGTTCTAAAGAGGCATCTGGGAACACCTTAAATAAAGGCAAGCCTCTTGCAAAGAAGAACCACCATAAGAGGTATAGCAGCAAAGGTAATAAAAGTAACAGTAATAAAAGACCTAACAGCCAGCACCACTTGTGACTTCTTGTAACTGCAGCAGTGGTAGCTGCAGTTGCAGCAGCTGTAGTGGCAGTTCCTGAGATGTTGGTTGTTGCAGCAGTTGCTCCCAGAGCTGTTTTATGAGGAGCAAAATTGCCTACAGGTTTTAGACCGTCAAAAGGGCTGCCTGTAAGTTTGCTTCCTGCATTTAAAAAGCCCCAGAAGGTAATTACAGGCTCACCGTTTACAATATAGATACAGCTCTCATCAGGATAATGTATTGCAGGGAGCACAATGTTTGCTTTGTTATTACCGGTTAAAAAATGAGCAAATAACTTATCATTTGAGGATAATGAACGGGCCTCTAAGTTATAGCCAAAGTTTAAAAACTTCTCTTCTAACTCTTCAAATTTCTTTAAAGCTCTTGCTTTTTCATCAGGACTTGCAGCATTCCATGACACTACCTCATAGTCACCATCAGCTCTATTTGACTGGAATGGAACAAACCAGTCTACATGAGTACCATCAGATGAGAAACGAGGTGTTGCAAGACAACGGGCATAGTGTTCACCTAAAATTGATGAATTCTCAATTGAAGCACGGAAGGCATCAGCTCTTTGCCATACTAAAACACCGTCTTCACCAATGGCCTGGTAATTTCTTAAATCACCACTGTTTAATAATCTTGTTGCCATGAAATTTATCCTTTTGTATTACACAGTGCTCTTACTGGGTATTTTATTCTTCACAAACTTTTATTCTTCACAAACTTTCTTTAAAGAAGCACCTGCTTCTTTTAAAACTTTTTCAATCTGACCTGCATCTTTAGGCTTAAAGACCTTACCACCAGTGTTTCTGGCAATACAGGCAGCGCTGTCAATATCATCACCAATTAAGATGGTATGGATCTTAAGTTTAGGCTGACGTTCATGGATCTTTTTTGCTACATAGCAAACATCCATCTGTTCAGTAAATGGACAGGTATCCTCACCGTCTGAAATTAAGATACCAACTGCATCTGAATTTACACCGCCTAAAGTCTTTGACAGTTCATTCAAACCGTTTACTAATGGAGTTTTACCATCATAAGCATAAGGATTTACGTTATTGATAGCGTTAATTAAAGCTCCTCTGCTGTTTGATCCGAAAAAGCCTCTATTTTTAGCTACAGGACAGCCATTGATCTCAATAAAGCCAATCTTAACGTTTTTATCAACATTTGAGATTAAGTCAGTAGCTGCTTTTTGAGCTGCCTTTAATCTGTTGGTATAGCCATACTTTAAGAGCATAGATTGAGAACCGTCAAAGGCTATTGCAAGTTCAGGCATTTTACCTTCCTGCTTTAGAGTCTTGCACTTTGGAACTTTGTTTTTCTCCTCAAGAGCTTTTTTAGCTGCTAACTTTTTTTGTTCTTCCGCCCTTCTCTTAGCCTCTGCCTCGGCTTTGGCTTTAGCTTCTGCCTTAGCTTTAGCTTGTGCTTCTGCTTTTGTCTTTGCTTCTTCCAGAGCTTTTAGTGCATCAGCTTTGGCTTTCTCTTGAGCAACCTTTGCCTCTTCATCTTCGACAGCTTCAGGCTCTGCTGTTTTTTCATTTTCTTCTACAACAGGATCTTTTGCCTCTTTTTCTACAGGCTCTGTTTTTTCTTCTATAGTAGCAGGCTTAGCTTCATCCTCTTTTTTAGTTTCAACTACTTGAGCTGGCACTTCCTTTTGATGGAATAAAGAATTAAATCTGTCTGTAAAATTGCCTTCAAATGGCCATGGTCTTAATAAGAACCACCACAGCAAAAAGAGTAATAACAATAAAAGCAGCAATAAAAGTAAGAATGGCAGTAAGCACCCTCTTTTTTTCTTTACAGGCACTGTTGTAGCTCCTGTTGGAGGCACAGCTACATCTTTATAGTGAGGATTAAATGACACCGGCGCAATTACAGCCTGTCCATTTACCATAAAGACTGTATTATCGCTTGCTATAATATCGGAGAATTCTTTGCGATGAGTTTCAAGAGCACTATTTGACAGTGATGTTGATGACTTTAAATATTCAATTACTTTATCACGACGCCTGTCTAATAAATTTAAAGCATCCTGATATTTTACTTTATTAGCATCAGTTACTTTATCTAATTCTCCTGAAAGTGGAGTTACAAAGTTTACATAGTCACCTGAGATTTCTGCTTTAGATATGATCTCTGAGTACTCTTCTCCTAAAGCTTTTTTAATCTCACTTTTAAAGTCATCAGCATAAAGAGCATATGACAGGATCTTAGGAGAAACTTTAGACTTTTCACATCTTAGAATTCTTAACATCTTACTTAGTTCCTATTGATTGGCACTGCTCTGACCACATCTTTTGATTTTTATCTCTGTCTTTTGATAAGTTCTTATAAGACATTAAATGAGAATAGTACTTGTCAACAAATTCGTCATAGCTTGTCTCAGCGCCAAAAGCTTCTTTTGAGGAGGCAAGCTGTGACTTAAAATCTTTTAAATTGTAGTTAGCTGAGGCATTTGCCATAGTGTCTCCATAATAGGTAATAATGGAGTGCAAAGCATGCTTGTGACGAGTGTAGTTGTTGTTAATTTTTTCATAGAACTTACAACGCTCCTGATTTTCATCACAGCGCATCTTAGCTAACTTTCGGATACTCTCAAAATACTGCACCGAGCTAGTTTCATCTGCAATTGACTTACATAAGAAACCACCTAGTCTTAAGTTTGCAGTAATGGCAACATCACGCATACTCTCGCGCTCATCGTTGGCTTTAACAATCTTTTCTTTTAATGATCCTAATTGGCCGTTCAAATCGTCATTTGATTTTGCGAGTTTGTCATTTAAAGCCATCAAATCTGAGTTAATATTTTTAAGTTTTTCAGTCTTTTGCTCTAATGACGAATTCTGGGCTGACAATTCATCATTAGCACTCTTTAACTTTTCCTGCTCTTTTTTAAAGACTTCTTTGTTCTTTTTATTCTCTGCATCTAATTTGGCAATTTTATCAGCTTCTCCAGAAAGAGCATTATCATCGCTATCATCGTCGCCTAAGGATAAGATCTCTTCATTTAAGGTCTTAACTTCTTTTACAGAGGTAGCTACAGGCAGACCTAAAACGAATCGGGTGCCTGTATCAGGTGCTGAAAGAGGCTTGCCATTAACATATAAAGGCTTTTCAGTTCTTAAAGCACTTGTAAGTGCACTCTCTTTTGACAGGTAACTGCCTCCTCTTACACAAATTCCACCTGACAGACCTAATAATCTTCCAGTTCTGACAGCTTTAAAAGGCTCTAATGTCATTTCCTGAGCATTACCTAACATGTCATATAAGCCTAATGGATTTGGCTTTTTTAAACCTGTAAGCTGGATCTTACCGTTAGCACTATTAGCCCCCTGATACCATGCATATAAAGAGATGTCATCGTTCTCCATAGGTGGACGCAGTGCTTCAAATTCACTTTGAGTAACTTTAGTACCGCCACGGGCAGCATATTCCCACTCTTCATCTGAAGGTAATCTTACGTAGGCTTTCTGCCCATCTACAGTTGGTACGTCTTTAGCTTTTTGCAGATAAATTGAATAAGCATTAGCTGCATTGATAAAATCAAAATAAGAAACTTTTACAGCAGGAAGACGCGCCATCTTATTTGGAGCCTTGCATTTAGAACTATCTGTTAAGGCATCGTACTGACCTTTCATGAGCTCATACTTAGACATTAAAAAGTAATAGCCATTTTTGTCATAAAAAGAGCCCTGTACATATCTCTTATTGGGATTCTGCCCCATAGGAGACTCGTTTTGCGCAGTACCTGCGTTATATTTTTTATCTTTGATTTTTTTAGGATCATTTGAGGTATAGACTTTTCTGAAGACCATGATCCCATCACAAGGCATAGATAAAACCACGTCATCTTTTTGAGGATTTGGATTGTAAATTTCATTTACATCATCTGCCATTGCGCTGTTTGTCAATGCAAGTGAACCTATACTTGCCAGCACTAAAGATAAACACAATTTTTTCATACTAAATTGACCTTAGTGTATCTGCAATCTTTAATGAAAATACCTTAAAGAAACAGACTAAATAAGTAATTAAAAGAGTTACGACTATTGTTGAGAGATAGCCTGCAACTACATGTATAAGATTTAATGTACTTACAACCGCCCCCTGTCCTAGTAAAGAGGTAAAGTAATGATTAAATACCCACATACCAGTGTAAAAGAGCAAAAGTGATAAGGCATAAGCTAATGAGGATAAAATAGAGTTCTCAATTAAAACCATCATTAAAACATTGGTCTTTTTAATACCGGTTAATAATAAGAGAGCATAACTTTTTTCTGCTCTTAGAACTGAGGTTAGAATTAAACCTGCACTTGCAAAGATACCGCCTACAACCGAGGTTATGGCAATTGCATAAAAGATAAAAGAGAGCACACTTGAGATGGCCTTTAAGTTCTCAATTGATGAAAGCATACTAAAAGTCTGGTAGTTCTTACTGCGCAAAAATGCATCCACAGGAGCTACATCATCAAGTGTCTTTACATAAATTCTGGCTTTAGCAAAAAACTTTCTGTTTTCGTTTAACTTTGAGCCATCTGAGAATACAGGAGGTTCATAGCCATCTTTAAAATCCTCCATATAAATAAGTGTATCAAAGTTAACTATAAGGGCATTGGTAGATAAGTACTCCTTTTTAACAATACCTTTTACAGCAAAGTTAACTACAGAGTTTTGTCTTGCGCCATCGGTAATTCTTGAGACGATGTATTTAATGCTATCCCCTGATTTAATGCCTAAATCATGAGCTAAATTCTCGCTTAAATACACTTCAGTTGCATCTAAAGTATCATCAAGTTTTGAAGCTCTTAAAAGAGGATCTCCTTTTTTAGTAGGAATAGCTGACAGCTCTCTTTTTATCTTGCCATTAAAAGCAATATCTACAGTGGTACTCAATGATCTTGTAAGCGGAAGTACAAAGTCGATTTTAGGATTATTCTCTAAATCCTTAAAAAAGCTCTCATCAAGCTTATACCCTGTCTTTAGCTTTAATTCTAAATTTACTGGAGATGACTTTAGGTTATTCTCAAGTGAGGAAATGATACCGTAACGCAAAGAGAATAAGAGTAAGAGAGGTGCAATTACCGAACATAATGCTCCAATTAAACTCAATGAGATCAGACGATTAAAACGCAGTGAGGATACAGCTAACTTAAAGATCATGATTGTCCTCACTAGATACGCTATCATCACAGATTACAAATTGACCTTCATTTGCATCAATCTTTGCATATGACAGTGACTTTAAATTGAAATTTTTAACTAAGAGTAAATCATGTGTTACCACTAAAGCACACATGTCAAGTTGTCTTGATAAGGAGACAATACTTTCAAATAAGATTTTGCCATGCTCAGGATCGAGTGATGAGGTAGGTTCATCAATGAAAACAATCTTAGGTTTGTGACTGATAGTTTTTAAGAACACCGCTCTTTGACGCTGACCTATAGACAATTCATGAGGATATCTATCTAAAAGAGAGTCCATTGAGAATTGTGACATCTTCTCATGTACCTCTTGATACAGAACTTTTGTATCAAGTTTTTTACCTTCTAATTTATAAAAGGAATCCGCACTTACCTCAATTTGCAGTTTTAGATTCTCTTTTATTGTAAGGTATGGGATAAGACCTCCTGTCTGTGGCATATACCCCATTAAAGATGAGCGAACTATACACTGCTCTTTTACAGACAGTTTTGACAGTTCATAACTATCTAAAAGAAGAGACTTTGAAACAAAGTCCTGACGCAATAGCCCCAAGCACTCTAAAAGCGTACTTTTACCGCAGCCAGAGACTCCAGTAATAGCATAGACATCACCAGAGTTTAAACTTAACTCTGGTAACTCTATCTTGTAGCCACAGGAGCCGTCTTTTTGTTTATAGGTATAAGACAGCTCTTTTACTTTAAAAGACACAGCCATAAATTATGGCAATACCTCTAAAGGAATTGGGTAAACAGCCTCAGATGAGTCTTCATCTTTATTAAGCTTTACCCAGCGGGTAGCATCATCATTACACTGCTGATAGTAGCGTAACTTATTCTCTAGATCTTCAACGGTCTGATTCTGTTCATCAGGTCCCATGCTTGACCAAGTATCTTCATCTAATTCCTGGAGTTTGCTCTTGTATGGAAGATCATCTAAATACTCGCCTAAAAGACCTAACTCACCTAACTTTAAGGTGCTCTCCTTACTGATTGAGTTAGGATCACGCCCCATGGATACAGCAACCGAGCGTAACTGATTGAACATATCCTCTGGCTCTAAAATACCCTGATTTGCTGAATCTAAGATTTTTGAGGTTACATCTTTTAGTGATGACAACTCACCTTTAGTCAGTAAGACAACAGGTGTACTTGTTGCCTGACCGTGAGAGATTAAATCTCTGTCAGCAATCCAGCCTGATAAGAAATCAGGTGTCTTAGTACCAAGCTTTGAACCTAGATAAGCTAGTTGCATAGCATGACCTAAAGCTACAGTATCCTGCTGCATCTGTGTATTCTCATTATCAGCAGGTACCTCAGGGGCAGCTCCTACAGCATCTTTACCAAAGGCTAAGAGTTTTACCTGATTAGTAATATTCTGTGCCAGTTCATCAATTTTTTTACCAAAGTTTTTAACGTCACCGGCATTTACTGGATAGTAAAGGGACTTATTGATGGTGTCGTTGTAGGTAAGTTCTTTATACTGACTTTTTGCTTTCTCATGATCGCCGTTACGCTTGCCAGAATCTGTTAAAAGATGCATTGCATACACTGCTACACCTTTGTGGGCTGCTTCTACTTTAAGTTCACGTGCATCTAAACCTGTAGATGAGAGTTTATCAGAGCCTTTAATACCGCCAGCATCGGTAATAAGCACGATATAACGACCGCCATAATTAGACCAGTCAACCTGCTCTAGAGCAGTGTTAATACCTGCAAAAGAGTCCTCATCAAAATACTTACTTGAAACTTTTGCCTGATTTAAAGTGTTTAACTTCTCTTTAAACTGCTTTTCATCTGTAGCTTCACCAGGTTTTACATAAATCTTTGAGGTGTACTCAAGACCAGGTGTTGCCTTAATGTTTGATCTGAAAGACACTAAACCAAAGTGCACACTGTCTGATAACTTTTGCTCTTTAATAGTCTTAGTAATGGCACTAATGGTCTCTTTAGTTCTATCAATGTAAGGCTGCATTGAAATACTTGAGTCAATAACAAATACTACCGCTGCTTTAAAGGTCTTTAATTCATTCTGCTCATTTGAAACATAAACCTTTTTACCTTCCTGTTTGGTAACAGAGGCAATCTTAAGCTCACGCACATAGTTGCCATCATCGAACATAGTCTCTTCAAAATCTAAGATAGGTAACAGATAGAACTGCTTTTGATAATCTACAAAGTGCTCAGGCTCAACTGAAACTACGCCGTCTACATTCTCTTTTGCTGCAACCTTTTTCATCATTGGCTCAACTAAAGCTTTAGGATCTTTTGCTTCAACTATGTTCTGCAAATTCTCTTTATTCTTAAAGATTAAAGCACGGTTTCTGTTAGCAGGATTTGTAAACATTAAAGCTGTCTGCATTTTCCAGTCAATGGTGCAATCCTTGTTTAAGTAGCCTGAGAGCTTACCGGTATCATCAGGACCTACTTTTAAAGTCTTACCATCATCAGCATAGACATAAAAGCGTGAAAAGGCATCTACAACTTTGCCATCCTTATCATCACTTTTAGCTTTTAATCTGCATGATGGAGTAGTTAAAACACGCTGATAAATAGAGCTTTTGCCTTCCATTAACAAAGGAGTATCAGCATAGGCTGAATTTATTGCAAAGGTTAAAAGAACTGCACCAGTTAAAACTTTTAATTTCATGTTATCTGTCCTTTAAAAGCTAATTCTTTAATGCTGACAAGGCGCTCTTAGCATTGTCATTACCTAATTGGGCTGCCTTTTCATACCAGTAAACAGCCTGGCTCTTGTCTTTAGATGCACAAGAGGTAGTCTCTTGAGAATTAGGATCAAAGTATTGTCCATAGGTATAAGCTACAGTTCCATCTTTTCTGCCATAGCTTGAGAACAGTCTCTTGCCTAAATCGCACTTATCTTTAGAAAAAGCATCTTTTGCAAAGGCAGATACTGTAGCACTATCAGGCTTTGAAGCAATACAGTTTTTAATCATGACGTTATCAGGATCTGAAGTGATGACACAAACTGAAGAACCTGCGCTTGAAGAAGCTGTTGCAGCTGAGTTGTCAGCTACATTAGGTTCTGTTTGAGCCGGTTCATTGTCTTGAGGCTCAGTAGTATTATCAGATGAGCTGTTATCTGAGGCTGTGTTATCTGATTGAGAGTTATCCTCAGTTGCAGCATTGTCATCTTTTGCTGAATTATCATTTGCCTCTTCTGTCTGCTCTTTAGGTGTAGGCTCATTAGCACTTGATGAGTTATCTTTTGAACCACCAAAGAAGCCTGCTAAGAACAGAGCTAACAGACCTAAGATAAAGAGTAACAGAATGATTGCACCAATAATGGCAAGGATTTTCCCCTTACCAGAACTCTTTGTAGCTACAGTGGTTGTAGCAGCAGTTGCAACTTCATTTAAAACCGCATCTGATGATTTAATCTCATCAACTGTAGCTTTATCTTCAGTAAAAGTAGGTTCTTTTTTCTCATTAAAGGTAGCAGCGTTAATGCTCTCACCTTCTTTTTTAACGTAATCCTGAATTACTTTTAGTGTTCCTGTTACGCTTGCATCAAAATAAGCAGGATCACCTACAGTTTTTGAACTTACAGGATCATATTCAAGAGCTTTTACTTTAAACTTGCCACCAAATGAATTTACCTTTTGAGCTAGTTCATTGTTAATTTCAGGGGGCAAAGGAGCACTAAAGCCATTATTATCAAATCCTATTTCCTCAGGTTTTAAGGTAACTCTTTTTAACTCTGTACTGCCGTTTGGGTCGAAGAAGGTTAGATCTAGACCTGTACTTACCATCAAGTCGTTTGAAAATGAATTTGACTTTAAAACGATAGAGCAACCATTACTTGTTGGTACTAACTCTGCAATTTTCTCTGCCATATTATCCTTCTTAAAAATCTGTTCACAGTTTTATCAGTGTCTTATGCTAAACCTGCAGCCTGTTCCATAGTATCTAAGTAAGAGCACAACTCATTGTTTTGAGCAGCACTTAGGTTGTACTTACTCTCTGCTGTGAGATTTCTTACACTCATCAAATCAATAAAGACACTAAAGTAATCGTGGTAATAGTGATCCTCAATATTATCAACTAGTGACTTGTCGATATTAGGAACCATACACATATCAGGATCTGAGTACTTAATGTTCTCTTTAAAGAAATCTCTGTCAGAATCATCTTTATCGACATGAGTAATTGATTCTCTATTTAAAGTACCTACATAAAGGTAAGTATTAAAATCAGAGATTAACTTTAAAGCACGCATGCACTGTCCTAAAGCTAGTGCATCACGGCTTGACATATTGCCTTCATATGGCTCTAGTTTTGCAATGACCTCATCTTCGACTTTAAGCGCTGTATAGGCTTTTGATAACTCATTGGTGTAGTTTGTAAGTAATGACTTCAATCTCTCTTTTAAGTCTTTATCTGAGACAAACTGATTATTGTTATCTAAAAAGATTGAATAACAAGCTACAGCCTCAGGATCTTTTTGAACTTCACTTAAGATAGCCTTTCTCTTTTGCTCTGATAAGTTTCTTAACAAGTTTGCATAAATCTCATTAAAGAAATCACCATTACAGATTGATACAAGATTATCCTCTCTCATCTTAGTCAGGGCTCTGGCAAATCTGTAGGAGTTGTTGCTGTTACCATCTGACTGATTGTCAGTGTAATCTTTAAAGGCTTTATCTTTATCAATTTCAATAAAGTCGCGTAAGTAACTTAAAGTACCTGCTACTCTGTCACACTGTAACAGTTCCTGCATAAGTTTAAGCCCCTTAGCATAAGCTTCTTTTTGTGCCTTAGCGCCTTCGCGCTTAGCATACAAGGATAGAGCATCAACAATTTCTTTTACATCTTTTAGAACCAAATCACAGGTTCTGTCTTTGTTAACTTTGTAGTCAGCAAAGTTCTCTCGTAAGAAAGAAGCTAAATAGTTAACACCACCATCACTTGGCTTTAAAACCTCATCAATAGTCTTACAGCTACCGTTTTTTTCATGGTAAACGTACTTTAATTCTGGGCATGAGGAGATCCTAGTCTTGTACTCTTCTATCTGAGTTTTTACGTATTCATTAGGTAAGAAATCAACTTCTTTACCTTTTTCTTTTACGTACATATCATCAGTTTCAGGAATATTTGGCTTTCTTACAAAGAAGAACTGATTAAATGGAACACCTTTTACCCACTCATCAACCCAGGTATGATGGAATGACTCTAAAGCTTTGTTAATCTTTGAGCTGATACCTGAGTAATCCACTACTACAGTAGGATCCCCCTTTTCTTTAGCTCTTTCATTAGATTTTGCTTTATCAAGGCCTAAGCATGAGCAACTGTCAAAACGGGTAAAAGCTCCAATTAAAGGAATTTTGCCAAATTTAGCTCTTTCATCAGCAGTTCTGCCTACATTCTCGTATACCCAGTGCTCAATGCTGTTAATCTGTTCTTCTAAAACTTCCTGCTGTTTAGATACAGCTACACACCATAAGAGCACATCAATTTCATGACGGTCACAGTAGAGTTCAAATAAGTAACCTACCTTACCACGACGCAAGTACTCAGTTGTGTCTGTATTTGGATCTTTAAATTTCTCAATTTCATCAGTTTTTCTTGAGCGACAGCCTGGGAAATCCAAAACATCAAAACCGTCGGCATTACTCTCTTTTGGTAATGGGAAGGAGAACTCACGGGCAGCAAAGGTCAATGAAGCAAAGGAGATGGTCTTTTTTATCTCATTGCCATCGTTTACTATCACCACCTCTACACTCTTACTTGGATCGTCTTTATCTTTAAAGACATTCTTTAAAACACCAATATCAAGTAAGGTACCATCCTCACGGCGACGGAAATCATTTTCATTGGCATTAGGATCTTCAATAAAGCAGTTTAAAGGTACATATACAGAACTTGCCCCTTCCAACTCCAAAAGCTGCTTTCCTAATTCAGTAAACAAAGTAGTAAAGGCATCTAACTCATTCCACAGGATTGAGAACATCTTTGCTCGTCCTGCAAAGTTTAGTTTAGATACTAACTTTCTGCATTCAGACCAGAAATAACAGTCAATTGGGAATTTAGCATTATCACCAAAATCACTTTTAGACTTTCTAATTGCATATTTGGCAATAGAAACTACATCATAGTCATGGATGTAGCTTTTCTCATCTTTTAAAGCATATTTATCAGACTTTAAGTCCTCAAAGAAGTTCTTTAAAAACTCAGTAGAGCCAATTTTCTGGTTTTGTGTTGACAAGTAGTCACATTGAGAACCAGCAGGAACTGCTTTTAAGTTCAAATCTGAGTTATAAGAGTTAATGAGTACCTTGACTAAATCAGCCTCATTAAAGACTTTTACTTTAATTGGAAAGCCTGAAACGCCCTTATCATCAAACTTGGTAAAGCGGGTGACAATACCTGTTGCCTCAAAGTCACCGCCTATAGGGTTCATGTGATTGAAGAAACTTACCTTTTTACCGTCAAAAGTAGCTGTTAAATCATCACCACCAAAGGATGCTAAAGTTGAAACAAGGTAACTTTTACCTGCCTGAGAGGCGCCAAAGACACCTACAGTAGTCTTTACAGGCAGTACATCGTAAGCTGTTTTTGCCTCTTCAATTAAAGAGCAGAGTTTGACTTCAAGAGAATTTCTCTTTTCCTGTACATTCTTATCATCAATACCTTCAAACCAAGGAATTACCTTTTGACATGTTGATGCAACCTCATTGAGGCGGTTATTTGTAAATGTATTTAAAGTCATATGAAACCTTATTTTAGTAATAAACCAGTATTGTTCCAGTATTCTTCATCATCACCTGAGACAGTCTTTAATCTCAGGTTTAAAAATTCCTTGATAGGAGTTTTATTACAGTCACTTTGAGTTGCATCTTCAATCTTCATTAAGAAAATTGATGGAGCATTGTCAGGATCTTCATCTCGCATAAACTTGATACATCCATATACAGGACTGCCGGTGCAAGCTTGCTTGCCTTCATAGGTCTGCCCCTGGATCTTCAAGTCATAACGCATTTTGCCATCAACATTGCCTGTCATAGCTTTCTTTGCGTCCTCTAAGCGACGGAGCTGATCGTCTTTGTAACTTGCAATACAAGGCTCTAAAAGAGAACTTAAAGTACGCAGGAACAGCATACGCTGTCTTTTTTTATTGGCATCTTTCTTTTGAGCAATGGTGTTTTCCAAATCACCTTGATATGAGGCTTTATAGTTTGCTATAGCCTGCTCTTTTAGTTCTGCTCTCTTCTTGTCTGCACCAAAGAGTTTTGACATGCCACCTATTTTTGCATTGTTAGCCTCATCATCGCCATACTTCTGAGCGCTTACCTCAAATTGAGCTTCGATATTTTTAGCATCTTGTGCATTCATGCTTTCAAGGGCAATCTTGCCAGTATCAAAGGCCTCTTTCATCTTAGACAGGCACTCCTGGATATATTCTTTTTCACCACCAGTGTCTACTGCTCTTAATTTAGAGAAAAGCTCTTTATCTAAACGAGCATAGTACTCATCAGTAAAATCTACATCATCAGGGATGATCCACTCTTTAGTATCTTTTACTTTTTGCAGATCATTTACATCATTGTACAGACCTACACTAAAGAGCATTGCTGAATCAAAGTGAGGATCATAGAACTGTCTGTAACCTAGTTTTAAAGGCAACTCAGTGTTGAATTTTAGATTGCCGTCATCATCTGGTCTGGTAATTCCAGGAATGTTCTTTACAACATCGGCTCCAGCCTTGGTAAAGATAGTATCCATGTCATATTTTGATGAGCGCTTTTCTACAGGCTCTGATAACTCAGATTCAAATAGCTGTTCAGCCTTGGTACTGAATCGGTACAGAACCTCGTTCTTATGTAACATACTCTCATTATCTAATGCGCCAAAGTAACGCATAGGAGTTGAGGATGGTAATGGATTAGTGTTAATTCTAAAGTTAATGAGCTTATTAGCATCAGCAATCTTGGTGTAGCCTAAAAGTGCACCAACAACCACTGTAGACTTAGGATCACCGATACGACCTTCTTTTACACCAAAGGATGGATACCAGCCATTACACTTATAGTTGTGCATAGAAATGATTCTATATGGTGATAAGGATGACTTACGCTCAATAAAGCGTCTTAAGCCAGGGATCTTTGAAGGACGTCCGGTTAAAAGCAGGACATCACAGCAGTAAGAATTTACGATGGTATTAAGGTAATTTAAACACTTGCTGATAACTGAATTCTCACCTCGAGAGATATCGTAATTTATCTGGTATAAGTCAAAGACTAATTTTCTAGATAAGAGCTCATAGTCTTTACCTAACTGATTATTTAAGTACTCAATTACGCTATCGTCTACAGCCTTTTTACCCTCTTCTAGAAACACCTCATCATTAGGATTATTCAGCATCTCAAGATTACACTTGTCTTTACATAGGATAAAGTCTTCAACTGTACCCTCAACAGAAATATCAGTATGTCCTGCTGGTACTTTTTCTAAAGATTCAATCCTAGATAAAATTCTGTAAGCAACTTTTGAAAAGATCTGCTCTACTGTCTGTACACGGTTCTTACGATTTTTTACATCCTGTCCAGACATGTTACCTATAATCTTAGATAACTCCTCATTAGAGCCTAATTTTGGAATGATGTAGTTTCTTATGATATCTAAGACTAGATCGTCACCTGCAATCTTAAAGCCATCACGTAAGACTTCTCTTATCTGAATTGATGCATTCTGATTGCTTACTTCTTCAGAAAAATTGCCGTTGTCATAATCAGTTGACTCTTCACACTTTCTGTCAGGGAAGCTGTAATCAGCAATTACTAAATCAGTAGTACCACCACCTATATCAATTGAAGCAATTCTAGCAGATACGGATGAGGCTATCAGATTGCTTGACTTTGGACGGCTGATTTCATTAAATCTGCCATCAGCGTCAGGGCGTCGGATCTCTTTAATAAAGGACTTACAGTTACCGTTGAAGACTCTTTGGGTCTCGTTATACAGATATACCATTTGACCTGCTAAGGTTTCATCCCATTTTAAGAAGATCTGAGGTACTTCAGGAAACATTAAGCGAGCCTTTTCTACATAATGGAACTCGTTAGCTGGAGTTGGATCGTAACCGTAAGCTTTCCAAATAACACCAATTGCCTGATAAGCACATGATCTGAAAATCTCTCGTTCAACATCTGGCATTGAAGGCGGTGTAGTTAGAACAATTGATTTTAGTTTTCTAGGCAAGGCATGATCTTCCATAGATGAGCGGTAATAGTAACTGTTCATCTGCATCATTGCTTGTAAGATGATCTCAATTAACATGAAAGTCATAGCTGACTTTCCTGAGTAATTAGCCTTTAACTGACTGTCGTCACCTGTGCTTGCAAATAAGGCATCTCCAGTTGAATTTAAGAACTTTGATACAGGCAAATAGGTAGCAGCCTTCTCACCTTCTTTGTTCTTTAAAAGATCAAAGTACAGTTTTTCATTCTTTTCATTACGACGGTATACAGGTGTCTGATAATAGGTAGTATTAAATTTCCACTCAGATTTTGGGGTGTCGTTAATCTGCCATAAATAGCGCTTAGGAGAGTTAAGTCCGGTGTTACCCTCGTTACCCTTGGCCATAGCAGCAAGTTTGGTTGCCTCGGTACCAACACGTGCTAATGAAGGCCACTTAAAGGCATCTAATCTTGAGGAGATATCAGAGCAATAGTTAAAATCAAAATTTGCTCTCTGGAACTGAATTCTACTTGCAAAGGCACCAGAATATACATGCTCTGGAGCGTTTAAATCACGAATGATAAGAGGTGTACTATTAGGGAAAGTATCAGAGCTGCTTAACATTGAAGTGCCCTCTTCTACTAACAGACCACAAGTACGTGAATTACCAATATCTAAGATTAAACTTACATCTAAAGAGCTGTCTGTTTCGGTATGAGTTTTATCAAAATGAATGAGCTTAATATCATTAGGCATAAAGAAATGCTTGATGAAAGCTAAAACATTTAGATAGTGCTTTTCATAAACTCTGTTCTTAATGTATTGATCATCATCGGTGGTAGCTTTAGCCTTTTCTGCAGGATTGTTTGTAGATAAAGGATAAATCTCCTTCATGATGCTCTTAATCCACTCTGAGACAAAGCTGATACCGTTTTTACCATTTAATAATGAGGTAGCTTCAATACCATCTCTAAAGGTAAAGCTTGTATCAATATCAACAGAAGTTGGAGCATTGTGCAGAGCTTCATTATCCTGACTGTTATCTACAGTAGTATCAAAGGCTAAGGTTAAGTGATAACGTCCCCCCTTTTCTTCAGCCTGTCTAGCTTCACTTAAATTGACGATTCTTGCACGAGCCCAGTTAGCAGGACCTTCTTTTTTACCTTTATTAAAGTAAGGAACAGGAAACCACACACCATTGAACAGCTTTAAAGACTCTAAAACTCTAACGTCATTTTCAGAATCAAACTCTTCAACAACTTCTCTAGACTGTTCATAATCAAGAGCTTCATCGACAATATATTTATCCTGAGCACGATTTAATCTTAATCTTGCAAAATGATCACCCATGCCACTGATTTTTACGAATTTGCCGAATTTTACATAGGCAGGATAGGTATTAAGATCATCTGACTCAAAGTTGATTTCATTAGCAGGATTTTTGTCAGATTCAAAATTGATTTCAAAGTCTAAGAACTGAACACCAGAATTTGCAATCAGATCAATTTCAGAATTTTCTTCAACAGTAGTATCGCGTGATAAGACCTTGCTGAGTCTTTTTATTGTCAATGGCTGATTTTGCTTCACAAGAATCACCTTATATAAAATATTTTACAAACTGTAAAATAATTTACCACAACAAAGATAAAGGCGCTGAACAAAATCATCTAATTATTATACAGCGCACAAATAGTGCATTAAGAAATTGTAAAGTCTTGGTAGGGCTTGATTTCTGGAGATTTTCCTGAATTTCAGGCATAAAAAAGGCGACATCTAAGTCGCTTCTGAGATGGTGGATGCTATAGGACTCGAACCTATGACCCTCTGCTTGTAAGGCAGATGCTCTAACCAAACTGAGCTAAGCATCCAAGTGGTGGGTTGTGAGGGGGTCGAACCCGCGACCAACGGATTAAGAGTCCGCTGCTCTACCAACTGAGCTAACAACCCACTTGAATGATTTTCTACTTTGCGCATGGTGGGTTGTGAGGGGGTCGAACCCGCGACCAACGGATTAAGAGTCCGCTGCTC
>OJML01000381.1_pt1 | contig 26755 bp, 17 predicted proteins | sample 1597221 | NCBI WGS metagenome assembly OJML01 (sample SAMEA2452123, study PRJEB22498) | human gut metagenome | biome: human feces; feature: human gut; material: feces | place: Australia | collected 2012 | reverse complement strand
TTTTTGTAGATTTTTTGTGAATTTGATTAAAAAGTCCTTGACAATTTGTCTCTGGAAAGACAGCAAAATCTATTCTGATTAGCTGTGGTGCAAGGTTGGCACCATTTGACATCAAGGAGCTGCGTGACCTGACTGCTTATGATGAACTGGAGCTTGATACATTGGGTGAGAAAAAGACAGCACTGTTTGTCATTATCTCCGATACCGATGCGACATTCAATTTCATTGTAAGTATCATGTATTCGCAGTTATTCAATCTGCTTTGTGACAAGGCAGATGATGTATATAACGGAAGACTGCCGATTCACGTTCGGTGCTTACTGGACGAGTTTGCAAACATCGGGCAGATTCCACAGTTTGAGAAGCTGATAGCGACCATAAGGTCGAGAGAAATATCAGCTTCTATTATTTTGCAGTCAAAGTCACAGCTCAAGGCTCTGTACCGGGACAACGCTTCCACGATTGAAGGAAACTGCGACACTACCCTGTTTCTGGGAGGAAAAGAGAAAGATACTCTGAAAGACTTGGCAGAAATCCTTGGAAAAGAAACAATTGACCTTTATAATACCTCGGATACGAGAGGTACGAGCCAGTCCTACGGTCTGAATTATCAAAAGACCGGAAAGGAGTTAATGAGTCAGGACGAGATTGCGGTTATGGATGGCAGCAAGTGTATCATGCAGCTTAGAGGTGTGAGACCATTTTTCTCAGATAAATTTGATATAACGAAGCATAAGCAGTACCCGCTGTTATCCGATTATGACAAAAAGAATGAATTTGACATTGAAAAATACGTCAAGAACCGCAACAGACTCCGCTTTAAGAGGAATGATGTGGTGGATGAGGTATGCGATGTCGGAGAAATCACAGATTAACTTCTGGACGTTGTGACCAGAAGTTGTTTTACAACTGAATAGGGAACTTATGATATGGGAGCTTTTCTAAAAATTATAATTCAGAGAAGCTCCCTTTTTATTTTTTGAAAAAGGAGACAAACAAATGGGCTTTTTTACAACATCAGTAACAGGACTTAAAACAGTAGTAACCGCAATCGGTGCAGGTGTAGGCGTATGGGGTGTGATCAATCTTCTGGAAGGGTATGGTAACGATAATCCGGGTGCAAAATCACAGGGCATCAAGCAGCTTATGAGTGGCGGTGGCATCATCATTGTGGCACAGACGGTAATTCCACAGCTTACCACTCTGTTCTCATAATTCATGGGCGGGATCATTGATAAGATTACTGAATTCATAAAGGAACTGTTGCAGGGATGGGTGCTGACAAACTTTGAAACCATGTTTACCGATGTCAATGACAAGGTAGGCACGATTGCAGGGGAGGTCAGCAAAACTCCAAGCACATGGAACTCCGGTATTTTTGATATGATAAAAACCTTGTCCGACAATGTGATGATTCCCATAGCGGGAATGATCATCAGTTTTGTACTCGTCTATGAGCTTATTTCCATGGTCATTGACAAAAATAACCTGCATGACTTCAATACAGCCATTTTTATCCGCTTTTTTATGAAAGCGTGTATTGCAGTCATGCTTCTTAGCAAGACTTTTGACATTGTAATGGCAGTATTTGATGTGGGAAGCCATATCGTAAATTCTGCCGCATCAGCGATTACCGGAAGCACCAGTATTGATGTGGCAAGTACGCTGCAGACGATGTTCAATGAGCAGTTTTCGGAAATGAGCATAGGAGAGCTGTTGGGACTGGGAATGGAGACCATGATCGTCAGTTTATGTATGAAAATCATGTCAGTCCTTATCACCGTCATTCTTTATGGGCGAATGATTGAAATATATCTTTATGTATCAGTAGCACCAGTTCCCTGTGCAACCGTAACCAACCGGGAATGGGGAACGATAGGAACGAATTATTTTAAGGGGCTTTGTGCTCTAGCATTTCAGGGATTTTTTATGATGGTATGCGTTGCAATCTATGCAGTGCTTGTGGCTGGTGTGGCAGTATCCGACAACCTGCATACGGCACTCTGGTCGGTGGCAGCATATACCGTTATTTTATGCTTTTCACTCTTTAAGACTGGTTCATTATCGAAATCTATCTGGAATGCGCACTAAGGGAGGAACGATATGGCAATATCCGTGCAGGTGCCGAAGGATTTGTCCGGTATCAAGACAAAAGTGGCACTGAACTTAACAAAGAGACAGATCATCTGTTTCAGCGGTGCGGCAGTAGCCGGTATACCCTTGTATTTTTTAACCAAGGGACTGATCGGAACATCAGCCGCATCACTTCTTATGATGGGAGCAATGCTTCCGTTCTTCTTTTTTGCGATGTATGAGAAAAACGGGTTTCCGGCGGAGAAGATTTTGTATTTTATGCTCCGGCAGAAGATACTCACACCGGGCATAAGACCATACCGGTCAGAGAACTTATACAAGCAGTTGGAAGAAAAAGAAAAATTACGAAGGGAGGTTTGTTATCTTGAAGAAAAAGCAAAAGGCAGAACCGGAAAGCCGCAGAAAAAGCAGTTATAAAGGCAATAGCAGGAACAACAGTAAAAGTGGCGGTCTTACCTTTTCAGAAAAGAAGCGTCTTATACAGTTAAAGCATATTTTATCGGGAAAGAGCATTGAGAAAGAAAAGCCGACTACCGCACAAAGGACGATCACTTTTGAAAAGATGTTCCGTGACGGTATCTGTCAGGTCAGCCACCGTTATTATACAAAGATGGTGGAATTTTTTGATATAAACTATGAGCTTCTGGAAGTGGATGACCAGGCGGACATACTGGCACAGTACAGTAAGCTCATCAATTATTTTGATCCGTCTGTGAAGTTTGAACTGGTGCTTTTCAACAGGCAGGTCAACGAGCAGATGCTTACGGAACAGTTTGACATACCGTGGCAGGAGGATGATTTTAACGATATTCGTGAGGAATATACGGAAATGTTAAAGAAGCAGGCGGCAAAGGGCAACAACGGTATCATCAAATCAAAATATCTGATTTTTGGTGTAGAAAGCAACGGCTACAAGGAAGCCAAGAGCCGCCTTAACAACATTGAAAAAGATGTCATACGGAACTTAAACAACATAGGAACCCTTGCGAGGGGACTGGACGGAAAGGAAAGACTACGCATCCTGCATGAATATTTTAATCAGGATACGATGGAGCCTTTCCGTTTTTCATTTAAGGATTTGGCAGAATCCGGTAAGTCGGTCAAGGACTATATTGCACCGCCGGGATTTGATTTCCGCTATCCGAACCGCTTTAAGTCGGGGAATATGAATGGCTGTGTGTCCTATCTGGATATTATCGCACCGAAGTTTACGGACGAGCTGATCAAGCATCTTCTGGATATTGATGCTAATCTTACGATTTCCATGCACATGCAGACGGAAGATCCGGTAAAGGCAATCAAGAAGTTAAAAGCGGTTATTTCCAATATCCAGAAAATGAAGATTGAAGAGCAGAAAAAGGCAGTCCGAAGCGGCTATGATATGGATATTCTTCCAACAGACATCGTGACTTATGAAAAGGACACGCTGGAATTTCTCGATGATTTGAATACGAGCAACCAGAAGATGATCAACATGACATTCCTTATTACCTGTTATGGCAGAACCAAGCGGGAACTGGAGAGCTTAATGCAGAGGGTGTCCGGTATTATTCAGCAGGCAAACTGTGACCTCAGATGTTTACAGTATTTACAGGAGCAGGGCCTTATGGCATCTGCACCGATTGGGTGCAATGAAACCGGAATTGAGCGTACCCTTTCCACAAAGAGTACCGCAATCTTAGTACCATTCTGCACACAGGAATTGTTTATGCCTGCACCGGCAATCTATTACGGATTAAATGCACTCAGCAACAACATGATTATGGCAGACCGCAAAAGGCTCCGTACACCAAACGGAGTTATCTTAGGTACTCCCGGAAGTGGTAAGAGTTTTAGTGCAAAGCGTGAGATTTTAAGCTGTTTTCTTATCACAAAGGACGATATTATCATCTGCGATCCGGAGGGAGAGTATTTTGCTCTTGTGGCAGCACTACATGGACAGGTGGTAAAACTTGCCACCAATTCCAAAGACTATCTGAACCCTATGGATATACAGTTATCCCATAAGGGGGATAAGGAAGCGTTAAAGCTGAAATCCGATTTTATTATTACTCTGTGTGACCTGATTGCAGGCGGCAAGGATGGATTGCAGAACGATGAAAAAGGTATCATCGACGAGTGTATCCGTCATATTTATGATAAGTATTTTGAAAATCCGGTGCCGGAAAATATGCCGCTGCTGGAAGATTTATATGATGCCCTGTTAGCACACAAAAATCCAAAGGCAGAGCGTATCGCAAACAGCCTTGTGCTGTATGTGCATGGTTCACAGAATTACTTCAATCACCATACCAATGTGGACAGCGGCAACCGTATCATGTGCTTTGACATCAGAGACTTGGGAAATCAGTTAAAGGAGCTTGGAATGTTGATCGTGCAGGATGCGGTTTGGAACAGGGTATCGCAGAACAGGGAGCGAAAGATTGCTACCCGTTATTACTGTGATGAGTTCCACCTTCTTCTGAAGGAGAAGCAGACCGCTATTTATTCCGTGGAAATCTGGAAGCGTTTTAGAAAATGGGGCGGTATTCCGACAGGTTTGACGCAGAACGTGGGCGATTTTCTCCGTTCTGAGGAGATTGAAGGTATTTTGGGTAACAGCGATTTTGTATATCTGCTCAATCAGAATGCCAAGGATCAGGCAATCCTCGCTGATAAACTGGGACTATCCGATAAGCAGTTATCCTATGTCACCAACTCCGAGCCGGGAAGCGGTCTGATACTGTTTGATAATGTGGTTATTCCATTCGTGGATAAATACCCGACAGACACCAAGACCTACAGAATTATGAATACCAAGCCGGAGGAATCGGTGCAGAAGGAGGACGCAGTATAAAATGGCAGAAAAAAGACAGAAGAAGCAGGCAGTAAAGGCATTTGAAAAAGAGACATTTTCCAAAGATAAGGAAGTGACTGGAGTAAAACATATAGAACACAGACAGGACAACACCTTTTCTGTGGAAAACCAGTTTAGTGCCAGCGAGAAGCCTGTGAGCAATCTGCCAAGGGATGCGAACCATGGCAGTCGTACAGGAAAAGCAACTTCTGGTCACAGCGTCCAGAAGTCAGAGTTTAATACTGGGACAGAATACAGGAAAAATAATAAGAAAAAATATTACCGACAGCAACAACAGGACACTTCTGGTCACAATGTCCAGAAGTCGGAAGCCGAAGCGGAAAAGACATTCTTAAAGGAAAACAGCTTTATCAATGAGGAAAACGGTAATGCTACAAATTTCCATACAGAGGACGCAGACAGTTTTCAGGACAATTACCACGTTAGAAATACCTACCAACGGTCTGAGGAAAAAGGAAAATATCACAAAAGGCGTGTGCAGAGAGAACACGCACACAGAGAGCGTGCGAAGTCAGAAAATACAAAGCAGTCCGATTATGGAGATTTCCAGACAAAGGATGCCACATTTTCGCAGGGACAGGCGGAAGAATTTACCGACAAAAAAGTACAGAAGGCTTTTGATAAGTCGGAAAAGAGTCGTCAGAAGTTACAGAAAGCAAAGGACAAGATGCCGAAAAAGCGGCAGTATGAGATGAAACGTGTCTTTGATGAACAGACCGGAAAAGCAAAGTATGTGGTGGTTCCGGTGGAAGTGGAGAAGCCATTCAAGCCTGACGGACTTGGAAAAGCTGCGGTTCACAAACTCCAGACCGAAAATATGTATTTTGTGCATCGTAAGATTGCAGAAACAGAAAAGGACAATTCTGCGGTTGAGGGTGCACACAAGACGGAACAGCGTGCCGAGGACATTTATCACTATATGAAGTATCACCGCAAGAGCAAGGCACAGAGAAAGCGTGACCGCCTAGAGCGATTGCAGAAAAAGCAGGTCACAGCAGATATGAAGCTGGAGTATGAGAAATTCATCAGTGAAAATCCACATCTAAAGGGCAACAGTCCAAAGAAACAGTTACAAAGGCAGCTACAGAAACAGCGCATCAAGCGTGAGTATGCCAAGGCAAGGCGGGCAGGAGCAGAAGCCAAGACTGCAAAGGAAACATTTACAAAGACAGCCAATGCTACAACTGGGATTGCAAAGAAGTTACAGGAGATTGCAACCAAAAATAAAACGCTTATCATTACAATCGGCATTTTTGCTTTGCTTCTTATCATGATCATGTCGGCATTATCAAGCTGTGGTTCCATGTTTACCGGAACTGTGACAACAACGATGGCAAGCACATATCTTAGCCTTCCGGCAGAGATTGATGCAGCAGATTTATCTTTTACAGAAAAGGAAATGGAACTGCAAAACAAGATTGACCGGATTGAAACTGATTATCCGGGATATGATGAATACGATTATAACCTTGGTGCAATCGGGCATGATCCGTACACACTGATCAGTTATCTTTCCGCAGTCCATACGGAATTTACTGCCGCAGGAATAGAGAGTGAGATTCAGGAATTATTTGATGCCATGTATTCACTCACTACCGAGGAAGTAGAGGAAACACGGACAAGGACAGTCACAAAGACCGGAACCAGAATAGTAACAAATCCGGACGGGACTACCCGTACCGAGGAATACGAGTATGAGGAGGAAGAAGAATATACCGTAACAATTCTTCGTGTCACACTTACGGTCACACCGTTTGAGAGCATTGTAGCCGGACGCATGGACAGCGAACAGACGGAAATTTTTGGAGCCTATACGGAGACAAAAGGCGGCTTACAGGTCTTTGCTTCTCCGGTTGATTATTACTGGTATTACTATATCAGCAGTTATTATGGCTACCGGAAAAATCCAAACACCGGAGCCGAGGAGCTTCACAGGGGTGTGGATATAGCGGTGCCGACAGGAACGTTTGTATATGCGGCACATGATGGAACGGTAACAGAAGCAACTTACGATTCCTATTATGGAAATTATGTGGTGATTACGGACAGTAAGGGATATACCACAAAATATGCCCACATGGACAGCTTAAATGTGTCCGCAGGGCAGAGTGTAAAAAAAGGTGACAATATAGGCAAAAGCGGAAATACAGGAAGCAGTACCGGAAGCCACCTTCATATCGAATGTCTGTATAACGGGGAATATTATAACCCGTTATTTTATTTTGAAGCAGGAGAACAGACCATTTATGGAGAAACAACGGGCGGCACCGGAGGAGGAACCAGCAATGTGATACCGCCGGAATCCTATGATGATGCAACCATACAGACGCTTATGCGTGAAGCAAACAGGTATCTGGGAATGCCATATACTTTTGGCGGCACAGCTCCGGCTAGTTTTGACTGTTCCGGTTTTGTATGCTGGGTATTTTCAAACAGTGGCGTACATAACCTGCCAAGAACCACAGCACAGGGCATTTATGACCAGTGTACTCCGGTATCAGCGGCAGATGCAAAGGCAGGGGACATTATATTTTTTACAGGAACCTATAATGCAGGACGTCCGGTTACACACGTTGGTATCTACTGTGGAAACGGTACGATGGTGCATTGCGGTGATCCAATTCAGTACACATCAATCAATACTTCTTACTGGCAGAGCCATTTCTATGGTTTTGGAAGATTGAATTAGCGAAGGGAGGAATTATTTTTGTCAGTAGAACGAATCAATTCACAGCTTAAAAAGGTCAGAGAGCAGATAGCACAGCTACAGGCAAAGGAAAAAGACCTTGCAGAACAGAAACAGATGGCGGAGGATGCCGAAGCCATGAAGATCATACGAAAATATAAAATCTCATCGGAGCGTTTGCAGATGTTAAACAAGCTCAGTGAGGATGAAGTCAGAAATTTATTACAGAAACGGGAACAGGAAAAGGAGGTTTCAATCAATGAAAAACAGGAAATTATCGGCTAGGGCGGTAGTGTCCCTTATGCTGTCGGCAATACTTTTTTGTATGCCGATTGGGGCATTTTTTGCCAACAGGACAAATACGATAGAGGTTCATGCGGAGGATACTGCCGAGCAGAAAACGGAAAGTGCAAGTGACGCAGAAAATACAGTTACACCCGGCAATGGCAGGGAAGAAAATTCAGGAACAGATACCGGAGAGGGAAAGACGGAAAATTCCACAGAAGGCACAACAGAAGATTCGTCTGAAGAAACACAGCCTGCCGCAAAATGCACCTGCAAAGAAAAGTGCAGCCAGTATGCGGTGGATGAAGATTGTGAGGTGTGTGCAAAGAACTATAAGGAATGTACCTATATCAATCCGAGCGTAAAAATCACAATCAATACACCTTCTGGGTGGCATAACGATACCACTAAGGTGACAGTCAAAGTAGAAGATACGATAGTTTCCGGTAATTTTACCGTTCAGACAGTAAAGGCGAAAGTCGGGCAGAATGGAAGCTGGACAGATATTACCGAGGATATGTACATAGAGATTTCCGAAAACAGCACTATTTATGTGCAGGTCACAGACCAGAAGGGCAAGACCTATGAGAAAAATCGCTATATCAAGTGCTTTGATTTTACGAAGCCTACCTTAAATGCGGCAGTCAGCGATGGTCTATTGAGCATTCAGGCACATGATACGGATTCCGGTATCAAGGCAATCTATGTCAATGGCTATGAGTTTACAGAGCATACGAATGGAGCCTTGAATATCCGTCTGCAACAGTTCGATGCAGGGTATCAGTATTTCACGATTTCTGCCATGGATAATGCAGGAAATACCTCTGAAATCTATAAAACAGCCAATCCGTATTACACCGATCCGGAGAATAAGGACAGCAATGAAAAAGATCCGGCACAGCAGCTTCCGGTGGATGCGTCTGCAACCAAGCCAAGCTCTGCAACCGCACAGGTCACAGAGCATACGAAAACGGATGTGAATGGAAATACAGTTTCCCAGACAGGCAGTGGAACAACTTCCAGCAGTTCCGCAACAGCAAAGCAATCTCCAAGTACGGGAGATACTTCCAAGGATGCAGACCAGAGCAGTGACAGCCAGACCACAGAAAAAGGCAAGGAATTTTACACAATCCAGACTGCATCAGAAAAGGTATTTTATCTTGTGATTGATCGTGATGGGGAAGATGAAAAGGTGTATTTCCTTACAGAAGTCAGTGAAAACGACCTGCTGAATACCACAACGGATAACAGCGAGACACTTCCGAAAAATTCAGCGGCATTGGAATCTGCAATCCCTACCAAAGACAGCGCATTATCAAACAATAATGCTGATACCACAGGAGATAAAACACAGGGAGCAGAAAGTGTTGAGGACAGCACCGAAGATAGCACGGAAGATACAAGTGAGCCGAAAGAGGATACCGCAAAAGCAGATGGTTCCGGCTTTACATATATTTTAATAGGCATTGCTGCGGTAGCTGTGATCGGAGTGGTATATGTTGTGAAGTCTAAGAAGAAAAAGGAAAACTTCATTGATGAGGATGAAGATGAGGACGAGCTTGACGAGGACTATGATTATGAGGACGAGGACGAAGCCGAGCAGGATTCAGACGAAGCATTCTTAAATGGTGGCGATGATACGGAATCAGAGGACACAGGCGAGAATGACAGTGAAGATAACAGTGACAACGATAATGATGAAGGAAACGGGGAGGAATAGAGATGGAGCTTGTAATTGCAGAGAAGCCGAGCGTGGCACAGAGCATTGCGGCAGTTCTTGGTGCCACACAGCGTAAGGACGGTTATTTGGAAGGCAATGACTATCTGGTATCATGGTGTGTGGGACATCTGGTAGAACTGGCACAGCCGGAAAGCTATGAGGAAGCATGGAAGAAATGGAGCTATGAGAGCCTTCCAATCATTCCGCAGGAATGGCAGCATGAAGTGAAAAGTGATACAAAAGCACAGTATCAGATTTTGAAAAAGCTCATGCATGATGACAGGGTGGATGCAGTCGTGTGTGCTACCGATGCCGGAAGGGAGGGAGAGTTGATCTTCCGCCTGACCTACAACATGGCAAGGTGCAGAAAACCGATGAAACGATTATGGATTTCTTCCATGGAGGAGAGTGCTATCCGTGACGGCTTCCATAATCTTCGTCCAGGCAGTGATTATGACAATCTGTACAAGTCAGCATTATGCAGGCAGGAAGCAGACTGGCTTGTGGGTATCAATGGCACTAGGCTTTTTACGGTATTGTATGGTGGCAAGGCATTAAAGGTCGGCAGAGTGCAGACACCGACACTTGCCATGCTGGTAGACCGTGAAAGTAAAATCATGAATTTCAAGAAAGAAGCCTATTATATGGCTCATATCATGGAAAATGGTCTGGATGCTGTATCGGAGCATATCAGTGATAAAACGGAAGCAGAGAGGATTGCAGGAGCCTGTGAAAACGGACAGGCTCTTGTCACTTCTGTGATAAAGGAAGAAAAGTGGGTGGCACCACCGAAACTCTATGACCTTACCACACTCCAGAGGGATGCAAACCGTCTGTTTGGCTTTACTGCCAAGCAGACATTGGAATATACGCAGAGTCTTTATGAGAAAAAGTTAGTAACATATCCGAGAACAGACAGCCAGTACCTTTCCGATGACATGGAGGGAACAGCGAAAAATGTGATTGAGGCAATTTTCAATTCGCTGTTATTTGAGCAGAATATCATATTCAATCCAGATATTAAAAGAATTTTGAATAGCAAGAAAGTGACAGACCACCATGCAATCATTCCGACCATGGAGATCATCAAGCAGGACTTAAAGGCAATCCCAGAGAGCGAAATGAAGATACTTTCCCTTTGTGCAAACCGTCTGCTGTGTGCGACCGGGGAGAAGCACATTTATAATTCCACAAAGGCAGTGATTACCTGCAACAATACTGTATTTAAGGTATCTGGCAAGGAAGTGTGGAAAAATGGATGGAAGGAATTTGAGGATTTCTTCAAAAATTCCTATAAAACCGCAGAGGATAAATCGGATGCAGAGGAAGAAAAGAAGCTGCCGGAGCTTCGTGAGGGCATGATGATTGCAGTGGAGCAGACAAAGGTTTCCGAGCATTTCACACAGCCGCCAAAACATTACACTGAGGACAGCCTGCTGTCCGCCATGGAGCGAGCCGGAGCAGAGGATATGGGTGATGAAGTGGAGAGAAAAGGACTTGGCACACCTGCCACCAGAGCCGATATCATAGAAAAGCTGGTAAAAGACGGATTTGTAAAGCGTGAGAAAAAGCAGATGATTCCGACAGAGGACGGAATGAAGCTGATCACGATACTTCCAGATGTAGTAAAATCTCCGAAACTGACCGCTGACTGGGAGAATGAGCTTACTCTTGTATCCAAAGGAGAAGTTGCTGCAGAACAGTTTATGTCAGGTATTGAAGCAATGGTAACTGATCTTGTAAAGACCTATCACAGCGTTAGTGATGAACATAAAGCCATGTTTGGCACAGGCAAGGGTGGACAAGAAGTGCTAGGCAAATGCCCGAAGTGTGGTGCTGATGTAGTCAAGGGAAAATTCGGAGCGTATTGTACCGGGAAATGTGGCATGAATGTTGGCAAGGCACTTGGGGTAACACTTTCCGATACACAGGTCAAGAGCCTGCTTCAAGGGAAAAAGATACTTGTAAAAGGATTAAAAGGCAAGAAAGGCAGCTATGATGCTTATTTGATTCCGGAGAGCATAGAGGAGTTTTCCTATACGAAGGACGGTAAAGAAATCAAGGGATTCCAGTATAAGTTTAAGATGGAATTTCCACCGAAAAAGGACAAATAGAAGAAAACAATTCCAAAATAATTTGTAAGATTTTGTCGAAAACTGTCATGTATATAGTGAAGGGAGGACTTTGGCATGAATAAGGAAAAAGAAATAGATATGCTGAAAGAAAAACTTGACTATTATACGTTGGTAGCAACCGATGAGGAATTTGATGCCGAGGAAGTTATAAAAATTGTAAAAAGGCTGGAAGAACTTGAACCGACAGAAGCACCGGAAAAATCTGTCGATGAATTTTTGGACGATTTCTGGAAATATTGCGAGGAACGAGAAAGGGAGGAAAAAATACTAGAAGAATTTCGGAAGCAGAAATAGCTGTATCTATGATGAAAAAAGTGTGGTATTATGAGAGAAAGAAATTTACAAATCGGAAGTTGACAAGGAGTTTTGATAGCGTGAAAAAAATATTTCTTAAAATTGTGATAGGGGTTGTTCTTGTTTGTATTTTATTTGTTTGTTTTCTTTATACGAACAATGAGATCGGCGTGACTTCATCTAAGCTGGAGGCAGATATTCGTTCGTCGCAGAAGATTAAGGATGATTGGACGGTCGATGGAAGCGTTTCCAGCACGATGGCTGCATATATTTCTTACCCTCAGGATTTGAGTGACCATTCTTTTTCCGTCTATGTCAACCGCCCTGGTCTTTCCTTTGGATACTTTTTCCGTGGGGGTGGAAACCTTTCGGGGGTTCAAAGAGGAATTGGCGAGTACACCGTAGAAGGATATAATGAGCGAGCATTTATTTCTATGAATCAGCAACAGGTAACACAGCTTGAAATAGATGACGGCAACACAATTCAAGTGCTTGACATTGACAGCAATAAACCTTTTGCGATTGTTTTGCCTATAAATGCGGGAACCATTACATTCTATGATGTGAATGGCAATACTGTGGAATACTGGAACAATTCTCTTTGACAACTTCAAGTTTGTCGGTGCAACACTAATACCACACATAACTAAAATAACAACACAGCGTCAGAGCGTATGGGAAAACCTGTACGCTCTAATTTTTTATCAAAAAATGGAGGAAAACACATGGAAGAAACAAATGTAACAATGACAGCAGAGGAAATGCAGGGTGAGCCTGCGGCAAAGGAAAATGAGACAAAGGCGGAGAAGTTTATCCGTATTGGTGAGTACCGCATGAATAAGGCGGTGGATGCTATTGGCAGACTGGAGAATCTTGCAAATCGGGGTTCCTACGAATATACACAGGAACAGGTAGATGCTATGTTTCAGGCATTAGAGGGGAGGGTTGCGGAAGTTAAGGCGAGATTTACGCCTAAGAAAGCGGCTGAGAGTAAGACTTTCAGCTTTGGTACAACAGAATAGGAATGTAACGGGAAGTAAGGGAAAGGCAGTCATGTAGTGTATGTGGCTGCCTTTTTGTCGTATCTATGACAGGAAGGAGAACTGTGTGAGAAAATATGATTTTATATCGGCTCTGGCAAAAGAGACAGCAGCCGAGGTTGTCAAAAATCGTGAGGAATGGATGAAATACCTGACTACAGCGGCAAGGCTGTATAAGTATCCGTTCCGGGAACAGCTTTTGATCTATGCACAAAGACCGGACGCAACAGCGTGTGCTTCCATAGAACTGTGGAATGAGCGGATGCACTGCTGGGTAAACAAAGGGGCAAAGGGTATTGCACTTCTGGACGAGGACGAAGCACATGGCAAGCGTCTGAAATATGTTTTTGATGTTTCAGATGTCCATGCGGCAAGGAGAATCGGACGGTATCCGGAACTCTGGGAATTACATGAGGAACATAAGGAAGATGTAATTAAGCGTCTAGAGCAGACTTATGGTGCTACCGATGATAAGAAGCTGTTTGAAGAAAGACTTATTGAGATAGCTGAGAGGATTGCGGCAGATTATTATGAGGAATTGCTGCCGGATTTGCAGTACATGATCGAGGGCAGCTTCCTAGAAGGACTGGACGAGCAGAATGTCGGTATCCGTTTAAGAGATACTTTATCTGAGAGTATTTCTTTTACACTTTTATCTGCCTGCGGTGCAGATATGCAGGAGTATGGTTCGGAGTTTGCTTTCGATTTTATCCATGAATTTAATTCCATGAACACCCTTGCGGTACTTGGAGATGCAGCTAATGAACTTGCAAAACCGGTACTTTTAGAAATTGGAAGAACCATAAGGGCATATAACAGAAGCCACGAACAGGAACAAACAGAAAATTTAACGCAGAAAAGACTTGCAAATACTTCTGAAATAGACTACAATGCGTTAAAGCGTGAAAGCGAGAGCGGACATGAGGAATATATTGACAACAATCAAAACAGCGTAGAAAGGGGCAATAGCAATGAATCTGACATACGAGAAGAATGGGGATTATCTGATCCCGACATTACAGGCGGACAGTCAGCCGGAGGGAACCGTAACGAAGTACGGAATGATGAGGGAGACTTATCTGAAGGAGAACCACAGGGGCGTGTACTCAGCGTTTCTTCTGAAAGGGACATTGAAAGAACACCTGCTGACCATTCAGAAGCAGGCAGAGGAGAGAATGGAGAAGCTGATAAGCCAGATGGCGGCAACAGAGGGAGTGACAGAACAGCTCAAGGAAACCGATCAGATGCTTTGGGTAGCGAAGATGAACAGCATTCGGAACCGAGCAGAGGAAGTGGTTCTGGGAGAACTGGTTTACAGTCTGTAACAGACACAGATGATCTTCTCCGGGGAGAAGCACCGGAACCCACCTTTACACAACTCAGCCTGTTTCCTTCTTTTGAGGAGCAGGTCGGAACAGTCGCAGCAGCGGAAGCAAGTATGAAATATACCATGCCCGCTGCTTTTTCTTTGCCACAGAATGAGCTTGAAACCATTCTTCGCAGTGGTGGAGGAAAACAGCACAGCAGAAAGCGTATCTTTGCAAAGTACACAGAGGGCAGAAATGCCGAGCAGATGGTGGATTTTCTGAAAAATGAGTACGGACAGACCGGAAAAGGTTTTGAAATCAATGGAAATCCAGTATCAGTGTGGTTCGATGAGCATGGTATGAGCGTCGGCTATGGAACACAGGCAAGGGAAACACCGATTGTCACGATGGATTGGGAAGATGTGGAGAGCCATATCCGTTCCATGATCGAAAATGGTACTTATATGAGTGCCAGTGAAGCATTTCTTGTAGATACACAGGAGAGAAATCGTGTTGCCAATCAGATCTATTTCTTCCTGCGAGATGGAATGGATGAAATGCCGGAGGAGCTTGGCTTAAAAGCAGGAAATTATCCGGAAAGTGAAGCAAAACTCATGGAGCTTCTTTCCACCCATGAGGGCAGGGAACAGCTTAAAAATATCTTGGAAGATGCGGCAGAGCGACTTGCATCGGGTGAAGCCGAATTAAAATGGCGGCATGTGAAATCACCGGAATATCTGTTATCGGAGATAGCAGACCTTGACAGGGAGAGACTGGAATTTCCATTGCCGGATGCGGTGGAGGTAGCACAGGAAGATTTTATCACACAGGATGAAATCGACTATGCACTTGGCAGAGGAAGCGGCTATGAGCATGGAGCTTTCCGCATTTATGAGTATTTCATGGAAGGACATGACCAGAAAGAAACAGTTGCTTTTCTGAAAAATGAATATGGTATTGGCGGCGGTTCCGGTGGACTTCCAGGCAACGATGATTCCCATAATGAACATGATGGAAAAGGTATCCGTCTGGAGAAGGGCAGCTATGGAAATCCGTATGCAAAAGTGCTTCTGAACTGGAATGTAGTCGAGAAAAGGCTACGTGAGCTGATCCATGAGGATAAATATTTATCTCCACAGGGGAAAGAAAACTACAAGGCATACAAGGAAGAACAGGCAGAGAAAGCAAGACAGCGAGAGCTTTCCCGTCTGGAGCATGGACAGCGACTTGAATGTAAGAAGGACATCGAAGCCTTGATTGCCGAGAAATTCAATGGTTTTGTGCTTCCGAGGAATACCGCAGATGAAATCATAGATAAATATGGCATTGACTGTGTGGAATTTGTTCTTGCAAATACTGTCACGCATTTTGATTATGATGGGCGGTTTTCGCAGAACAATAAGGAATGGGCAAAAGGCATTGTTGCGGAAAATGAGTGGCAGAATAATGATCTGATTTTAAGTTCACATCCGGCAGTATTGGACGGATTTACCAATCAGGCAAGAAGATATATCAATGTATTGTGGGAAAAAGAAAAGGAAGCACAGGAAAAGGTCACGATTGATGGATATGAGTGTGCTCTGGTTGATCAGTGGGGCAGTGAGGAAGAAAAATATCTGCTTGGAAATAACATTGCGGATAACAGCTTTTATTATGCACAGGTCAATGGGAAAACCTTTGAATATGACCATAAGCCGGAGCGTAGCGAGGTAGAGGACGATTATATCAATGCCATTGCAGAGGAAGATATTGACCGACACGAAGCAGAGGTGTTTTCAAGGTTTGAGGGGACGGATGGTATCGCAGAGCCGGATGAAACTGAGCCACAACAAGAATTTTCACAAGAGGAATCGCAGAAATTATCATGGCATGTGGTACATGATGCAGATGATGAATATGGCAATCCGACACAGTGGAGTGCAACCTTATCAGAGGGAATATTCCTTTGGATTGATAAGGAAGTGGACGGATATGCTATTTATGATACGGCAGACACCACCCGTCCGGCATTGGAGACATTTTCGACTTTGCAGGAAGCAATGGATTGGGGGAATGAGCTTGCAGAAAGTGGCAGGGAAGCAGAAGCGGAGTTTTCTGACGAAAAGGAACAGAATGTTGTTACAAAACAGACAGAAGATGAACTGGACAGTATAGATACGCAGTCTGCCCGTGAGAGTCTGGAGAATGGTGAAGCAGACCGACAGACAGAGGAAATGCTGTCACAGGTGCTTACAGGAGACTGGGAACCGATTACTCTTCCTTCACAGGAAGAAAATAAACCAGTACCGGATAAAAGCAACGCTGTCAATTTCCATATCAGCGATGACCGCTTGGGCGAAGGCTCTCCAAAAGAGAAATTCCAGAGAAATGTTGCAGCAATCAGGCTGTTGGAGCAGATCGAGGGCGAAAACCGTTATGCTACACCGCAGGAACAGCAGATTTTATCCCAGTATGTCGGCTGGGGTGGTCTTGCCGATGCGTTTGACGAGAGCAAATCAAACTGGTCAGCAGAATATCACCAGTTAAAGGAACTGCTATCACCGGAGGAGTACCGCATGGCAAGGGAGAGTACCTTGAATGCCCATTATACAAGTCCGGTCATTATCCGCCAGATGTACGAAACATTGGAGAAAATGGGATTTTCCAAAGGAAATGTACTGGAGCCTTCCATGGGTATCGGCAACTTTTTCGGTATGATGCCGGATTCCATGAAAGAGAGCAGGCTTTACGGAGTAGAGCTGGACAGCATTACCGGACGCATTGCAAAGCAGCTTTATCCGCAGGCAGATGTGCAGATCAAAGGCTTTGAAAAGACCGATTATCCGAATGATTTCTTTGATGTGGCAATCGGAAATGTGCCTTTTGGTCAGTATAAAGTGGCAGATAAGCAGTATGATAAAAATAATTTCCTGATTCACGATTATTTCTTTGCAAAGACGTTGGATAAAGTGCGTTCCGGTGGTGTGGTTGCTTTTATCACAAGTAAAGGAACTATGGACAAGGCAAGTTCGGAGGTCAGAAGATACCTTGCACAGCGTGCAGACCTGCTAGGTGCGGTGAGACTTCCGAATACCGCATTTAAGGCAAATGCAGGAACAGAAGTGACTTCGGATATATTATTTTTCCAGAAGCGTGACCGCATGGTAGAGCGTGAGCCGTACTGGGTACATCTGGGAGAGGATGCAGATGGCATTGCAATGAACGCTTACTTTGCACAGCATCCGGAGCAGATCGTAGGAAAGATGGAAATGGTATCCGGTCCTTATGGCATGGAAAGCACCTGTAAGGCAGATGACAGCAGACCATTTGCGGAGCAGTTAGCGAAAGCACTTCAAAACATTACGGGACAGATTGATACGATTGATCTGGATGAGGAGCTTGCGGATGATATGAGCAGGCAGAGTATTCCGGCTGATCCGTCCGTTAAAAATTTCAGCTATACCGTAGTTGAGAATGAAGTGTATTACCGTGAAAATTCTGTCATGAAGCCTGTAGAAGTATCAGACACCGCAAAAGAACGTATCAAGGGAATGGTGGCAATCCGTAACTGTACGCAGGAGCTGATTGATATGCAGCTTGAGGAATATTCCGATGCGGCAATCAAGGGAAAACAGGCGGAATTAAACACATTATACGATTCTTTCTCGAAAAAATATGGTCTGATCAATTCGCAGACGAATAAGAGAGCCTTTAATCAGGACAGCAGTTATTGCCTGTTGTGTTCTTTGGAAAAACTTGATGATGAGGGCAATTTCAAGGGCAAAGCGGATATGTTCACGAAGCGTACCATTAAAAGGGCAGAGGTGGTCACAAGTGTGGATACTGCAAGTGAAGCATTGGCAGTATCTTTAGCAGAGAAAGCTAAAATCGACCTTGATTATATGGCAGAGCTGACTGAAAAGGACAAGGATACGCTGATTGAGGAGCTTCGTGGTGTTATTTTCCAGAACCCGCTTACCGATGTCTGGGAGACAGCAGACCAGTATCTCAGCGGAAATGTGCGTGAGAAACTTGCCATTGCAGCAACCTATGCAGAAAATCATCCGGAATATGCTCCAAATGTGCAGGCTCTTACGCAGGTACAGCCGAGGGAGCTGGACGCATCGGAGATTGAGGTGCGTATTGGTGCCACATGGATTGATCCAAAATATATCAATGATTTCATGCGTGATACGTTCCAGACACCGGAGCATTTATTCCGCAGAGATACGATTGGGGTGCAGTTTTCGGGTGTGACCGGAGAGTGGAACATTAAAGGGAAAAACGCTGATTTTGGAAATACGCTTGTCAACATGACCTATGGTACAAGCCGGGTAAATGCCTATAAGATACTGGAAGATTCCTTAAATCTGAAAGACACAAGAGTTTATGATACCATTGAGGAAGATGGAAAGGAAAAAAGAGTTCTTAATAAAAAGGAAACCATGATTGCAAGCCAGAAGCAGGAAGCGATAAGGGAAGCATTTAAGGACTGGGTATTCCGTGATCCGGAGCGCAGGCAGACACTTGTGGCAAAATATAATGAGCTTTTCAATTCCACCAGACCAAGAGAATATGACGGTTCACATCTGAAATTTCCGGGTATGACACCGGATATTGAATTAAAGCCGCATCAGAAAAATGCGGTTGCCCATGTGCTGTATGGGGATAATACCCTGCTTGCACACTGCGTTGGTGCCGGAAAGACCTTTGAAATGACAGCGGCGGCAATGGAAAGCAAGCGTCTGGGACTATGCCAAAAGTCATTATTCGTGGTGCCGAACCACCTGACTGAACAATGGGCAAGTGATTTCTTACGGTTATATCCAGGAGCAAATATCCTTGCGGCAACGAAAAAGGATTTTGAACCCGCCAACCGTAAGAAATTTTGTTCCCGTATTGCAACAGGTGATTATGATGCCGTTATTATCGGGCATAGTCAGTTTGAAAAAATCCCGTTATCACAGGAAAGACAGGCAGCCACAATCGAAAAACAGATTGATGAGATTGAGCTTGCTATTGATCAGGCAAAAAGAGACAACGGGGAGCGTTATACCATTAAGCAGATGGAAAAATCGAGGAAAGCATTGCAGGTGCGGCTTGACAAGTTAAATGACCAGAGCCGTAAGGATAATGTCGTGACTTTTGAGCAGTTGGGTGTAGACAGGCTGTTTGTGGATGAGAGCCACAATTACAAGAACCTGTTCCTTTATACGAAAATGAGGAATGTGGCAGGCATCGCACAGACAGAAGCACAGAAGTCATCTGATATGTTTGCCAAGTGCCAGTATCTTGATGAAATCACAGGCGGCAAGGGTGTAACTTTTGCGACCGGAACGCCAATTTCCAACAGCATGACGGAGCTTTATACGAATATGCGTTATCTCCAGTATGGTACGCTTCAGAAGCTGGGACTGGGACATTTCGATGCGTGGGCGGCTTCTTTTGGGGAAACACAGACCGCCATAGAACTTGCACCGGAGGGAACCGGATACCGGGCAAAGACAAGATTTGCGAAGTTTTTCAATCTTCCGGAGCTGATTGCACTTTTCAAGGAGAGTGCGGACATTCAGACACCGGATATGTTAAAACTTCCTGTGCCGGAAGCAGAGTATGAAAATGTGGTATTAAAGCCGAGTGAATTTCAGAAAGAAATGGTGGCGTCTCTTGCGGAACGTGCTGAAGCAGTCCGGGACAGACAGGTGCAGCCTTACGAGGACAATATGCTAAAGATTACCAATGACGGAAGAAAGCTGGCACTTGACCAGAGGCTGCTCAATGATATGCTTCCAGATGAGGAAAATTCCAAAGCGGCAACCTGTGTGGAGAAAGCCTATGAGATATGGGAGAACACCAAAGAGCAGAAGTCAGCACAGTTGATTTTCTGTGATCTTTCTACACCGAAAGGCGATGGCACTTTCAATGTGTATGAGGATATAAAAAACAAGCTCATGGAAAAGGGAGTGCCGGAGCAGGAGATCGCATTTATCCATGATGCCAATACAGAACTTAGAAAAGCAGAGCTGTTTGCAAAAGTAAGAAGCGGACAGGTTCGTTTTTTATTAGGTTCCACAGCAAAAATGGGAGCCGGTACGAATGTGCAGGACAGATTGATTGCACTGCATCATCTGGATGTGCCTTGGCGTCCTTCTGATATTGAACAGCAGGAAGGTCGTATTTTACGACAGGGCAACCAGAATGATAAGGTCAAGATATTTCGTTATGTTACGGAAGGTACGTTTGACAGTTATTCGTGGCAGCTCATCGAGAATAAACAGAAATTCATCGGACAGATCATGACCAGCAAATCCCCGGTGCGAAGCTGTGAGGATGTGGACGAAGCGGCACTTTCCTATGCAGAAGTCAAGGCACTTGCCACAGGTAATCCCTACATAAAAGAAAAAATGGATCTCGATATTCAGGTATCGAAGCTGAAACTGATGAAGGCAAACCATACCAGTCAGAAGTACAGGCTGGAGGATAACATCACACAACATTATCCGCATCAGATCGCCATTTTCAAGGAGCGTATCGAAGGCTTTACCGCTGATATGAATAAATATGCGAAAAATAAGCCGGAGGATAAGGAGCAGTTCTTTATGCAGGTGGGTGGAAAATCATACACCGACAAAAAGGAAGCTGGAACTGCAATCATAGCCATGTGTAAGGAGATTAAAGGCATCAATGCCAGTGCGGATGTAGGTGAATATCTTGGATTTAAGCTGAATGTAACCTTTGATTCTTTTAACAATAAATTTGTGATGAATGTCAAGGGAGCCATGAGCCACCCGATGGAAGTCGGCTCTGATCCGCTTGGAAATATCACAAGAATCAACAATGTACTGGAAGCCATGCCTTCACAGCTTGAGGAAGCACAGATGAAGCTATCCAATGTGAAACATCAGCTTGAAACAGCAAAAGCAGAGGTAGACAAGCCATTTCCACAGGAAGCAGAACTTTCCGAGAAACTGGAACGTCTTGCAGAACTTAATGCCTTGCTTAACATGGATGAAAAGGGCGATGATGCGATTGGCATGGATGACGAAGCCACGGAACCGGAAAAACCACATGAAGATGTGAAATCGGTGGATGAAAAAGGGGATGAGGTTGCTGATATGCCAGCAAAGCAGAGTAATCTTGGAAAAACGATTACGGATGATAAGCTGTCAGACCGACCAGCAGAACGGACTTCATTGCAAGAAAGGCTCGCAGTAATGAAGGCAAGAGTGTCTGGGACACCTGCAGAAAGGGATGCAGTGGATAAGGCAAAGGGGAAAGATCAGATTTTATAAAAAGTTTTATTCCCAACTTTATTCCCAACCTGTCAGAACTATTCGGGTTGGGAATAAAAGCAGGATTATTAAAAATGTTATAGCAGTTGATGTAAGGGCAGTCAGTAGTGGCTGCCTTTTATCGTACAAAATGGAGGTCATTTATGGCAGAAAATAATACAGAAAAACAGCGTGTGCAGGAGCTTACGGATAAACTGGAGCAGGGATTGCAGGATTTATTCAACAGTGACAGTTACTGCAATTATCTTAGCACGATGTCAAAATTTCATAATTATAGTTTTAACAACACGCTATTAATTGCGATGCAAAAGCCTGACGCTACGCTAGTGGCCGGATACAAGGCTTGGCAGAAGAATTTTGAGCGTCATGTAAATAAAGGGGAAAAGGCAATCCGTATCCTTGCACCTGCACCCTATAAAATTAAAGAGGAACGGGATAAGATTGATCCGGTTACACAAGAGTTGTTGCTTGATAAGGACGGAAATCCGCAGAAAGAGGAAGTCGAGATAACAATTCCGGCATTCCGGGCAGTATCTGTTTTTGATGTGTCACAGACAGACGGAAAGCCGATACCGGAACTTGCGGCAAAGGAGCTTCTTTCAGATGTGGAAGGGTATCAGGATATGATCAAAGCGGTAGAAGCCATTTCACCAGTACCGATTGAACTGGAGGAGATAGCCGGAGATTCCAAAGGCTATTATGACAGGGAAGCAAAGCGGATTGCGGTACAGGAAAACATGAGCGAGAGTCAGACATTAAAGACCATGATCCATGAGGTGGCTCATTCTAAGCTGCACAGCAAGGAAGTGGAGCAGGACGAGCAGATGAAAAAAGACCGCAACACCAAAGAGGTGGAAGCGGAGAGCATTGCTTATACGGTATGCCAGCATTTTGGAGTGGACACTTCCGATTATTCCTTTGGATATATTGCCGGATGGAGCAGTGGCAGAGATACCAAGGAACTGAGAGCTTCCATGGATACGATACGGAGGACAGCTTCGGAGTTGATTACCGGGATAGAGGAACAATTACAGGAATTACAAAGGAACAGGGAAGTATCACAGGAACAGACAAAGGAAAGTATTCTCCTCATACAGAATACTGACCTTTCAGAGTTCAGTCTGCTTGATGTATATGGCATGGACAGACCGGAACTGATGCAGGCATTGTCAGAAATGACAGACGATGACAAGTTGAGCATACAGGCATATTTGGAAAGCAGGGGTGCATGGACAACGGAAATCGGCAATCAGGATTCCAGAGAGTACGGAGAGTATCATCTGGATGTGCGTTATAACACAGATACAGATGAGCTGATTGATATGAAGGAGAGAAAGGCGGTCTATGATAAGGCAATGGAGCCGATCAATGCCGATGATGTGGTTGTTAAGTTCGCTTCCATTTTTGAAAGCGAATGGGAGGTTTTGAAAATCACAAATATGTTGAGGGATGATGTCAGAAAAATGCTCAAAGATATGGCTTCTCTTGATGAAAAAGAATGGGATGGCAATTACCTTTCATATATGGAAAAACAGGGAGCGGAAATCACGTTACTTGCGTCCAGTAGTAAGGAATTAAACGGAAATATGCCGGACTTTTGGGATTATGAATACGATTTTGATGCAGGTCTGACGGATGCGGAGAAATTGTCTGTCATGCAACAGGCAGAGCATATCATTAACCGGTTGGAGCATGGACAGCCTGCCTTTTCTGATGATGAAAGAAACTTGATTGTAAATTATGCTTATAAGCTGAGTAATGTGGAGAAAACAAGGGAGCTTGCAGAACATATCTATGCACAGGAGACAGAGGGCAATCAGGATGTGGCACTTGCAATGATAGATGCACAGGCAGAGATCGACGCACTGCCGGATAGCATGGTCGGAATATCTGAAATGCAGGAGTATGGCTATACATGGAATGAAATGCTTCCGCTGACGCAGGAGAGGGCATTGGAACTATTTGACCATGACTTGCCTGTGTATCTTCTGCATACGGATGGTTCCGAGAGTACTGTAGCTGATAGAAAACAGATTTTAGAGCATGATGGAATGTGCGGAATAGAAAAAGGGGACTGGCAGAATGAACGGAAACTTCTCATGATGCAGGAAGAACTTACAGAGAGTAATTCCAACAGGGAAGCACTGCTTTTATATGGAAATACCGATAAATACGGTATTTACCAGTTAAAGGATAATCCCGAACTGGACAAGTTCCGCTTTGAGGGAACGGAAAGCCTGAAGCGTATGGGAATAACCAAAGACAATTTTGATGCGGTATTGCCGGAAAATTATAAACTGGTGTATTTGGGCGAATTGTCAGAATTGCAGGGACGGACGCAATCGGAAACACTGGAAGCAATCTATAAAAAGCTTAATATTGACCATCCGGCAGACTACAAGGCACATTCACTGTCGGTCAGCGATATTGTGGTATTACATGAGAACGGGGAAAACAGCGCACACTTTGTAGATTCTTTTGGATTTACAGAACTGCCGAAGTTCATGCTGACACTGGAGGGCAAGGAAAATGAGATAGAGACAGAGCTTGCGGTACATATCGCAGACCGCTATATTCTCATGCATGAATGTGATGAAGGATACGATTACTCCATTCTGAATGAACAGTATCACTTGCTAGATGGCGGTGTCTACGATAACCCGGATATTACGATTCAGCGTGCAATGGATATGGTGATTGCGGATTTGAAAGAACCGAGGTTTTCAGCGGTCACAGAGCAGTATTATCGTGATGAATTTTTGCAGGGCGAGGTGTATGCAGGTTCTGAAGCAGAGATTACATTGAAGCAAAGGTATGGAGCGAGAAGATCTGACAAAATGTGTGGCAGTAACACAGGGCGATGAAGCATGTCCGTGATAATGATACTTCCGGATTGTAAGGAAATTTGCAGTCCGGTCAATTTGAATGACGGTGCAAGACCGATGTGGACAGAGTAATGATCTGTCACCTGTATTGCATTTTTATCTGCCTATGAGAGCCGGCAAGTGAATTGTGGGTTGTCATTGGCAGATAAAATGCGTGTTAAATTTAAGGAGGATTTGAGTAATGCAGAGGATGCCAAAGGTAATAAATAAGAAAAGACTGGTCAGATATAAGGAAGGGGCAGAAATGTACAGCATGGGTATGAATAAATTTCAGACTCTTGCCAAAGATGCGGGAGCAATTCTGAAGATAGACAGAATGGTGTTAGTAGACCTTGATGTGTTTGACCAATATCTTGAGTCATTTCGGGTGAAATAAATTTTGCAGACAAGGAAAAAGATTTTGGTTTAACCAAAATTCACTTGACTTTTGGTTAAACAGAAAGTATAATGATTATGAAATGGATGGAGGTGTATATTGTGGCTAGAACAGGTAGACCGAAGTCTGATAATCCTAAAAAAACTCTTATCGGATTAAAACTGACGGAGGAAGAAGCTGCAAGACTGAAAGGATATGCGTCCAAACATGACATGACCATAACACAGGTGCTACAAAGAGGTATTGATATGCAGTATGCAATGGATAAACCGGCTGAGTAGCTAGTACAAAATCTCTTTCCTTGAGAGAGGAGACGAGATGGCGAAATCAAGAAAGGATAACAAAGGGAGAGTATTAAGAAAAGGCGAAACTCAACGCAGCTGCGATGGTAAGTATGTATATACTTATGTTGATCCGGAAGGAAAGCGCCGGAGCATCTATTCTAAGGACATCATGGAATTGCGGGAGAGAGAAGTTAAACTGATGAAAGATCAGCTTGATGGGTTGGATGCGTATGCAGCCGGAACATCTACAATCAATTTTGTTTTTGACAGATATATATCGACAAAGGCAGAGTTGAGGGAAACAACAATGCGGAACTATAAATATATGTATGATCGCTTTATACGAGGTGGATTTGGCAAGAAGAAAATTGCCGCTGTGAAGTATTCTGATGTATTGCAGTTCTATCAGCATTTGTTGAAAGAAAAGGAAATGCAGATAAATACGCTAGAAACAATTCATACTGTTTTACACCCGACATTTCAGCTTGCTGTGCGTGATAACATCATTCGTGTTAATCCAAGCGATGGAGTAATGGCACAGATTAAAAAGCAACCGGGGAAAAATCATGGTGTGAGACACGCTTTGACAGTGGAACAACAGAGAGCCTTTATACGCTATATTGATGAAAGTCCTACATTTTACCACTGGGCATCATTTTTTAAGTTCCTACTTGGAACAGGTTGTCGAATTGGAGAAGCAATCGGTATCCGATGGGAAGACATTGATTTTGAAAAAAGGACGATCAGTATCAATCATAGCGTGGTTTATTACAGTAGAGAGTTCAAAGAACATCCGATATGTTCATTTGCTGTATCTCTTCCAAAGACAGAAGCTGGTATACGCACGATTCCGATGATGGATACGGTTTATGATGCACTCCAGATGGAATTGGATGACCAGAAGGAACATGGATTTAATGAAACAGTGATTGATGGGATGAAAGGATTTATCTTTATGAATCGTTTTGGCAATATCCATAATCCGCAAGCTGTAAACAGAGCAATCAAGCGTATATATGAAGCACACAATGCAGAAGAAGTGGTAAAAGCTGCAAAACAGCACAGAGAGCCTGTGATAATACCACATTTTTCATGTCATCATTTGCGACATACCTTTTGTTCAAGGTTTTGCGAAAATGAAACAAACTTAAAGGTAATTCAGTCTATTATGGGACACGCAAATATCGAAACAACCATGGATATTTATGCGGAAGTTACCGATACTAAAAAGCAGGAAGCAATTCAAAATTTAGCACACAATTTAGATGTATTTTAGGAAAGAGTCCGGCATGGACTGACGAGAGTACGACAAAATGTGTGCCATACGACAAGAGTACGACAAATTCGAGTGGTGTAATCAGCATAAATATGTTATTATAATAATGTTGGAACACCGAAAAAGGCTTTATTAAAGGAAAAAGCATTAAAGTAAATTAAATTGATGTGAAATCCCGACGATGAAGTCGTTAGATGGTGTAAATAAGAAAAATGATGTAAATAATACAGCTTCTGAAGCACCTG
>OJML01000375.1_pt1 | contig 27046 bp, 31 predicted proteins | sample 1597221 | NCBI WGS metagenome assembly OJML01 (sample SAMEA2452123, study PRJEB22498) | human gut metagenome | biome: human feces; feature: human gut; material: feces | place: Australia | collected 2012 | reverse complement strand
GCTTCCTGCGCCTTATGACAAAGTGTGATCTCTGTCGTTTGGCTTGGTCGCCGTAATTTTCTTGTTATATTTTCTTAAATCTTTATAGAATAAACTAAGTAAAATGAGCTCGACCCAAAGGACCGTTAGAAACAGACAAACAGCTTGTAAAATCTCAAGCTTAAGAAAAACAATACTAAATAAAGACAATAATGGTAAATAATATAGAAATAACATATATAATTTCTGATCAGTTTTCATGTTGTCTATCCTTATAGTTGATTTGTTATGTATTTTGAAATAAATAAAGAACTATGCTTAATTAACCATAATTATACAATTCATTTGGCGGTGCTTTTATATTTCGATCCCAAATGTTACACAGTGATCCCACGCGATCGCGTAGCTGACTATTACTTCTTAAAATCATGCGAGCGTTTAGATCAATACATTGCATCACATAACAACGGAGTTTTATCCGACGAAGAAAAAAGCCATTTAGTCTTCGATGCAACCGTTGCATTGTTAAAAAATAACGCTTTTAAAATGCCTGCGCCTCCAAGAAATTTTATTAAGCCGGTCTACTGAACCAAGAGCGGGCGGATTAGCCGCCCTGCTCCCTATTCACCACGTAAAATTACGATCTCAGAAAGCTTAACTTCGTGAAGAGATCCGTTCTCGTCGCGTAACATGACATAGTTATCGTCGCGTCCACGGATCCTCGTAAGTTCATATTCACGCAAGGCATAGTTCACAATGAACTTCTTAAATGGGGCGACTTCAGTTACATTGCTGTTGCCCTCGTCCGTATTCTCATCTGTCTCCGAACTCGGATCATCCCTGTCCTGCTCTTCATCATGATGATCATAGAACTCGCCTGAATGATCTTCAGAAATAGAATCAGATAGATCATGACTCTCGCGAGTATCGCGATCAGTAAAGTCTGAAGATGAACCAACGGCCGCGGTAGGTGCGCTGTTATCTTGATTAGAAGAAAATAGTGACGGCTGCGCAGAATGCTCACGCTCATGAATTTCATAAGAAGGATCATCGCTGTTGTCTTGATTAAACACCGCTGGATCTGCTTCGTCGGTGATGTTATCAACATCTGACACAGGCTCATCATGGCTTGACTCTGCGGCGTTTGTTGATGAGTCGGCTGTATCTGTCTCAGCAACATCAGGATTGACGTCGATTAATTTACTCGCTTCAATGGCCTCACGCATTTCACGAAATACGCGACGATCAAGCAATACATCTCCCGAGGCCATGGCCTCATCACCTAAATCTCTTAAATATTCTCGGATATATGCCTCAACCTCGTCGGGATATGCTTCATAAAAACGTTGATACTCGGCACACGTGCGGGGACTTTCGCTCAAAGTTCCGTTTTTAAGCATATCCATTAAGAAATCCGGTAAAACGAGCATCTTTGACAACTCGCTTAAAGTCGATTTTGTTATATGCAACTTGGCGCAAATTTCTTCTCTCGACATGCCGAGATCAAGAAGCTTTCTTGCGCCTTGTGCCAATTCAAGATTTGAGATGCCTTCTCTCTGCGCGTTTTCAGTAATTTGCAAAATCAGGATGGTTTTAGGATCGGTTAAATCTTCTTTTACCAATGCCGGGATCGTTGCTTTACCTGCAATTTTTGAGGCACGGTAGCGTCTCTCACCACAAACTAGAATATAACCGTCATTTTTTTCATTACGCCGCACAATCACAGGCTCCTGGAGCCCGACATCTTTAATTGATTCGGCCAGCTTTTGCAATGAGTCAGTCTCAAATCCTTTATTAGAGTTTAGACGGATCTGCTCAAGACAAGTGATTTGTTCAAGAGGGATCTCCGTTACTTTTAATGCAGGATCTGAAGACTGAAGCAAGTCGCTGTATTGAATGTCAGAAAACATTTTTATCCTCTTAATTCTTTCTCATCTTTCGGATCGATAAAATCTTCAACGAAAAAACCCATTTTTTCAGCGGTGATTTCATTTACTTTGACCGAAAGTCCTTCAAAAATATTCTTAAAAAAGGTTACACAATTCTCATCGCTTTCAGACGAGAAGTCCTCGAAAGAAACATCTTCTTCAAAGAGATTATTCATAATGGTACATTCCCGAAACGATTAAAACAATTTTGCCATAAAAAACTCACCCAATTTAATAAATTCGGAATAAGCCTTACGGGCTGCTGTTTTCTTAACTTCTTTAAGTGAGCAATGATCGGCCAAGGCCTGCGCAACCGCATCGCGGTTGTAGATCATGTTAGGCACCAGCAACTTTCCGAAGCCTTGTAAAGCGCGCAATTCTTCTAAATTTTTCAACTGTCTGGGCTTATGCTGCATTTTGTTGATTACAAATCCTAAAAGATCTAGCTTTGGGTTGCCCCCTAATTTATTTTTCAAATTCACAATCGTCGTACATACGTTGTTCGCACCGGCGATAGATGACGGCTCAACCTCGATAGGGATCACAATTTTTCTTGAAAGCATTAACGCTGTAACTAACATGCTTCCAAGCGTCGGGGGAGTGTCAAAAATGATTAAATCGAAAATGTCCGCCCAATGAGAGAAATTTTCCTCGGCCTTTTGAACAACTTTCTTAACGTCTGAGCTCTCTAGATCTGCGAGGCGGGGATCTGCCTTGATCACGAATAAATTGCCATCTGCTGCTTCAATATTTCTATCTTTGAGATCTTCGTTCATCAGCTCAAAGGTATTTGCTATTACCGGACAATCAGTCAATGCATCCGTGGCATTTCCTTGTACATCCAAATCAACGACTAAGGTTTTCTTGCCGTGACCTGCAAAATACCTGGCCAAATTCACCGCAATCGCCGTTTTTCCGACCCCGCCCTTTTCGGTGGACAGCGTCAATCGTTGCTCGATTGTCTTTTCAATTTTCATTTTTATCTCCAAGTTTCATATTATGATGTCATTATAGTATACATTTAGTGAACATTTGAAAAGAATTTGACACATTTGTGATGATGCAAGCTTTTTAATTGAAAGGTAAACTTAAGTAGATTTTGGATAAAAGGAACTACCTGCATGATCACAGACCTCGACAAATTAAAATTAAAACAAATCATTTGCAGCAATGTCAGAACGCTTGCGATAAGTAAAGGCATGTCCAATGCTCAATTAATGAAAAAAGCACAGCTTTCTGAAAGCTACGCGAATATGGTTATGCATCCGGAAAAATTCAACGCCACAATCGAAGTCTTGATGGCCTTGGCTGATGCATTGGACGTATCCGTAAAAAATCTTCTCGATCAAGATCTTAGAAATGAAGCCTTGGAGGGGGTCCCTCCGAACATGAAAAAATATGAGCTCACTCTTACTGAATATCAATACTCACGCATTAAACCATGGTTAAAAATCAATAAAGAGCGAGCGAAAGAATATCGCGAGCACCGTGCTTTAAGACTGAACAGATTCTCAAAGTACGATTAGTTTAAAATCCGCGATTTAAAAGTTACAACTTTTCGCGCCGGAATGATCTTCCGTCTGCCTAATTTTACGCTGTAAATGATCCTTTCTTTTTGCATGTTGGTCGTGAACGAGCCCAAATTTTTAATTATTACGACTTCATCGCGTCGTAACGCTTCGAGCATTAAGCTAAAAAAGCAATTTATAACCTCATCGACTGTATCCTGAGGAAGATCAAGGCGTTGAGCGCAATTCTTGCTTAAATCCTTTTTCAAAATTTCTGTTTTAGTCATGACCAACTGCTCATCATCCTTTATAAGCGTGGTTTTGAAATTTTCGAGTGTTCTGCCTCTGCCAATTATATTTTTTGCATATAGCCATAAGGAAACGGATCATTTTTTTTACTTTCGGATTATTTTGTTTTGAAATGCGCGAAATTGCATTTTGAATTTCTGTGTAAGAATAATTCTTATGATCCTTAATAAGGACCTCAGCAGCTTGCCCATTCAAACCGAAACGCGTTTTATTTCTTAATACGGCAACATGGTATTGAAGCTGCGAGGTATACCACCTTAAAAAGGCGTAGCCGTACTTCTTCCAGTACGTTTTTGCCGTCAGAAGATTCTTTTTTATAAAATCCTGCCTGATCAGAAAAAAGATTTTATTTTGCAAAGGCTTAATATTTTTTTTATCCTCAGTAAAAAGATTAGGATAAAACTTACATAAGAAAGAAAGCATCACTTTGTTTCTTTTTAATTGCAATTCGTGAGCTTTGGCTTTTTTCTCATCGTTACTCATAATTTTTCCCCTTTTGATACTTCGTTACTTTGGCTCATTACTTTGCCTTCATTAGCCGCCAGTTCCTGGTTAATTCCCTGAATCACATTTTCCAGTTGCGACTCATCAAGAATTTTTTCGGCAGTCGGAGCCAGTACATAACATGCCAATAGTCCTAGTAAAGCAAGCTTGATCAGTTTTCCTAGATTAAATAGGAATCGATCCGATTTTATAGCAAGCCTAAAAATTGATGCGCCTATCTTTTTTTGATCAAGCATCTAACAAAAAGACCTCGCTACAAAGAAAATGGCCGCACAGAACAGAATAAAGTTCATTCCTAAGCTTAAATACAAAAGTGATTTGAAGAAATTTAAATTTTCCTCCTGCTTATTTACAATTTGTTTTGCCCATTTCGAATCGACTTCGTTGCGAGCTTTTCTAATTGATTCAAATATTGCAGAGCTGAAAACCTCGCTAAAATCCTTATTTAGCTTATTGACCAAGGCCTCAGTATTACTATTGTAATTTTGTAAAGCCTCATTTTCTTTCTCTTCCCATTTTTGCGACATTTCACTAATTGTCACACCGTAAGCTTGCAATGTCGCATTAACGCTATTGCGTTGATTTTCGGCCAGCATCGCCATCATCTCGAGCTCTATAAAAAGCGGATCGTCCTCCGCCAGAGTTTTATTGTATTTTGAGAAGATTTTATTTTTAAATTGATCGACGAACTCCTGTGGATCATAGACTTGATAGGAAATACCGTCAGACATAGTTAAGCCTCATCATCCTCATCGATCGAGGCTATTTCTTCTGCCGTAACCTTAGCAAGCAGAGCCTCCTGTTCATGATCAACTGCATTATGAGGTTGGATAAATCCGTTCGGATTTTTCTTTTTTAATTCCTCCAAGCTGAGCAATGGCTGCATCGCTTGCCATAAATTCTCTTTTACGCATCTTGCCCTAAAGAGCTGCATTGCTGAGAAAGAAACGAATTCACCGCCGTCACGCGAAACTAATCCGCCTTTGGCCTTTGAGAAGAAATCTTCAAAGGTCCAGAAATTACTAATGATCTGCTTAAACAATTTACCGTTTCCGTCTTCAGGTTCCTTATTTATGGTGATCACTGCCTTGATCCTATCTTTATTATTTTTGAAGACATCAAGATCCTCGAAATAATGCGGCTCCCCCGGAGTAATTGATTTAGGATTAAATACCTCCCCGAAGTACTCGTTGAGCCATACAACAAAATAAGCATTGGGGATCTCGTTGATCATGCTCTCAAGTTTTACTAAACATTCATTGCGAGATTCACCACCAATTATAGGAACATGCAAGATCACGTTATACCCGACTTGAGTAAAGATTTCATCAGCGCGATCCTTGGTAAAAAATGTATATAAAGGAACAAACGATGAGGAACCAGAATCAACAACAGCATCAGAATTTGAAGTTTGTACATATTCAAACAAACGATCAAAGTCGTTTACATCAACGTTTCGCTTGTTCTCTAGTAAATTCAAATAGTTTACGTCCAAACTTTTGAAACACGATAATGTGTTATTAGTAGGGTCAACATCATATGCCATTATGTTGGGATCGCGCTCTCTTAAAAATTGTAGCATCATGCTCGCTATAAAAGTCTTACCAACGCCACCTTTAGCCTGCATAACTAAATGTAAATTTCTCGACATAAAAACTCCTTAAATTTTCCGCCCACGCAATAAAGATTTACTAATGCTTCTATGATGTAAATTTGCTAAATACACCCAGTAATTTTTTTTAATTGAAATAGGTCTAAATTCATAATCCGTGATTATCCCTCCGCCATTACCGCAGAAACATAAAGTTTCTAATAATGGCAATTGTACATCCGGTATATAAAGCTCATTTTCATCCGAGATCAATAAATCTGATGCCGTATTCTGCCATGGTATTAAACCGCGATAACGGTCTGATTTATATTTTTCAGGAAAATATTTAGGAAAACGAGGATCTGTTTTAGATAAAATAAATAATTTTTTAGGAATATGTATGAATGGATATTTTTCCTGTGTAACAGTTACCGGGACTTCCTGCCCGTTGGGTCCTATTCCATTTTTTAAATTCCGCTGAGGTGATTCCGCTGCCTGATTTATTTGGTAAACAGAAAAATCAGGGTCAACGGGCTTATAAGCAGCCACATTATTCTGAGTAACAGGAACTGTAGAAACTGTAGAAACTTTATTAAGTTGGACATTCTTATTTACGGTCTCCTGAGAAGAAATATTTTCTTTGGTCTCCGCAAATAAAAGATCCTTATTCTTTTGGATGAATAATTCGAAATATCTTTTCGAGATAAAAGGAGGTAAATTATATTCCTCCTTTAGTACGCGATAAATCATATAACGACTGAACCCCTCTTTTAAAAGTTTCGCTATAACTTCTTTGCGGTTAAATAAAATAATTCTTCTAAGGTAATAAACATTTGATTTATTACCATCGCTGAACATTGAAATAATTTTGTTTTCAAAATTATTATCCATCTTTATTTAATGCTGCATTTTTCTAATATAGCGATAGATTGTATTATCGCTGATAAAAGCAGGGATTTCCTCTGCTCTTAAGAGTCTGATCATCATCCTGATTGTAAGTCCATCTGCGAGCCAAATTTTTATTTGAGGCTCGTAATACCTAAGCACAAGCGGTGCGATCTTAAGCATTGACCTTCCACCATGTTTTATCTGGGCCTCATTCATCGCAACAATTTTCGCTAAAATCGGATCTGGTTTAAATCTCATTTCTTGTTATTAATCAAATTGTTATTTCGGGTCTAGCCCTACCTACACTCAATTATACAAGAAAACGAAACTTTTAACACAAAATACGCATTTTTACGAACAAACCACACATAATTAAACATTATTTACGAACAATATACACACAATTTTTGCTATAATTAGCAATCAATAATAGGGCAAGGAGTGTATTTGTTGTCACAAGCTCACCAAATACCCGTCATTCGCACCCGTGCTCAATACTTACTCCTTGTTCTGCGAAGCTGCGTCGCTACCGCGACGGGACTTAGTTAAAAAGTCCAAACCATGCTCTACCGAGCCTAATAAAGGGCCAATCCCCTGTTTTCAGCAGGTGCCTAGAAAAATGATGAATAAAACAAAATTAGACAACGAAGATGAAATCCCCGTTTTTAAAACTAGGGAAAAATACGGACTAATAAAAAATGACAAGCCGACCAATATACCGGTCACGATACATACGATCCTTAAAATAGACGGAGTAGATCACGCCGTCCTCAGTTATCGTGAAAATGATTTAAATGAGGTTCTAATAAAACCTATCACGCTCTTAGTAAATTCAAATTACTATGCATATGTAATATTTATCAAAAATGCTTTATCTGACGATCAAGAAATTGTTTATATTGATTCAAAATACATACTAAAACACAAAAAATTCCAAATTAACCGTATTTACACATGCAATCAAAAATCTGATCTGAAATTAAGAGTTTTATGCAAGTATATGAATCCACTTGATGGGAAATTTTATATTGTACTAGACGATAATACTTCATATGAAATTCTTAGCGATGATCAAGGTATAGAGTATATAGAACTTGTATACTCAAACGATCGTATATTTGCATATAATGAGTTAAATGAATAAATGAAGAAATTCAATGTAAACACTTCCAAGACATTACAAAATAGATATAAACAAGAAATTAATGATGCACTTGATAACTTATTTGTTACAGTAAATCACAGCACATTAAATTTCATGCTGAAATTCAGTGGAATAAAAGATCCTAATTTAATTAACCAGCTGTCTTTAAAAATTAAAACAGATTTAAAAGCAGAAATAGAAAATTTTAAATTTAATTGGGCAGAAATTGAGCCTTATCAACTCACAAAAAGCCTTTTTAATTTTGGAAAAATGCAGGATTAACTAGCAATGCGGGAAAAAGATCTTAGAATCCAGGTAAGAGTCAGTAAGGAAGAATATATAGATCTTAAAACAGCAGCCGCCAAAAATCAGGTCACTTTAACTGACTATGTAAAACAGAACTGCCTGCCTTGCAAAACATTAGGACAAGTTTTTGACGCACAAATAATTGAGACACTGATTCGGCTTAAAGGCGATATTGGCAAAGCAACCGGAATGCTTAAACAAGCGATCGCTTCTGATCAGTATAACCCTAAGACTTTTTATAAAATTTTGAAGGATTATTCCGATTTGAAGGTTGAATTAGAACAGATCATGAAGAATTGTGAAGAAAAATTAAGGAGATTTTAAATGAAGTTCTTAGATAACCCTTTGTTACACAGAGAAAAAATTTTATGCATCGACACGGAGACAACCGGGCTGAATGCCGATGATGAAATCATTCAACTTTCAATGTTGGACGGATTTTGCAACGTTTTGTTTGAAGCTCTGATACGTCCCGACTACCATGAAACCTGGCCTGAGGCGATGCAATTTAATCGCATTACACCTGAAGATGTTTGTGACAGACCACCTCTTTCATTTTATAAAAATCGTATTGAAAGCATATTGCAAGAATACGAGGTCATTATCGGATATAACATTGAATTTGATATACGGATGCTAAAGCAAAATTGTATTGATATTCCGAAAGAAAAAATAATTGTAGATGTGATGAAAGAATATTGTGAATATACAGGTGGGCCGCGAGTTAATCTAAAGAAATGTGCAAAATCTTTTGGTTTTTGCCCTACCGATGAGAATTTCCACAACTCAAAATTTGACTGCATCGCAACTGTTTTTTCCCATCTTCAGATGTATGGAAATAAATTTGCCGATCTGGGATATTACGAGTTAAGCGATGATCATCAAACACAGGATCGTTAAAAACCCGCATAAAGAAAATCTTGACCGTTTAGTTGACTATCAGCTGCACGGTCGAGATGGTATGTCTCCGACAGAGAGAGTTTTATATCAAGGTACGTTAAATTGCATCTCTGACGATCCGTTTGATGCCAAGCTGGAAATAAGTCAGGTTGCAAGTCGTAACAAGCGAGCTAGAAAAACCGGGGATGTGGCGCATTTAATCATATCGCTTCGCCCCGGAGAAAAGCTAAATGAAGAACAATGGCTTGATTGCGCTCAAGAAGTTCTAAGTTCCTTGGGAATGAGTGAGCATCAAGCCTTTTTTTATGTTCATCGCGATACAGATCAGGAGCACATGCATTTATGTATAAATAAGATCAATCCGCACGACTTTACGAAAAATAGTTTATCCAATGAATACCGCAAGCTTATGAGGGCTGCTGAACATTTAGAAAAAATATATGCCCTCTCCGAAGTGGATCATGGCATAAAAAACACCAAAGCCGAAAAACTTGCCAAAGAATTTGAAAAAGTTACCGGACAACAAAGCTTTCTTTCCTATTTACGCAACTTTATGGACGAAATGCTAAGGGCCGATACCTGGCAGGAGCTGCATAAAATCTGCGCTGAACACGGAGTCAGTTTAAAAAAGGTGGGCCGTGGTTTACTTTTTTCCGCTCTTGATCAGGAAAAAGAATATCTTGCAAAAGCCTCGTCAGTAGACAGACAACTCTCATATTCAAAATTAAGTCAACGTTTTGGAGATTTTGTCCCATTTGATGGCAGCATGATCTCGTCTAAAGAGCATTACGAGGCTACTCCCGTTGGTTACAACGCCAATCAAGATCGCATTGAAGAAATTTATAAAAAATATCGCGAATTACAAAATCACAATAGGATCATGCGTCGAGATCTTCTGGCAGAAGAAAAGCTACGTTTTCAGGAAGCAAAGCAGAGGATCAACGAGATCATACGCAAGGCTCGCAATAACGCCCGTTTTGAGTTTAGGCAGGATCTTGCGAAATTGCAAAAAGAACGCGGCCGCCTCGAGCGCATAAGAAAGAACCGTCTTAATGAAGAATATATAAGGCATAGGAATAAAGAAAAAGAAATTAAGAAAAAGTTCAGGACAATGAACTTTCAAGACTTTTTAAGACACTATGACGATCTCAAGGATCCCTTACGCGACATACTTCTTTCTCGCGATGCCGCCGGTTTGCAAGATGGCCTTAACAAAATCACTGGAGCTTCTTCACGCATAGAAGAAGAAATGATCGTTGAGATGCGTTTCTTTTCCTTACGCAAAACGACTACAAAAGGACAAAATATTTTTACATCGGCGCTATCACGCGGAGATCTGATCCGAGATGATGGTTTTAAAATTATTTTGAATAACAAACCTTCATTGATCACGGTTTCCGATGCCTTGATACTTGCCAAAAATCGCTTCACTGATCATAGTCCGCTTGAAATTGCGGGATCTCTCAATTTCCAAAAGCAATGCGCCATCATTGCCGCACAAGAGAAAATAAACATACGTTTGGAAAACGTAAAAGCCCAAGCCTATTTTGAAAAATTAAAGGAGGATCTATATGAGCGAAGACAACTTACAGGAAAACGAGATTTTAGAGGAGATCTCGCCGGACGAGGATCTGAATATGGAGGATCTTTCTTCAGACAGTCAAGCTTCTTCGAGCACTCAACAATATTCAGATATAGAAGAAGTCAGTTCACCGGTTCTGATCAAGTTAAATCGAAACAATTCAATGATGCAGCCGCCTCAAGAATGCACATGTCGAAAATGTCCATGGGCGCTATGGATGGAGACCACGGGCAATCTGACGTGTTTTTGCAAACAGATCCATATGCAGGTATGGCAGGCGGTCGACCGAAACAATTTGATCAAGGAGTGCGACGGACGGTTCATACCGCTTCCCCAAAATTAAAGAAAATATCCCCCGAAATGATTGCTGCCATGACTGTATATATGACTGAACGCAATCAAAAACATAAGTTGGGCGTACCGGGCATCCAAGAACATAAGATCTGGAATGAACAGGACGGATATTTTGAATATCTCGGGCTTAGAAATAAAAAAGATCAAACCTTCCTTTTGTTTAGGCAAGGAGAAATCGTTTATATAAAGCCCGCATCTGTTTATGAAAAACGACGCTTGAAGCAGCTGGGATCTCACACCAAGGTAAAGATCACGAGCACTGGAAAAATAAGCGTCGTACGTAAACAAAAAATTCAAAAAGAAGGATCAATGCATATTTAAAAGGAGTTCGAAATGACAAAAAAAGTCGATTTGGAATACGACAATCGGACGGGAGCTGAATTTTCGGACGAACAAAGAAAATCCTCCGGTTCAAAAAAATCTATCTTATTTTTATTTGCCTTAGCCCTATTGATAGGATCTGCTATCTCCACTCAATACACGGCATCGGTTTTCAATTATCAACAAGCTTTAGGCTGGGAGATCGCAGAGCACATTTATTTTCCTTTTGCTTATTTTATTTGGTCCTTCCAATACTGGGACCAATACCCGGAGATATTCCAGAAAGGACTTAAGTATTTCTATTTGAGTTTTGTGCCTCTGCTTTTAATAGCAGTAATTAAAAATTACGCTGCCACAATGAAGCTTAAAGCAGACAAATACTTGCAAGGTTCGGCTCGCTGGGCAAATTTAAAAGACATACAGGACGCAGCTCTTTTGCCATCAGGTAAAGATTTAAAGCTTGATGTGATCGAATGGGAATACGCACACGCTCATTTAAAAAAATCCTGGCTCGGAAAGAAAATATGGGAATTGAGAAATAAAAAGCCTACGCACGAACGTAAAGGTGTTTTCGTAGGATCCTGGATCGATCCTGTAAAAAAAAGATATTACTACCTTCGCGATTATTCAAAAACGCATGTGCTTATGATCGCCAAAACTCGTGCCGGTAAGGGTGTAGGACCTATCAATGATACCGTCGGATCTTGGGACGGTTCTATGTTTGTCTATGACATTAAAGGCGAGCTTTGGGCCTTATTTTCCGGTCGTAGAAAGGAAATGGAACAAAATGTCATGCGCTTTGCGCCGCGAACTCGACGTCGTGATATGAACGCAATTTTAGATAAAGAAGGAAAAGAAATCGGCCGAAAATACGATAATTGCACATATTTTGAGGACGAGAAAAACGGCGATGACTCGATGATCTCGTGTACAGATGATCACAGTAAACTCGAAATTAAAGTTGTGTATAAGACGATTCAAGTCCATGGAAAATCAGTCAGCGTTTATGCTAACGGCATTGATGAAGAGGGAAAACCGGTCCCTCCTGAAACTATCGAAGAGTATTTAAACGGGAATAGATCGGAATTACCTGAAATCAAAGGATTGTACGATTTAGAAAATCCAAATAATAAAGTTAAATTTGGTAACAAGCTGACCAAACCTTTATATAACACAGTTCGATGGAATCCATTCGACACAATTCAGTACGAAGGTGCAACCGAATTTTATTATCAGGAAAAAAGCAAAGAACAGTACGAAAAAGATAAAGCGGAAGATCCAAACACACCGCGCGGCTATTTGGCATCCCGTATATGCAACGGCGATCGCGAAATTGCGGACATTCAAAACGTCACTGAATTAATCATTAATCCGGACGGTAAAACCGAAGTCAATCACTGGACTGATTCAGCGAAATCACTTATTCAGGCTGCGATCTGTTACGTGCTGCATAATCTTCCCGAAATGGCCTGCCCTAAGGCCGTTGACTGGATGCTCTCCGGCATGATCGATTTTGCAGAAATTCGCAAGCTCAGGCAGACGAATCAGTTTGTTCCGGAGTGGGATAAATTACCTAGGCTCCAATCCTCCGATGCTATGCCTACCGTATATAGTGAAATGATGCAAGGTCTTGACTGGCAAGGAAAAACCTATAAAGCCTCTGCTCTTGTCGTTCGCGAGGCCAAAAAACAATATTCACGTCCCAAGGATGAAGGCGGTTCGGTGCTCTCATCAGCGCAACGCTTTTTCTTAACTTATTCGGACACTCTTGTCGCCGACGCCACTTCGAAATCAGATTTTGATATAAAACAGCTTATGAATTTGGAGAAGCCGTGCAGTCTTTTTATGGTGGTTCAACCTGAGGATAAGGATGCTTTAAAGCCGGTCGTTCGTCTTTTAATCAATCGTATTCTGCGTATGCTGGCTGCTGATATGCATTTCCAAGGCGGGCGCTCAATCAACGGTTTTAATCACCGTCTTCTGCTTATGATTGACGAAATGCCGACACTCGGCAAGCTCGATATTTTGCAGGAAGCCTTGGGTTATATGGCCGGTTATGGCCTTAAGGCCTTCATGGTGACCCAGGACATAACGCAACTTAAGGACAACTACGGAGATAAGGAATCAATTCGCGCCAATTGCCAGGTCAAGATGTATTACGCAACCTCGAATGAGGAGACCGCCCGTGAGATGTCCGCCGAATTTGGAACAACGACGCGCATTAAAGAGTCTGTTTCAATATCAGGTGAAGGCTTCAAGAAGAGCCGTAGCCGTTCTATACAAGAAACCGCCCGTCCCTTGTTATCTGTTGATGAATGCATGAACCTCCGCGGTGCGATCACCGCTGAAAACGGCGATATTATCAAGGCCGGTGCAATGGCAATCAAAGCAACCGGTTTTCCCGGGATCATGGGCGAACAGCCGCTCTACTTTCAAAATCCTGAATTATTGCGCCGTGCGCAATTACCTACTTTGAAAGGATCAGATCAATTATTGAAATATTATAACGGTAAAAAAATAACAATAGGAGATGAGGATAAACTGACTGAAGAAAGCGTTAAAAAAATAAATCTTGCCGAGTTACAAAATCATAAAAAGTGAGATCAGTGCGGAAATTTGGTCATGACCAAACATAATAAAGTCAAAAAATTTGTATTATTTGTAACAGTCGGTGCAATTTTATTAACAATTCCACCTATTGCGCAGAAATACATAATTGTAAATACCACGCCTAGTCTTCCGGGGCGTGTTTACCTTATCAATCATGATCGTAATTTCGTAAGAAATGCAACCGTCATGTTTTGTCATACAGAAAAAGTTAATGCCTTAATACAAATGATAAGAAAACAGACCGGCGCCTGTCCTCTTACAGGAGCAACTCCCAATCTAAAAATTATTGCCGGAGTTCCGGGAGATCTTGTTATAGCCGATGGCAAAGGAGAAATAACCATAAACGGAAATATTTTTACAGGAACATCGACAAAGCCTCAATTGCCGTCTTGGCGCTTTGAAGGAGTGATCCCTCCTCATCGGTATCTGCTATTAACACATCATCGCGACGGCTTAGATTCACGTTATTTCGGCTTTATAGCTGAAGAACAAATTATTTCTACAATCAAAGAGTTATTTTAGGAGAAATTATGAGGTTATTTATTGCTGAAAAACCTTCATTAGCACGTGTGATCGCAAAAGGCATAGGCGGTGCTAAAAATGAAAAAGGATTTATATCCTGTAATAACGATAGCATTGTTGTATGTGCGTTCGGCCATCTTCTCGAGCTGATGGAACCTGATTTCTATACTCCTGATTCGATTCCTAGAAACCAAAAAGGAGCCAAAATTTGGCGCCTAGAAGATCTGCCTATCTTGCCTCAAGTTTTTAAAAAAGAAGGTATTCAGGATAAAAAAGACCAACTTAAAATCATAGCGTTTTTGCTTAAAAAAGCTAACGAAGTTGTTGTTTGCGGCGATGCTGATCGCGAAGGACAATTACTTATTGATGAAATTCTGGAATTTTTTAAATGGAATGGGAAAACGTTGCGCTTCTGGTCGCAATCAACCGATGATATTGCTGTCAAAAGAGCTTTAGCGGACTTACAACCAAACGAGAAATTTCGTCCTTTAGGCCTAGCAGCAGAAGGCCGGTCTCGCACCGATTGGCTTATTGGTATGAATATGACCAGAGCCGTGACGTGCGCTCATAGTAACGGTCTTTTTACCGTAGGACGTGTTCAAACTCCGGTATTAAAAATAGTTTCTGATCGTGATCACACAATTAAAAATTTTAAACCTAAAGATTACTATAACGTTACTGGCACATTCTCAAATGCAAAAGGGAATTACTCAGGAAAATGGCAGATCCCAAATGATCTGCTTGATCGTGATGGGTATTTAACCGACCGCTCCAAAGCAGAAGCTCTCATTCTTAAATGCGAGAATGCAAAAGGGAAAATTTTATCTGTTTCTCAAAAATTAAAGAAACAGACACCACCGATCCCCTTTGATTTAAATAAATTACAGGTTACTTGTGGAAAGAAATTCGGTTTTGATCCCAAAAAAACCTTGGACGTTGCACAAGAATTGTATGAAAAATACAGCCTCACCTCATACCCAAGATCCTCCTGCGGCTATTTGGCAGAAACCCAAAAGGGAGATGTAAGAAATATCTTAAATAATCTCACTCAGGCCTTCCCGCAATACGTAGAGACGATCAAAGCCGCCGATCCAGATCGTGATTCACCTATCTGGAACGATAAAAAAGTTGCCGAAACCAGTCATACCGGAATCATTCCAACCCTGCGAGCCATCAGCGTCGAGGAATTGAATAAGTTGCCACAGGACTGTCGCAACGTTTATGAATTAATTGTTAAACGCTATATTGCGTGTTTTCTTCAAGATCTTAGTTGGTACGAAACAACCGTTGAAACACATGTTTTAGATGAAATATTTAAAACCGTTGGCAAGAAGATCATTAACTTAGGCTTTAAAACCTTCTTAAAAGATGATGAGGTTAAAGATAAAGAAGAAGATCTAGAAAGAGAAAATGAAAATTTACCTCCCGTTCAAAACGGAGAAGCCGTAACTACACAAAAATGTACGTTAAAAACGTCGATCACCAAGCCTCCTGCTCCCTTCACCATGCTCAGCATTGTTGAGGCCATGGAGAATTGCGCTAAATATGTTGACGATCCTAAAGAAAAGAAACTGTTAAAGGACGGTAAGGGCATAGGCACCGTCGCAACGCGTGCTGCCATTCTCGATAACCTTGTAAAAAAAGGCTTCTTAAGCGTTAAAGGGAAAAAACAAGAAATTCACTGCACAGAAGCGGGAGAATTTCTTTTAACTGTCGTCCCTAATGAATTAAAAAGTGTGTCATTGACGGCTAACACCGAAGAGGAAATGCAGCGCATACAACGAGGTGATGGGAATTTAGAGGATTTTACGCAACAGCAGAAGATTTTTGTTCAAACAATCATAACGGAGATAAAGAAAAAAAGTATGGAAAACAGCAAGCTATGTCCTGTATGCGGTGCAAAAATGTATCGCAATGAAAGCCGCTTCAATAAAGGTGAGTTTTATTACAAATGCTCTAATAAAGAATGTGGAAAGTATTTCACCGAACTTAACGGTGATGTAGGTCGAGAAATTGTCAAGAGAGAAAAAACTCCGGGACAAGAATGCCCGTCATGCCATAAGAATGAACTCATTCGTTGCGCCAGTAAGAAAAAGCCGGGTACTTTTTTCTGGTTCTGTCGTGCTTGCAAGGCGTCTTTTGCTGATCAAAACGGCAACGTCGGAACGAAATACGCAGTAGCTAAAGAATGTCCGAACTGTAAAAAAGTAGCAGTATATCGCAACGAAAAGAAGGATCATTCGGGGTTTTATTGGAAATGTAATTCTTGCGGAACATTTTTTGACGACGTCGATGAAAATACATTCCAAATAAGAAAAGAAGCCGAGAAATGCCCTTCCTGCGGAGAAAAAAGCTGTAAGCGCTATAAAAACAAAAGTAATGAAGGCTACCATTGGTTTTGTGGAAAATGCAAAAAAGGATTTAAAGACGAGGACGGAAAAATCGGAGAGCCTTTTGCAACAAGAGAAATTAATTAAATAACACGAAGCCTCCGTATTTATGCGGAGGCTTAAGGACAAGTAAATGAGTAGCTTAGAAAATATTTGTAATGACTTCAAAGATCAGGTTGTCCGCCAAGGTTATCTTTTTTGGCGTACAAACCCGCCGCGCGATTACATGACCGGACTTTTGTTCAAGGGAGTTAATTATTTAATCTTAGGTCTAAATCCGTTCAATCGTATAGATCATCGCTGGATCAGCGATGGCAACCGTGAAAAATCCCAACTTCACCTTAAAGAAGACGCCGTTGCTCAAAAAATAATCATTTTCTCCGTAGAAAAAGATTTTGATAACATTGAAATTTTTTCAACCACCTGCTGGAATGTTCAAATGCTTGATGCGGGACTTCCTCCTGCAACGAGCAGCACAAAATCATTAACTGATGTCTTACCGCAAATTAAAATCCCATTTAAAAATGAACACGGGATAGCTTACTTCAGTGTTAGAAAAAAAATTCAGGAAGGAGCCTTCAAGAATGCTTTAGCGTTGGATCCTCTCTCCTTTTTAAGAGAATTGTGCTGCTCTTACCTACCTAGGATCCGCACGGTCTCTTACGACGATCCGGTTGCTGGGACGCAAGATGCAGCTTATGACGAGTTAATTGTAGAAATTGCATCGTGTCGTATTGCTCATACACTTGGATGTATGACGCCTCTTGACGCTCATGCAGGATATATTCGTAAACTTGTAAGTCGCCTTAAATTTGATGAACCTAAACATCAGCTGATGCTCTCAAGAGCATTTAGAGATGCGTCTGAGCTTGAGGAACGCTTACTCACTGAAGATGATATATCGGACGAATTTTTACAGCACGACCTCGTAAACCCGTTCGTAAGTCCTGAAGAATGGGATCTGCTTATTAACGACGATTTAGCGACTGCTGCAAAGCAGATGTTGCTTGAAAACCTCATTCGAGCCTGTGATGAATGTAGGAAGAGTGATACCGACGATATAGCGTACATACGCTATATATCGGATTTAAACGATGAAATTACTGATGCCGAGGCCGAGATAACAGAATTTTATGCAACCTCAATTCAAGGTGACGGCACTATCAATGGAATTCTAAAAACCAGCAGAGGAAACCTCCGCATTTCTCTAGATCCTGAAGTTTTGTGGGCAAATTTCACAGTTGAAATTACACATGTTCCTCATCAAATCAACTTGTAAAGCGTCATGATCTGAATATAATAAATATTGTTATATTCTTATTGTTGTCCTTGGCTTTAGGCCGTTTCACAGAAATTGAAACGGCTTTTTTTTGGTCATGCCCAATCAACCCTACTCTCTTTTTTATTTATACAAATAAAATTCTACATTGGTATAATTTGTATCGATATCAAACATTATGACCACATTCTTCACCTATGTCGAACTTATCCAGGATCAGTCAGATCAGAATAAAAAATTTTAAAAACATAAAATTCGGCTGCATACGCGATCTTAATTATTGTGAAGATCAAGCAGCCCTTCTCGGATTATTCGGGCCGAACGGAACAGGGAAAACCGCATTAGTTGATGCGTGTCGGTTGCTTAAATTTGTGATCTCTGGTTTGCGGATCCCTGATCAATTTACACATGTCATAGGCTCTGAGCAAGAAAGCTCTGAACTCATGTTTTCCTTCATATTTAATCAAAATGAGGATCCCGAAACACCTCAAAATCTTGTGGTAGAATATGTCTTTAAAATTACTAAACAACAAAAGTTCTTGGCGTCTCCGTCCGGGGACGGTAGTGGCTATCAAATAAAAATATTTGATGAGGTTATAAAGATCAGCAGTCCTGAACTACCGGGATACAAACAAAGAAAAATCCTGATCGATTCCTCAAAAAACAATTCCTACACTCCTCTTTCATTAGTAATGAGGTTTACCCAACATTCGCCGCTTATAGACGAGGAACTGCGTAATTTAAAATATTTCGCACAAAATTCGGCGCTCTCGGCGATCTTTAATGATCGCATTATGGAGATCCTGTCAAAGAACAAGTTATTAAAAAGAACTCTATCGGTCATAAAACATTACGGCAAAAGCAACCTTTACGTGATCACAACAGCAGATCAAAACCTATTCTCATGGAGTGAAAGAACCGTACCGCTCCAAAACAAAGTGCAAATCCCGTTTGAGTTAATTGAATCAATTAATCAAAGTGTTACAGCGTTAAACGCAGTCCTTCAAAGCCTGATCCCAGATATAACGCTGCAATTAACTAAAAAAAATATTACCTACGATGCTAAAGGACGCGAGATCTGTAATTTTGATCTTTATTCCATACGCAATGGCATCAGGATCCCATTAGAATTCGAATCAAACGGGATAAAGAAATTACTAAGGATTTTAGAAATGATCATTTGCGTCTATAACCGTTCTGACGTTACTACGATCATAGACGAGCTTGATACTGGGATCTTTGAATATCTTTTAGGTGAATTGCTTACAGTAATAGCAGAAAAAGGCAAAGGCCAACTCATTTTTACCTCACATGACCTTAGACCATTGGAGTTGCTCAATAAAAAATACTTGTGTTTTACGACGGCCAATCCCGCAAATCGCTTCATAAGAATCAAAGGCATCAGTAAAAATACCAATATTCGAGATTTTTATTTTAGAAAATTGCAGCTCTGGAACCAAAACAATCCCTTATACGAAGGCGTAGATCACGCTAAGCTTGCTCATGATCTGTATAAAGCAGGACACAACGGCAGTTTATAAAAAACTACTTAATATCTTTAAAGCTCACCTGCATGGGGACGTGATAATTGCATCCTTCCCAAGCGCTGCCATCCCACCCTAAAAACTCCCATACGTAGTTACGAGTTGGTGTTTTTAATTCTATTGCATAATTAAACTTGATCCCGGCATACGGACCTCCCATCCGTGCCTGTGTGCGTATAGATGTAGCCGTGTTGCCTTTTACAGATGCGTCAACATAACCCGATGACGATGATACTGTTGTTAAATAAGTTCTAAAAACAGAGCCGTCCGGTAAAGCAATTAAATTCGTTGCCCTAATATAGGGTAGATCACAATTTTTGCCGTCGACCCATGTCACAAATGAGAATATGTTCCCGGCGTTTGCGGGATCTTTAATGGGTAAAGTCAAAGAAAGAGTGTGAGAGGCTAAACACTCGTTTACCCCCCCCAGCCAAAATTATGCCAAATATCAAGCAATAAAAGATATTCTTCATTTTATTTTGATTGAATTATCATTTTCCTGTATGTCCTGCCCCAAACGGTCGTAAACATCAAGGAAATCATTAGATAATTTTTCTCCGTTAATTAAAGAGTCCTTTTGAGTTTTTACTAAATAGCCAACATATTCAAATCCTTTATAGAGAAAGACATCTGAAAGACGTGACTTAATAGGCTCAGAGAGTTTGTCGTAATAGTTCTTCACCAGAAAGCATAAATCATATAAATCTCTGATTTTATCTCTATACAGATAGGCATAAATTTTCCTATCGGTTATAGGATCAAGTTTATAAACCCTGACATTTTTGCCGAAGGGATCCGAATAAATCTTACTATCATCATTATTAATGGCCTTATTTCTGTAATACACTTCAATTTTTAGCTTTGTCCCTGGAATGCCACAATCAATCATGTACCTTTTAACTGTCTGAGTATCCTTTGTATTTGTAAAGGAATATCTCCGACTTGTACAGAATCTTCTTATTATTTCTCTTGGGATCTGTTTAAATCCGTCCAGATCAATATCTTCAAAAAATCGATCAAGTCCATAACAAAGCATCAGAGCAGTCCCTCCCTTAAGGATGAATTGATCTGTTTGGGAATTTAAATAATTTAAAAAATCTATGATCACCTTCTTGTGTAAAGGGTTCTCACCTTTGATCGGTCCCATTTTTTTTCTCCAAAAAATTTAACCATTTGAGCATATATTCCCTTTCCATAAATTTTGAAATTTTCTCCCAATTCGGACCATTCTTTAACATGAGCACTTTATCAAATATTTCCGGATCGTATTCGTCGGTACATATAAAATCTCTCCTCATACCCTGTACCAGACCGAACTGTCCGGAAGAAAGCAAGTCCAATACGGCACGAATATGATTTGCAACAGGATACTGTTCTGTATGGTAAGGGAGCTTTTGCTGATCTTCTATTCCGTATTCTTTAAAAATACTTTGTTCCGAGTCGCGAAGATCCAGAGGATCCCAAACAATTCCGTAAAGGTGCCAATCTCCCGGAGTATTTAAAGAACAAGGCAGGTTTAATGCCTGCACACCGGATATGTACAACATATCATTTATTCCTTAACTAATGTTTTATGTTGAAAATTATAAAAGATTACCAGTTGATTTTCCCAACTTACAAGACTTCGTCTTTGTTAAAAAAAATTGTTGTCCGAGCCTACAGCCCCCTCCGCGTAGTCTGAAGAAACACCTTTGGCTCATCAATACGGCCCTGAACACTATATATATAACTATATATATCTATAGATCTCTTAGCCGCTGAAATGGCTAAGGAAAGCCTGATAATAAAAAAATTTGTCCTCCTTCATTAAAGATTTATCCCTTTTAATCAATGTTTTGTCCTTTTATAAAATAAAATGTCCCGATGTATAACAAAAAATTCAGGAAAATTTGTTTGAAAAGTTTTTAGATGATTTGAATAGAAACGTTTATGTATTTATGTATTTGTAAGTATTGAATACATAAATAGTCGGGGGAAAATTTACTTTTTTGAGAAAGAATTCTTAAGATTTTAATGATTTTAGACAAAAGAAACTCGAAGATCTGAGATCCCAGTTTTAGATTTAATGAGTAATGAAGCTTGGATTGGTGCTAAGGCTGATCCCAGACCTGGATCAAGTCTCGCGTTTTTTTTGCTTGAAAGTTGTTTTTGATCACCTCAGCCTGAAAGTTGGTTACTCCTGAATTTACTTTCGGCTTTTTATTAGAAAATTGATTTCGTTGAATTGCAGCCTTATAGGCATTAATGCGTTTACGATTAATTTCAGTTAGCAGCGCTCTTAAAGCTGAATTCAAAATTAAATTTGACAACGCCAAGATCCGCTTGCCTTTGCTCATCATGATCTCAGTGAAGTTAATGAAACCGAGCTCCTTCAATCTGCGTAAAGCTCGATAAAATCGATGTGAGATTGTATTTTTTTCCTGTGGACTTAGATCTTCGAGAGCACACCCAATCCCATTCAAGAGTCTTTGACGTAGGATCTTCCACTGCTTGATAGCGACATCATTGTCATCGGAAGAAGGTTGAGGCTCTTGTTTCTTTTGCTCATTGCAAGAGGAGATAAGGCCCTCGATAAAGAAGGAGATCATGCTCGTCAATAAAGCATATTCATGACCATGAAAGCGGCGTTGAAGCTCCTCATTATTTAGATCATGATCAGAGAATTTTGATGGATCTTCGAATAAATCCGTTGGTAGGGTAAACCAATTTTCCTGCATTGGCATCAGTTCATTGATCGCCTCATTATTGAGCTCGAATGAAACTTGCTGGTTACCAAGTTGCCTGATCTTTATGATCCCGAATTCACCTAATTTTTTTAGGGTCTTCACAATCCTTACCTTGGCCGTTGCATGCTTGAGATGCTTATAAAGAAAACTTGTAAGCTCGTAAAGTCGAAATGTATGAATGCCGGTAAGCTTTTGCACACGGTCTTTGAATGAAGCTCGTCGACTTAACAGATGCAATATACCGCTTAACACGTTGATGTCGAGGCCGGTGAGCTCAACACCTGTATTTAATTTCTTTTCCGTTTTACGAAGATTTGTGAAGATGCTTTTATTGACACGAATGAATTTCATAGTTCAATATCCTTATTTTTGTACGTTAAGTTGTACTATTGTGAGTGATAACAATACAACAAAAAGATGGTACACTCTATTTATACCATATTTACAATATTTTTTAAAAATCTTTATTTAGATATTGATTATTTTTATTTTATTGTTATACTGAACTCAATGAATTTCATAGTTCAATATACCCGTCTGCAAAGACGGGTTTCTTTTTCTTGGTCATGACCAATTTAATAAAGCCCGCCCTGAACACTGACCCATTCCCCATTGCTATACTATAAAGTATATTTGTTATGCTTTATAATGACATTGTCATCTTGTTGAAAATTAAATTACTGTATATTCTAAAGTAAATATATTCAATCATAGGATGAAATCTATGGGAAACGTTACGCTAACAGGGCAATTAATTGAAAGGCCTGATCTTTTTAAGAAAAAATTGATCTTGATCCGCTCGCGTGTAGGTTTAACTCAAAGCGAGATGGCTTCAAAGCTAGGCGTATCCTTGGGAGCATACGCCAATTGGGAAGCTGGCCGCCGTCTGCCTCGGGCTTTTTATTTAAGAACAATCTCTGACCTCGTGGGCATCACCATGTCACAGCTCACGAACAACGATCCTGAGATTAATTTCCCTGACGATCTAATCGTTGACATGAGTAAGGGTTACGATCCTCAGTCGATCCCCTTATTCACAGGAAAAACATTTTGCGGACTTAAAGAATATAACGAAGTTCTTTCGCAAGCTTTAAAATACCCTATTAAGTTTCCAGATGAACTTGCAAAATCAAAATTTTTTGCTTTCAAGGTTGAAGGCGGCGCCATGGAAACCATGGGCGCCAGAACAATACCACATGAAAGTATTGCAATTTGTAGTACACGATTCGACGTTGCAACCTTGCGTGGAAAAACTGTAGTTGCTGCTCATGGTAGTGAACCGGCAGTGATCAGAGAATTTGACACAGACGGGCAAAATATAGTGTTAAGGCCTTGGAATGCAGCTTATCAGACCATAGTCGATACTCAGGAAAAAGTTCGCATTTATGGAAAGGTTGTGCGAGTTGTCATTAATCTTGAGTAACATTCTTCTCAAGGTGATCTTGTAAAAAAGATTTTAAGTCGCTTAATCTCCAAAAAATTTGCTGCTGAATTTGAATACAATCCGGCAGCACTCCTTCTCTTCTCCATCGATAAATTGTTCTTTTCTCGACTCCAAAAATTTTACCCAAATCGTAGGCTGAAAGTAAAAAAACCTCTGGCACCTTGTTCATGAGATCGCTTAATTTTGGTTCCCCCTTGCAAAGATCATTTAACACATTTAACTCATTTCGGGCAGCTGCGGTAATTCGATAATCGCTGACTTTCATACATATTTCCTTTATTTATGATCTTTTATGAAGATGTAATTTTATTTACAAAATAACATCTTTTATATACATTTGTACACAAGTTCATTTTCATTTTTGCTTAATTATGCAATTTAAGGAGTTAAAAATGTTAAATTTAAAGGACAAATTAGCAGAACGCGACTATTTAGAATTTGAAGACATGTATTGCGAAAATCCTGAGCGTGCTTTACGATTTTTGGACGCATTGCTCGATGGAATGCGTCATCAGAAGAATAACGACGATATAGAAAAAATTCTTCGAGAGGTTAGAACAAGACACAGTTTGGAGATTCAAGATCCGGATCCGCTGTGGGATCTTTATAAAAATCTTTTAAAAAAGAAGAAGAATTAAATTAATTGAAAAGCGGAGTTGTCACTGCGGCAAATCCGCTTTTAATTTGCAAGTTTTTTCAGATCCCTTAAATTTTCTTCTGTGAGGAGTTCACGATTTTTGTATAGAAATCGAATATAAGCATCGATCTTCATATGATCCTTCTTTGCCTCAGCCTTTAATGCAGCTTCTTCTAATTTCAATCTTTCATGCTGAGTTAGAGTGAAGTTCATAGCAAAATGTCTGATCAGTAATTTTGCATTGATTTGAGGATCCCCGTAAAGGACATTATTTATGAAAGATACGCTGTACCCGACCTTTTCCGCCAAATCTCTATTGTTTAGATCATATCGATCGCGTATTGCTTTAACAATCTCACCTAATTCTGTTTTCATATTTCATTCTTTTTTCTAGGAAAAAATATATTATTGTATATTTTATGATCTTTGTCAGATTATTCAATATTTATGAATAATTACAAATTACACAAATGTTATAATTTATACAAATTCAAGATCACGGGAGTTAAAAATGGCGGAAGAATTTGAAGAACGTAAGAAAGTAATTTTGACTGAAGTTGACACCTATAAAGACGTACCGGAATTTAAAGAAGAATGCGAAAAACGCGGAAAAATGCATGAAATTCTTTCTTTCGAAATAACAGAGGATCATTACATTCTATTTACCAGATCTATCAATCACGAAGATCCTGCTTTTGCGGCCGACGATCCATCTTTAACCCGCGATGAATACTTTACTGCGGCCCAAGCTTACATGTGGTTCAAAGATGTTCATAAAAATTACCCGCCGCTTTATAACGCATTTAACCGGTATTTTTTAGCGCACTACAAAGCTGAAGATCTGCTTAAATATCTTGAATCACAATTCGAAAACCAAAAATAAGATTCAAATTTTATTCAGGGTGAAAGCTAAACGGTGCTTCGGCACCGTTTTCTTTTGTTGGGTAAGGATCAACAATGCTCTAATTCAGATCAGCCGTCACTAAGCGCGACAGCTTTAATTTAACTCATTTTGAGTGTAAATAGAGCTTCATAAAATCCGGTAATTCAGCTTCTACTGCATCCGACCAGGATTGCATAACCTCACGTCGCAATTCGAGCAAATCTGATTTTTGATACGCGTTATCAGCTCCAAAATTGATTCGATGCGCTAGACACATGGCCGCAAGTTCTGTTGGAACACCTTTTTCAGCAAAGAATGTGCGCGCCGATTTTCTAAAACCGTGTGGCTGCGCTATACCTCCTGTTACTGTTTGAAACGGAACCGACAGATCTCGTTCTACGATTGGTGTGTTTGATCTTTTCCGAGGAAAAAGGAAATCTGTTTCTTGATCAGCGGACATAGTTTTGATATTTTGCCAAACTGCATGAATCTGACGCGTTAAAGGAACTCTGAACGGCTCTACTGTTTTAACCTTCATGAGAACTCCGGGGATCTCTATACACTGATCTCGAAGGTTTAAATAACTGAACCTAAGTTGACGGCATTCTCCGGGTCTTAGGCAAGTAAGACTTAGAAGTAAATAATAGCGTTTGTAAAAGGGATCAAGCTTTTCAAGGTATCCAAACAATTCATTAAACTTTTTTAATGGTACCCACTTATAGCCGGGCCCTTTTTTAACCTTTGGCAAAACCGGCGAACGCTTTAATACGTTTAACGAGTGATGATCGATGTACTCATCCTCTATGGCTAAATCCATAATATTGACGATATAGGCTAGAGTCTCACGTAAGGTATACGCAGGAATATTTTGCGAAAGCAAAACTTCTTTTACCTTACTGTTACGAATTTGATCAACGGGGAAATCGAAAAGCGGATACATGTATTTACAACAGCTTTTAATATTCTTGATCCTGGCCAAATTTAGTTTTGTGTTAAGCCATTTTTCGCAGATACTGCCGAATGTCGGTATTTTTTCTTTAACTTCGCCCGAAGCTCGTTCCTGCTGCAATTGTGCTGCCATTTTTTCCATTTCAACACGTGCCATAGACAATGATAAAGTAGGAAATTCTCCAAGTCGTATATATTTTTGTGAAACAAGATCTCGATAAAACCAAGTCTTGATCCGTTTCACCGTACTGACTTTGATATAAAGCTGATGGCCGCAGCCAATCATCACTACACCGTTTTTTTTCTCAGCATCCGAGATCTTTTTTTGAAATTCAGAAGAGGTTAAATCGAAGGAAACTCTACCCATATTTTTTCAACCTATAAAATCAAATTTGAGATTGTGCAAATAGGCGTAAAAATTGGAATTTACCTCAAAATCATAAAGATTTTGTGACCATATCATTTAGCGCCATATCAAAAAAACGGAAAACAGGGGGAGCTGCGAAGATGGATGATCTTAGATGATCTTTGTCATCTATGATCTGCTATGATCACACGTTTTTTTATACTAACCCTTTAATCTGTAACAATAAAATTGAGCTTTTAAAGCTACTGATCGCAAGGTAAAACGTTGATAATCAAGAAGAAAATTACAGAATACAGGTGGCGGTACCGAAGTGAATGGAATTCTACGCCACGATCAACAGCAGCAGCAAATACACGTTGCTCGGCATCTTTAATCTCGTCGA
>OJML01000371.1_pt1 | contig 27245 bp, 28 predicted proteins | sample 1597221 | NCBI WGS metagenome assembly OJML01 (sample SAMEA2452123, study PRJEB22498) | human gut metagenome | biome: human feces; feature: human gut; material: feces | place: Australia | collected 2012 | reverse complement strand
TAATATAAATTATGCGAAGTTGTATAAAAAGACTTACAACAGCTTGATTTGCTTTAATTTTTTAAAAATCTCAAAATTGAGTTTTTTTGAGAATTTTAAAAATGCACATAATATTTTATATTTTCTTTTCTGACCTGTGCTAATCAGTGATGTCTAATATAAATTTTTTAGATTAATAGATCAAGTCTATTTTCATCAAAAATATTAATAACTTCAAATTCCTCATATTAATCACATTTCTTCAATGGCTCATTTTGGAGCATTTTATCTTCAATCTCATGAATGCTCTTAAGCTCAACATAACCAGTTTGATTTTGCTTCTTGTCAGAGTTGCCAATGTATGTATAGAAGGCTTTATAGTCCTTTGAATATTTGAGCCATATTCCTATTGGTTCATCGTCTACAAGCAAAACCTCCTCCAACATTAAACGACAAGCATATAAAATGTCATTGATGTTAATGTTTTTCAGGTTAATGTGATTACCTATGACATTCCATGTCATCAGCAGACTTTCTAAGTCAAAAGCCTGATTCGGATCTTGTGGATGAAATCTTGCGTACAGGATTAAAAACTCATTTATATAGTACAAACAGCGGTTAGATTTAAGATGATAGCTAGATAATATCTTCTCTTTCTTAGCTAAATTCAGATCATCTTCCATGATGGTTCTGTTAATCATTTCTGTACGGATTTTTCTTATTGTTTTATCGTTAATATTGGTAAAACAAGTGATATAAGAAAACGACAGATGATATCTTAAAAGAGTCTGTACTTCTGTTACGTTGGAATTGATCCTCATATTGTGAATATTCGCAATATTGAGTGGTTTAGATGAAATTGGCTCTTCTGTTACCCCTGCTGGTAAATTATGTTCTTTGCTTGTCATTTATTCTCTCCTCCGTATTTATGACTTATTCAAGCTCTTAGTCGAACATTTTGTTTTTTACTAAGAAAGGCATCTTTTTCTTAAATAAATCCATATCAAGATTTTGACCTGAAATAATCTGTAAGTACTTAAGCTCCAGCAGGTCTTTTCTGCGTTTACTGTCTTTGTCTGAATCTAAAATATTTGCCAGTAATTCAGAAGTAAAGCGCAATTCCAGTTTGATTGGATATTTTGAAAGAAATGACATTATCTGTGTGTATGAATTAGGTGTTCTTAATATTCTTTCAAATTCAGGAATAATACCAAGCTGAAAAGCTCCTATGTGCTCCTTGGTTGGACGTACGTCAAGGATGTGTATAATCGCAGCCCAAAAAGTTGTTGAGTCTGAAATTGAAGATGACTGATCGTCTTTTTGTACCTTAAAGTCATTTATCAGATTTTTCTGATAACTTAATGGTATGCAGAAAGATAAAAAGTATGGATCACGAAGAACGTCAAAGACGGAATAATCTGTGACATGGGTAATTATGTTTCTTATAGAATTACCAAAACCGAATAGATTGAAGATAGCTTCTGCCTCTTTTGGATTTTCATACATTGAAGCTTTTTTGAGAAGCCCCCATAATTCTTTTTCCAGTTCATATAAATCTATATGAGAGACTTTTATGTTTTTAGCTAAGGTTCCTATAGGATCATATATCAGTTGATCAGAAACCAAATCATGCTGGGTAAAGGTTTTTTGGAGTTCATTACGAATTCTACTGTCATCTCTACCCATTCTAGGAGTAAGTAATCCATGTGGGGCTTTATTATACTCAGTCATTATAAATTCCCCTTCTTAAGATTCCTGTATACAGCGATTACCCTTTCTCCATAAGCCTTAGCTCTCCAAGCTGTGTATGAATGGTATCTTCCAATACCTACAGACTTGTTATAAGGAGCTGAATCCATTGCATTCTTCAGTATTCTGCTTGCAACCTTTACGTTAATTTCAGGATTTAAAAGTTCGCTAGGATCTTTAACTTTTGAAAAATGAATTCCATTGATCTGCATTAACCCCACATCTAACTGTTTTTTACCATATTTTCTAATACAGTAAGACAACCATTTCTTGGCATTTCTAAATGTAGTTGGGTATACAGGACCATCTGGAGTACGAATTACGTACTTGTGAGGAGTAACTAATGAGATGTTGTTCTGTTTTGAAGCTTTTGCAGATTCTACCAGTGAAATGGAATACAAAAGCAGTGGATCAACATTTTCTGTAAGACCGACTGTTTCATATACAGAGCCTTTTAAAAAACTTGTCGACTGTTCAGCATGTGCATGTGCGACAAGAGAACTCGCCACAAGAGTAGCGAGCATAAGCTTTTTTAAACGCATTTTTTGTACCTTTGATTTTGATTTGCAATTGCGATTTTATCAGAAAATATATCTTTATTAAAAATAGTTTTGTATATTGCATTTTTCACTGACCAGATGTAAATCTCATTTTTAAGTCAAATTTAAGTCAAAGTTACCCCTTATTACATACAGCTGTATGTTTCTCTTTTCTTACAATTTCACTATCCATTTTTAGAGATCTAAATCATGAAGAAAATTAACAAACTGTTGCTTGCAGTAATGTCAGCTTCGGTACTTACATACTCGACAGTTCAAATCTGTTATGCAGAACCGCCTGAGAAGATCAACGTCAAGATAGATACTCCTCAGGTTAATAAAAACTCATTCTGGCGAAAGACTTCAGAAGGTTATTGGTGGTATAAGCAGCCTCCTGAGAAGAAAATTGCCAAGAAAAAGAAGAAAGAAGAGCCTAAACCAAAAGTTGAGCCTCAAATTGCTAAGGTTGAACCTCCTAAAGAGGAAAAGCGTGAAGAACCTAAAGAGCAGGCTCCTGTTATGTTCAGTGCTGACTGGGTTAAGGAAAATCTTGATGTGTACAGAAAGGTTGCATGGGATAACCCTACAGTTGAGAACTTAAGAGCTTATCTGTATCTTCAGCGTTTTGCTATCGACCGTTCTGAACAGTTTGCTTACGCCGGTCGTATGGCTGTTGAAGGTGATCCTTACTTGGACGAAGCAGCTCGTTCACCTGTTGGAGGTTTTGCTAACCGTGAGCGTAAAGTTGTTCTAAATTACTCTCAAGCCAAGATTTTGGGCAAAATTTACAGCAAAGTAGGTATATTCTTTGTCTTTAAAAATAACTGTAGAATTTGTGATTTACAGGCTGAAGTTTTGCAGTCAGCAAAAGAGGCTAATGGAATGGCCGTTACAGCAGTTTCTGTAGATCAACCTTCACCTGACAGCGGTGTTTTAAAGTATTTCCCTAATTATATTGTTAACCCAAACATCATTTCTAAGCTAAAAATCAGAGCTCTTCCAGCATCTTTCTTTTTTAATGCTGAAACTAAAGAAATTAAACCTTTAATTCAGGGCTTCACAACAATGTCTGATATGAACAGCAGAACGATAACTGCTGCTCAAAAGTACAAATGGCTGTCTCCTGAAGAATTTAATGAAGTAAAGCCTTTTGATAATTCTACATCTTTATCTTCAACTTTAAGCTCAGATTCAGATTTAGCTTCTCGATTGGTTTCTCTAAAAGATGAAAAGAACCCTTATGGTAAAGACACAAACTATGTATCTCCTTCTGTCTTAGTTAAAGAAATTCAAAAAGAAAAAGACGCAGAGTTTGATAACGCAAAAGATTATATTCCAAGAGGTTACTAATAATTATGTTTATAAAAACACAAATCTCCAAAACTTCAAAGGCTGTAACTTCGGTAATTCATTCAGCCAAGGTTATTACTGTTATTGGTACATTAAGTGCAATGCTTGCAGTTACAACTCCAACTCCTGTATTTGCTAAAAACTGGATTGAAAATGTAATGTCCAAGACTCTAGGTCAAGGCTCATTACATAATGCCAGTGGAGCAAAAGCTTTTAAAACTGGTACACGTAATGTAATTTCAGGTGGTAGCACCACAATTAGGAACAAAATCTTTAACGAAGATATTATTTCTTTTGCTCCTCCTAGCATTAGTGCAGGTTGTGGTGGTTTGGATTTCTTTGCTGGTTCTTTCTCATTTATTAACGCCGATCAGTTAGTTCAGTTATTCAGAGCTGTTATGGCTAATTCTATTGGTGTTATGTTTGATGCAGCCTTAAGAGCAGTGTCACCAGAATTAGCCGCAATTATGCAGAAGTTCTCTGATATTGTTCGTGAAATTAACAAACTCTTAAGTAACAGCTGTGAATTAGCTAAAGGTATTGCTGTTGATCTTGTTTCAGCGCTTCCTGGTCAACATAACGTTTCAAATAAAGATGGCTTTATTGCAAAAGCTACAGAAACCGGTACTAAAATTGCAGCTTCAGTTTCTGGTATTGGTGATAGCTTTGAAGCTTTCTATAACCAAATTACTGGAACAAAGGGAGGTGGTTCCACTATTAAAGATAGTGCTAACAGTACTCCTGTCGTACAAAAAATGAAAGATCAAGGCCTTTATGGAAACCTTGTTTGGAATACTCTTGTTAATAACAAAAAGACTTTATCCTCTCGTTTAACTACTGCATTCACTACAGTTGGTTCTCCAAATGAAACCATCATGTCTTTGATAGGAACTGTTGTGGTAGAACCACCAAGCACATCTGTAAAGGCAACCGAAAATAATGGTGATGACAATAACTTCATAACCTATGATCCTAAATTAAGTTTAAAAACAATTCTTGAAGGGGCTAACGGAAGTGAAGAATTTGTCTATTACAAGTGTAATAACAACGATACATGCGATAAGCCTCAAAGAACACCAGATGCTTCTGCATCGGGGTATATAAACGTTCTGTATAACCAGCTGTGTGATACTTATGATATTACAGCTGATTGCAGTCCAAACAGTATCGTTGGAATGTTAGCCAATAACAATGGAGGCTCTGGTACTGGTCCTACAGATGCTCAAGCTGAAGTTTTAATGTTATTACCGGGAGAGGTAAGGTCAAAGTTAGCTGAACTTCAGATTAAATCAGGAAGTGCTAATCGTTCTGATACCGGTGGCAGTGCTGGTGGTGAGTTTATTAAGGATAATATTCAGGCTTTAGCTCTAAACATTTCCTACGATGTAACAAAAGAAATGATAAATGTTATGAAGGCTCAGTTGCAAAGTGCTAAAGGTAACGCTTCAGTTGAAAAAGTCTCAGGTTTATTAACTACAGCTGAAAACAAACTGAAAGATGATTATATCAATTTATCAGTAAGGTTCGGATCTAAAAAAGATATTCTAAACAGCCTTGATAGATATTTGAAATATTACGACAACATCTTAATGGTTAGTGATTCTACTGGCTGGGATTCTGTAATTGGTGCAAATCAAAAACAATAAGGATTAATAAATGGATTATTTGCCAACAATATATTCTTGTGGTGATGCTTACTATCTTGGCAAAGTGCTAGATGCTGTTGCTGCTGTTTGTGGTACTGATGGTGGTCTGGCAGGAGCAGCCGCTGTTGGTGCTTTAATTGGCGTCATTATCATAACATTCCAGACCGTTATTCATTTAAAAGGTATCAATATCCATCACTTGTTGGTGTGTTGGGTAATTTATGTATTGAGTTTTGGTACAACAACGGATGTTGCTATCCAAAGTGCTTACAGTGACGCTACGGTTATTCAAAAGGATAACGTACCTTCAGGTCCTGCATGGATTGGTGTCATCGTATCAAATGTCGGTTACCATTTAACAAAAAAAATGGAACAGGCTTTTGGCGGTACTGAAGGAGCTTTGGTTACAAATGGAGATGGTTCTGGTTTTAATGAAGCATTGTATTTAATTAACCACGTTGGTGAAGCAGGAGAACGTGGTGGTGTTGCTTATATGATGTCTAAAAGTCCAGAAGGCAGAGCTCTTTTAACTAATTTAAGAAATTACACTAAAGACTGTACTGCAAAAGCATTGTTTTTAGGTCCTGAAAAGGGAGGTTTATCTCATTCAGACCTTCTTTCCAAATCTATAACCGATGCTTTTGAATTTAACTCTAAAGTGTATTTTACTGAAGTTATTCCTTCAGGAAGTAATAAGGCTCAAATGCATAATTGTGCGACTGCATGGGCAATGATTAAACCTCAGTATGAAACTGCTTTAAATGGTGTTCCTACTTCAGTTTTAAGACAGTTTGCTTCAGGTGTTGGTTTATGTTCAATGCAAACTGATGGTCATGACACTTGTACAGAAATTTCTTCTCCTGAAGATTTAAACTTCCAATTTCAGGAAAAAGGCTTAAATGCAATTCAAGCTTCACAGGTTAAAGCCCAGAAATTTATGTTAGCTTCTGTGGGCAGACAAATCATGCAATTAGGCTTGAAAGACGGTTATGCTGCTTATGGTGATATTAACTCTGCTTCTATGATTTCTCAGGCCATTCGGCAACGTAACGTTCAGTGGGCAGGTGAACAGTCAATGTTCTTGAACTCTGTTCGCCCTATTATGGCGTTCATGGAGTCTTTCTTCTATGCAATTACTCCATTCGCTGCTGTTTTTGTAATGCTTGGTCTGTTTGGTATGGGATTGTTCTTTAAGTACATTCTCTTACTTATCTGGGTTCAGATGTGGTTACCAACAATGGCTGTAGCTAACATGTTTATTATGTCAGCTGCTACAAGACAGATGACTGCATTAGGAACAGGCTATTTAGCATCTCAACCAAACATGAATAATGCTGACGGTTCACTTTCATTCTATATGTATGATGGAATGATTGGTATTGCTAAAGACTGGGTTGCAACTGGTGCTATGTTCCAAGCTGCAACTCCACTACTGTCATTGATTATTATCACAGGCTCTGTTTACGCCTTGACCTCATTAACAGGTCGTATGGCTGGCTCAGACCATATCAACGAGAAAGTTGTTGCTCCTGATGTGGTATCCCCTGCTGCTGCGATTGGCATGCAGTCAGCTTGGACGGCTGATGCTTTCAAAGCCACACTGAATGGAGCAAAACTTCCTTCTATAAATATGGGGGAAATCCTGTCTAATCAGAAGTCTTTTGCTGATGAACAGTCTCATCAGGCTAATAGAAGTTTGGCTCATGCTATTAACGACAGAATTACTGAAGCTGGTGGTTATACGAATGTTGCTGCTCAAATTGGTAGTTATTTGCGTTCTACAACATCTACTGATGTTAACACCTTTTCTTCTGCTGTTGAAAGATGTAAGCAATGGGCTGCACAGAGAGGAACTACTCTTACTGATGAACAGGCTACATCTTTAGTAACTCAGGCAGCCGCAGGTTTGAATGGAGGCTTAAGCTTCGGTGGTAATAGTGGAAATTCAACAATAACAGAAGATGGCAATTCATCATCTACTACTAATGTTACAAATCGAAATGGAGCTGGAAGCGAAATCTCTCAAACAAAAAATAGCCATGGTACTAAGAATTCTACTTCTTTAGGAAAACTAAAAGGTTTTAATTTAGGCGCTGATGCTAGAGCGACAGGTACTGTGTCAGAGCAGAATACAAATAAATTATCTAAATCTGAAGGTCAAAATAAATCAGATGGAGATGGATTTAAGTTATCAGACTCAGAAGCAGCGGCAATTAACAGAACAGTTGCAGGAGCTTTATTAAAGCAAGGTTCAAACTCTCATTCCTACAGTAAAACTGGTACTCATGATGATGCATTACAAAGTGCTTTGTCTGACGCAAGAGCTCAAGGTGAAAGATCACAACAAGTTGACTCTTATGTACAGTCACTTTCATTATCAAGAAATCTTGATCTGGCAGATATTGCAAGTCGTGTTGATTCATCTGAAGTTGCTTCTTATTTTGAACAAGTTAAAAACTGGGCAGACCAACAATATGGTGAAGGGGCTGGTCAATTATTGGAAGCTCAAGCTAATAAGTTGGTTAAAGAAAACCAGTCAGGCATGTCTTTAGGTACTAATGCAGATACTATTGGTAAATTACATGCTCTACTCACCTATGATTTTGGACAAAACGGTATGGATAAAGGAGACTTTAATGTAAGAGACGGTGTTCTAAAAATGATTGATAATAACGTTGCTCTTCCAACCAATACTTCTGGTTATCAAACAGGAGCTAATGCTCAGGAAAAAGTTGACTTTAATGCTCCACTTAATGATAACGGAGGTGGTGGACTTCCTTTTGGTGCTCGTCAAGTAATGGACGATGCAATTGCAAATGGAGCTACACCTGATGCATCGCAAACAACTTCTAATGAAGGCTTTAATAGTGCAGAAGCTGATCATAAAGAAAAAGATGCACTTTTAAGAGACCAAGGTAAAGAAGAAATGCGTACAATTAACTACCATAATTTCAATACAAGAGGTTTGAATAGATATAGTCAGGGTGAAGTCTGGACAGAGGACTTAGCAAATAATGATAAAGGTATTCTAGGAAACTTTTGGGCTGATTTAAAAAAAGACCCTAACTCTTTGTTTGTTGGAGATAAAGTTGATCTGAATAGCGGATTTATGACTAAGAGAGATTTGAGTAATGCGGAGGATCTGAATGCATTTTTGGCTGGAGCTGGTCTTAAGGCAACATTCGTAAGCTGTGATTATAATAGGAATGATCTGCCCGAATTAGCAAAGCAAAAAGTGATGATGGGAAAAATTGCTACAGCAACTGCTCTTACAGAATCAAAAGATTATACCAGAGGGTCAACCCCTGTTTTGGATTTCATAGCTTCTACGGGAAACAATACCATTGAATATAAAAATTCGAGAGCAATTAATGGCTTTGTCGATTCTGCTTCTAAAGAAGGTGAAGCCTTTTTTAAAGAACAATTAAGGAAAGGCGACTATTATTATGTTGATGATAACGGTCAATTTCAGAAATATGTTGATGATAAAGGTAATTTTACAAAAGAAGGTGAAAAACATGCGACCTATTATGCTAATAACATGGTAAACATGGCAAAAGCAGCAGGTCATGGAAATCATGATGCTATAGTAGCAATGGGGCAAATGAATGCTGGAGACGGACATGGAGGTCTTGCTTTACCAACATTCAACGAGGCAAAGAAATTTAGTTCAGATGCTAACAAATAGCTTGAATTAATTATTGTTGTAAATAAATATAAAGGTACCATCATTATTTTGGTACCTTTTATTTTTTTTATAACATCATTTATTATTTATTTCTTTTTTTTACGATATATAAGGTGAGTTATACCAAATCCTACTCCGTAACAAATTAAAGATATAAACAATGTATTAAATCCGCTTTCAATAGTTCTAATTGGATTTAAATATAGTCCTTTTGAAGCATTATTTATACCAATCATAATTAATACTGTTATCAAAACAATAAAACTAACCACAATTAATTTATTTGAGAATTTCCAGCCTAAAGATCCGCTTACAAGACCTACAACAAACGGATACCCCCAAAAAACAAGCAATAAAAGTGTGACAATGTCCATTAGTGACGCTCCTTCTTTTTTTTTATTTCAAAATTAAATTCTGAACAAACGGAGCAATCAACTGCACTATGCAAATAACAACGGCAGCAATGATAGCTCCAACGGCAAACTTGTTACTTTTCTCTGACAGCATTTTCCCTGTTAGGTATTCATTAAACATTGAACAATCGTGAATTTTATCTTCGATTTCAGCGATGGTTTCAGGAAAGTTGAATTTACATGAAATATAATTCCAGATTAAAGGAACTTCATCTCCCCTGTGTGCTGTCAAAGGATTTCTGTAGAGTTTAGTAATTTTAAAACCAATAATTTCTTTATAGAAGTTTTCCTGTTCTAATGCAGAATGAGTTTTTAGTAGAGCTAATTTATCCAAGAAGTTATCCATGGTAATAACATAAGCCCTGTAGATAATATACAAAACTAATGCTCTGCAAGCATAATACTCAACCCATTTGAAATTATTAGTAGTAACGGGACCGATCTCAATTTGAGTATTGTATATTGAGAGTGCGTATGCGTAAGTCTGACTCGTTTCATTCCAACTTAAACCAATTGCGGTATGAGCGTTAACTTTTTGTAGAATAGAGGAATTACTGGTTTTAATAATACTAAACGTTGGTTTTCTGTAGCCTGTATCGTTTGGAAATATATACCTGTCAAAGATATCAAAAGAACATGTATCCTCTAAATATCTTCTTCTGACAATAAATTTACAATCGAGACACTGAATATAAAGAGTGTCCCAGTTAATAAAGATACCTCTTGAGTCGATAACGGGCTTTTCTTTTGTTTTATTTTTCCTTGATTCAGGATTATTAAAAGCAACAAGAGGACTGTTATCTTTATAAGGAGCTATAAAGAAGTCATTAGCCAGAATATCCTTAACAAAGGATAGCCTTGCTGTGTCTTTATCAGTATTCAAAAATCCTGCCTGCCACAATGCTACAGAATGTTTAAACAACTCTGACTTTTTATAATCAAAATTGTCTTTGAAGTAATCTTTATCAATCATAACGATAAATACTAAGCTTTCTTATGTTTTAAACCTTCTTTAAAGCTACCGTATGCGTTCTTGGTATAAACAAGAGTAGAGCATGCCGTAGTTAACTCTGTAGGTAGATTAAAGTAGTTTGATACAACGATAATGATAAATACTAAACCTAATAAAATATACCAGCTATTGAAAGCAATGTGTAATAACTTAACTAATAAATCCATAATAACCCTCAGCTTACGATAATTACAAAACGATAATTACAAGTTTTCTGTATGTTTCAGTGCAATGCTCTCCAAATTTAGTAATAGAACATTGCTCTTTATATAAAACAATTATATTACATAAAGTAATATTTGCAAATAAAATCTTCAGAAATTTTAATATGTTACGTTCTGAAAATCTTCGATTTTTACAAGAGCGCAAAAGGTAAATTATGGTGCTGTTATTTAATTTGAGAATTATAGGAGAGGAACAAAGATAATTGTTTGAGGTAGGTTGTATTTAGACTAAATAGGTGCTGTAGAAAAAAAACTCCACAACACCTACTATAAACGATTTATTCACCAGTTACTCCTTCCAGAACCAAATTATGATTTAACTCTTCATAATTTAATGTTCCTTCAGGAAGATAACCTTCAAGCTCAAAATCATCTGAGTTTGCGTGATGCTTTTGATACATTGCTGATTTTGTCAGGGCCTGTACCAAAGCTCGTTTTAAAATCTTCTTGTTCTCAACATAAGCTGAGATGAAGAAGACATTTTTCTCAGGATCATAAAACATCTTAGCGTTTAATGATCCTTTTAGTGAATGAGCTACTTCTAAGTCGTAGCCACAATCAATAATGTAACGTTCCATAATGAAACTCCTAAAAAAATAAAAGGAGTAACACTATGTTCCCAAAGGGGAGTGTTACCCCTTTTGGGATTGAAAAATTAAATATTAACTATTTTTTAGACTTTGTTTCTTTAAACAAATGACCAAAGTCTTTTGAGTTGTTCTTGTTTAAGGTGTATTGCCAGTAAAAAAGAATAACTAAACTTATACTGAATGCAATTAACATCATCTGAATGCTCTCCTTCAATAACTTATTAAGTCTTAGTATTTCGATTCTATCAAAAGAACGAACCTATTACAAAATACGTCATAAAAGTTCTAGTTATTTCCTTTTAGATCCTTGTTATCTTTGAACAAATGACCATATTTCTTTTTATAATCCATATAAGTAGAAATTTGCCACCAAAACAAAATTCCAAAAGTAAATATAACAATAGCTAAAATGCCTAATAGAGGAAGATATCTCATATTTGCCTCATTAGTTTTTGGGGGCTTCTTTGAACAAATGACCAAACCTTCTATCGTAATCCTTATATAAGGAAAATTGCCACCAAAGGAGAATACCTAAGGCGACAAAACATAAAAATAATGCAAATACACCGAAATATACTGCCATTTTATTTTTTCCAGTATTTATCAGGATCCATTAACGATAAGAAAAGTCTTATAGTTAATATAAATATTGTGCATGTTATAACTAAGCCAATTGAGCCAATTATAATATTCATGACTATCTCCTAAATAAAAGGAATTTTACAGTTCTATATAAAGAATAGTACAAAAATGAATTTGCTAGTACAAGTAAAAACAGTTTTATATACCTAGCAAAAACATAGTTGTCTGTTGAAAATATAGTATCCAATATATAATTTCCAGTGTAGCCTGTAAGGGCTAAAGACGATCCAAGAATAACAGTCATACAAGGGCGAATAATTTCATCAATTTTATGTTTACTTACCATTGTATTTAACTCATTTATTTCTTTTAGTAGGTAATAATACTTATTTTTTAGAAATAAATAATTTTCTTGGAGCTGTTCATATTTAGATTTAATCAAATATAGCTCCTTATAAAAAAAATAACGGAGCTATACATCTCCTAACGGAGCAATAGCCCCGTTAGGGATTAAAAGAATAATGACTACTTCTTCTGAAGTTTATCAGTGATAAACTCAAACAGTTTTATAGGATCTGGAAAACCAAATACCCCTTTCTGTTTAAGCTCATCATTCCAGTCGATTCCATGAGAACCTTGTGGAATTTCTGATTTAGGCAGACAAACCCAAGCCTTAATTCCTTTTTCAAGCAGACGCTTGCGAAGAATTTCAGCAGATTTCTGTCCAACTTCAGATTTATCTTTGTCTGCAAAGATGATTACAGCCTTTACATTCTTAGGAGGAGTAAACTCTTCCAAAAATGTAGCTGAAATCGCTGACCATACTGGCAGTCGAGTTCCACAGAAACAACTTAAAGCTGTCTCAATGCCCTCGGCAATACCAATAATTCCATGTTCAGGAACGTCACCCAATCGAATAAAACGACTGGTATCCTTTCCATCGAACTTTGGGGTCATAACCTTCTTTGCACTGCTAACAGGTGCTTTTTGACCGTTTAGCAGAAAGATACGATGTAAGGTCCAAACCTTATTATTCGAATGGACGATAGACACTAGAGCATCGTAATACCCTGTGACCTTACCGTTCTCAAAATAAGGCGTACGTGGACTGTATCGAAGATCTTTAAACAGTGACTCAGGAGCATATTTCAGCATACCTAAACCTCTGTTCTCAAAATAATCGAATACCGGCTTGCATCTTGGATCTTTGACTGACAGTGGAATAGTCATCGCCAGCTGTTTTGAGATTGCAACCTCACCTTTCTGGTAACGCTCTTCCTCAGCCTTTTTAGCCTCAGCTTCAACCTTAGCAGCAGCCTGTTTAGCAGCAGCTAAAGCTTCTTCCTGACGCTTCTTATCAATTGGCTGATAAGAGGTACCTTTGATGTGAAAGCCTGTTCTTTCACAACCAAGGAAGGTACCAACCTGTTCCAAGGCGTCGTTGAAGTTTTTTGAAATACCTAATGTATCCATTAACTCCCAGACGTCCATGACTTTATTGGTTTCGCCAAAGGCCTGATTAAAAATCATCTTGCCTTTAACATTGAAATCTTTAAAGACACGGAAGCCGTCTTTTGAACCAGCCCTGAAAGGGTCTGGAACATGACGACCTGGCCTTGATACAGCCAAATTTAGCATCGGTAGAAACCTAGATGCTATTTCGTTGTAATGACCGCTTGCAGCTGCCAATACAACTTCTTTAGTAAATGATTGCATCGTATTCTCCTTTGTTAATGCAATTATTGAAAAACAAAGGCGCATACGTGATACCCGCTGGGGTCAACATATAGCCCCTTTGGGTTATGAAGGTGTAATGAATAAAATCAGTCAGTACCTTCTAAACTGAATGATCATGAAAGGTGTGTTTAAAGCACTTAGAAATGAGTTTTTCTTATTTCTAAATACTCTTCTTTCCTTAAATATAGACTAAAGAAAATTCCCCTGACCGAAGTCAGGGGGAATTGTTAGGCTGCAACCTTAAGAAGTTCGCTTAAGAGTTTTAAGAAGACCTTATCAAAGTTTTGTGGGCAGGCATAAATCCATTTCCACACTTTTGGTAAGTATTCGTCTACAAACATCTGAAAAACGTGCTCCTGTCCTTCAGGAAGATTATGCTCTTTTAAAAAGATGCTATAAACTTCGATTCCGGAGGCGGCAAGCATGCCATAATTTACAGGGCATTCTGAAACATTGAATTGACCGTCGGTCATTAGTACGATGATCTTTCTTCCCTCTTTATTACGCAGTTTGTCTACAGCTAAAGTGATTGCTTCATCACCTGCTGTACTGCCTTCTGATGCAGGAATACGATTTAGAATATTCTTTGAGAACTTTTCATTAAAATCTTTGATTTTAAAGAGTCTGCTAGAATATGCTTCAATCGCAATCTGCAATTGATTGTTACATCTGAAGTTCTCAAAAATCTGTTGCAGGTTATACATTAAACCTGCCAAACAGTTTTCTTTTTTACCTCTCATTGAACTTGATACGTCCAATAATGTAACAATTGAGGTATTAAGATCAGTACCTCTGCCTCTTTCAAGAAAAGGCTTTTTAATTTCACGACCTAAAGCCAGCTGATGAATGGTGTTCTGTCTTAAGAAACAGCCACTCTTAGCAGGAGAGGTGTGTAGCTTTGGTTTATAAGTCTGTAAAGCTTTAGTAATTAAAGACTTTGCTAACTTATTCTGATTACCATAAACACTGGCAATCATTCCCCAATACTCTTCACCTTTTCCTTTAGATACAGCATGTTTGATAAAGCTTTCTGAAATTACAGCTTTGTGACAGTCTTTATAAATTCTGTCAGGGAACTTATAGGTGTTCTTTGCAGTGTTAACGAAATGATCGTTTGCAACAACTAAAACACCATCTTCAGTTCCTACAGTTGTTTTAGTGGCAGCGAATTCCCTGTTAGTTAAATCATTTAACTTTTCAAGTTCTTCTTTAGTCTGACTATCAACATCTGCATTTTCTAATACTTCTGTAATTCTTTCATCTTTACCATCACTGTCCTCTTCAAGGCGTGAGTAGAGGGTTGTTTCCCCCTTTTTAAATGGTGACTGCTCCTGATTTGAGTTAACCTCCATGCCTGAGCCTTCACCTGCCTCTTTTGAGGTATTATCTGATGAGTCCTGCTCTGAAGAATTACCCTTGTCTGAGCCATTCTTAGAGCTGTTATCACCTTGTTTACCTTCATCTGAACTGTCTGAGCCCTGATTTGACTTACCATTCTCGTCAGAATTATTGTCTGAAGAGTTTGAACTGTCATTATCAGAACCATTCTGTTCATCTGAAGAGTTACCTTGAAAACCGTCCTGATTAGACTTATCCTGATTGTCAGATTTTTCATCTGATGAGTTGGATTTGTCCTGTTCAGAATTGTTCTCGCCCTGTTGGTCTTGCTTAGAGTCAGAGTCGCTTGAGGTTTTATCCTGAGACTGAGTATTCTCTTTACCATTGTCAGCTTTTGGCTGATTTTGATTTGGCTCTAAGAAATACTTGATGATTATATTGACCGTATTTTTTAATAAATTGGCAATATTCGCATCAAAGTTCAAATCTCCGGCTACGCCAGTGTAGCTTCTTACTTTGACCTGAAAGTTTTTAAGTTTCTTAAATAACTTGTTTAGGTCATTTTTAAAAGCTACTACCTGAGCTTTGCCATTTAAACGGCTCTCCAGCTCCTGAAAACATCTGAAAGCCAATACTTCTAACTTCTGGTACAGAATTGGGTTTGTATCGTAAACCTTCTGATATCCAGAAAATAAAATTATGACCGGTAAAATGTCTTCAGATCTCATTTTTAAGAGACCTTGAATTCTATCTTCAGTGAATTTTTTACATTCATTTAGAAGATAGTACTCACCAAACATTTTTGCGTTTGGAACGATATAGCTAACTAAATCGTCCACACGTAAGTCTTCATAAACATTGATGATGTTATGAAGAGTTTTGTAGGAAATGTTTGTGTTTCTTAAAAGTGTTTTTCTGGACTCATCTACAGGGTCTCTATCACGCCAGTGCATACTTACCCCATAAGTGAAGGATGCATGTCCCATCTCATGCACCAATAGAGCTAAAGTAGACGCACGGTCATACTCTTTCTCCATCAGTAATGATTTTGGAATAATAATTCTTGATCCATCGGTGCAAGCACCTTTACCTAACTTAATAGCCGGTTTGTAAATCTTTTTGTCTACAAACTCGTTGTTGATAAAGCCTCCAGAGGAGGAAGCTGCACTTGTTAGGCACTGTAGACCTTGGATCCTTTCTAAAACCTCCTTTGCAGAAGCAAAAGAAATTTTAGAAGTAACAGTATTGGTAGTTAAATTTTCCATTTTTTCTCCAAAATAATGAAATACTTTGAAGATAAAACACGCCCCTGAAGGACAATGTTTTATCCTTCAAAGGACTAAAAAATTTATATGTACTCAAGGTACATACTGCTGAAATCTGTCAGCTAACAGTTCTCAAAGAAAGAATGAGAATCGGTAGGCAAGAGCCTAACCATAATTAACGGTGAAGTGTTTTCTGTTGGAATTAGAACAGTTAACTATGGTTAGACGCTTAAAATTAAAAAACAGAAATAAGGCATAATGCCTTATCCCTGTTTTTATGCAGTTAGAAGATGAACTTGGTATCACCTAACTTAATCTGATTTGGCTCAGATGTAGTTGGTGCTACTGTTGTCTTCTCTTCTTCAGCAGGTGAAATCTTCATTAACTCGGCAATTACCTCATCAATGTTCTTCATTCTCTGCTCTTTTAGCTGTTCCTCAGATAACTGAGGTTCAACTGTTACCTTTTCAGGTGCAGATGCTGAAGTATTTTCAACTACTGGAGCTGTTTCCTGTGGAGCAGGTTCAAACTCATCTAAAGATAAAGTCTCTAGAGTGTCTGCCTGTTCTACTGATACAGCTTCAACTGCTTCTGGTACAGCTACTGGTGCTGGTGCAGGTACTACTGGAGCAACAGGTGCAGCTGGAGCTACAGAAGTTACTGGAGTAGCAGGTGCTGGTGCTACTGGAGCTGGAGTTACCTCTACAACATCATCTGCATCGTCATTGCTTGAAGATTGATCTTCAAAACAACTCAATGTAGCTGAGGTTGGTGTTGCAACAATGGAAGCTGCAATTGAGTTTGGCTTTCTGTTATAAAGCGTGAAATCGTTAAATACCGAAATCTGACCTTTTGAGTAAGCCTCCAGCTCACGCTCTGATGACAGAACGTAGGCAACCTGTTTAAACTTCTCTAAAAGAAGCTTTACATTAGCCTCTCTTAGTCGTTTATTGATGTTGCCTAGTCTTGTCTTGGCCTGATGTAATAACTCAAACTGAGCGTTACACTGAGCCTCATACTGACTTCCTGCCAAGATCATCTTGGTGGAAGTTTCGTATGATAGAGCTTTTTCAATAGCACCATTAAAGGACGCATATTTTTTACCAAGATCCTTAGCATTGGTATCAATATCTAAGAATTTAGTAAATTCATCTGCAACCTTCTGCACGAAGTCTGCGTTCTTGCTAACCTCCTGCTCGAAGGCCCTTAAGATTTCCTCAGAGCATGAAAGCATATCTTCTTCCTCAGGAACGTATCCCTGGAAGAACTGATATGAACATTCATGCATCTTTTGGATTTTATCCCTAGATGGGATTTTTGCCTCTAGAGCCAACCTAGCAGCGTCGTTCTTAACAGCTGCGTCTAACTTAGCCTTATGCTGAGTTACGATTGTGTCGTAATTTCTCAACATATCAGCAACCATACCCTCATAAGTTGCAGCTCTCTCACACAAAAACTGAGTGATTCGAGTATGCATCTTAGCTGGTACGGCGTAAACGCCCGAACGCCCCATTAAAACTCCCACGGTGGTCATGAAATCTGTTACAGATTTTCTGACCTCCTCTAAAGCTTTTAGCTTTTCTGTACTGAAAATTTCACCAGAGAATTTAGCTAACACAGTGTTAGCTTCTTCCTCTGTGCTATTTTGTGACAGATAAGCCTGAATCGCCTCTTTAGGGATCAGACCGTAGCTTCCCATTACTGGGAAGGTAGCCAAGACAATTTCCTGGTTACCAATCATCTTTTTTAATGCATCATAGGCTGCTCTTACCTTTGATGCATCTGCTGATGAACCGTTGTTTGCAGCTACTGCTGCGATAGATGAAGTAGTAGTATTCATTTTTTAATTCTCCAAATGGATATAAAAAAACGAGCCACTACTCCCCTAACGGGTTTGGTGACCCGTTAGGGTAAATAAACAGACAGTAGTAAAACTACTGTCTGGAGGGTTTAACTGTTTCTTACCTCGATATTAAATCTTGGTGAAGTAAACAGCGCCTGTAACTGTGAGCCTGAAGCTAAGGTGGAAAGCTTAAACTTTTCCTTACCAGCTTCAAAAGCTCGTTGCAACTTGTTTATGCAACGACGAAAATCATGCTCTGATCCTTTTAGATCAATACAGATTGTCATAGCGCCACATAAGCCTACTCTGCCTTTAGCAATATCTAAGCTAATAGACTCAAGTACTGAGATGTAATCAGCATTTCTACACATAATTACACCTCCTAAGCTACTTTCTTCTTGCTGTCTTTATCAGCAAGAATACTTGTTACACGGCTACATGGTAAAGCCCTGTCGTCCCATAACTTCTGTAGAGCATTTGTTGATGCTGAAGACTCTGATAAAAAACCAGAATAAACAGATAACATCTTCTCTAAGTAGTCAGAGGATTCCAAAACTGAACCATAGACGGTTCCGATAGCGTACAAAATCGGTTGTTTAACAACACAAGTATTCTGTACAGCCTGTCGGCACAGACTGATTAAACCACGAGGTGAAATCAGCTCTGGGAACGCTCCGTCACGTGCGTTCTTATTCATCTGTACTGCAAAGTTTCCTAACTTTGTCTTCAGACTTTCGTCGATCTGCTCGACTGTAAAATTCTTACGAATTACAGTCTCAAACTTCTCGACGGTTAATGGTGCGTAATAGTCTTTATACATACGATCTAACGTTGATGCATCTAGGCTACTACGTCCGTTGTAACTACCTACCTCAGAACCATAAGCACCGGTATTACCGAAACCGATGATCTTGAAGCAAGAACCTGCCTGTATAACTGATTCCTCTAAGAAAGGAACAGAAAACTTTCTGCCCTCTATTAGGTTATTGAGTGCTGGAACGAACTCTTGAGGAGCTAAGTCCAACTCGTCAATAACTAGAGGAATGTTGTGATGAACCGCTTGTAGGATTGGTCCTTCTGATTGATCCCATACACCGTTGTGACAGGTATGGGAAATAAACATTTCCTCTACCTCCATGTTTGGCTTACAATTCATCTGAACCACAGGTTGGTTCAAAACAGCAGCCAGCCATGCTGCGGTTGATGTCTTACCGACACCAGCCTCACCGAAGCCATAATAGCCTCGACCGTAGCCAGCAGTGTTGTCCTCTCCCAGTAAATCTAATAGAAGATTTACATGGGAGAATTCTGGTTGAAAGTTTTGGTCTAGGAATGGAACATGGTTTTTAAGCCATATTGCTTCCTCTCCTGCAAATGCTAAGTTTAACCATGCCATTTTATTTGGCATGGAATAAACCAAATTTGCAGGTAGGCCATAAAGGAACAAAATAGTTTGGAAAGGCAAATATGCCTTTAATCCAATTACCTCGTTTCCTTTAGTAACTTTCCAACCTAGGACTGGTGAGACTTTGGTTATTTTTGATGTATCTGGTCTTTCAGGACCCTCAACCCATGATTTAACTAAAGCCAAAACCTTCTTGATAGACTCTTCATTTAAAGCCATTTTTTAAACTCCATAAACCACAGCAGAGTAAAGACAAAATGGCTCCAGTAGGGAGTCAATGTCTCCCTACTGGGATAAAAAAAGAAAAGACACGCAACATGCGTGAATATCCGGAATGTGCCGGTACACTTCCTTAAAGAAAGAATAAGGAATGTTTATGACACTTGTAAAAATGTCAGAGTTTGATGTACATGAAGATATGCACCAATCTCTGTGATCTTGAAGTGATGTGATATGAAGTAGGGCTTTGTATCACCCTGCTTATACGTGCTTACGCTTGAATAGTGTTCTTCATTTTTACTCTTTTGTTTTTATGGAGTTTGTGTCTTATTTGCACAAATGCAATATGCAATGCCATAAAAGTAAAAAAGAAAAACAGTGGTTTTGACACAAAAGGTATGTCTAAACTATTTAGAATTAAAGCTACAGACATGCATAGCATGATGCAGTCTCTAGCTGAGTTTGTAACAATAACTCTTTTGTGATAGAAATTACTTTTCATTTTGTTCTCCTTTAGTAAATGAAAAATGTAAAAAATAAAGGGAGAACAAACAGATGCCCTGTAAGGGAGTTTTGTTCTCCCTTGATGGGTAAATTGAAATGAGTTGATGCTTATAGCTACAGTAACATCAACCTTTTATAGATACTCTTAACGTGAGTTAAACGTCAGCATACGCTGAAAAAAATATTGAGATCTTGTTACTCGTAAATAACAACAGCTCAAGGTTTTGAAATTTTGGAAATAACCGCTTGCACGAATTTCTCGTGACCAAATGGCCGTAACACATCATATAGTGCAGGGAGCAGACACAACACTGTGTCGCCGAGGCGTACCTCTTTAATTTTTGGAGGGAATGCTCCAAAGTCTTGCTGGATAACGGAAGGTTACGGTGCCAGTACGTATGCGAGGAAGACCTCAAAACATGGTTTTATATTAAATAATCTTTGGAAAAATGAATAGTGTTTTGTGGGGTAAAGTGTGATTATTTTGGAAAGACAATCCATGCCATAGTTGCAAATAGACCAATAACAATGATTACAGCAAAGATATAGTCAATTACCATAGTGATCTCCAGTAAACTTCGGTTTCAGTATGTTGTGCTTTTGTTTTCTCATCTCCAGTACATTACATGCTTATTGTTCTTGTCTTTTTGTTCCTGATTACTGTACCAAAACAGCCCAGTAAAGAAAGCAGGCACACCTACAACCATTAGAAATACAACAATACTGATAAATATCTGCATTCTTATCTCCAATACATAACATTCTTGTTGTCTTGTTTATCTTCTTTGATTGTAGCACTCTCAGGGTGCCAGAACACAAACAATAAAAATAAAGGAAATCCTAACATCATAATTGTAACTGTTGTTGCAATGAAAATTTGCATAACCTGATACCTTTAAATCTAACCAGTGTAAAGAGTAAATCAAATAAGAAGAGTTTCATTACAAAACTCTTCTTCTGAATTTAGTCTATATCAATTTTTAACTGTCTGTAAATACCATCAAGCCATTCATTCCAGATCTGCCCTGCTTTTATTCTTTCAGCAAAATAAGAGTCACGTCTGTAAGCTCTTGCTACAGCAGTTCCTACAGAATGTTGCAACATAGATTCAGCAGTCCACGGGTGAATTTTATCTGAATGGGCGGCAAAGAAGTTACTGGCAATAGAACGTATTCCATGAGCACATAACTTATCTTTGTAACCTAAGTCTTTTAAAGCTCTATTCAATGATTGAGATGATAACGGCTGATCTTTCTTTTTAATACCTGAAAACACCCAGTTATGAGTTGTGCTGCCATAGTTTGAATGAGCCTGTATCAAGGCTTTTTCCAGTCTTTTAGATGTAGGTATTACAAACTTTGCTAAGGTCTTAGTGTTATACACGGTAAGTGTGTGCTTTTCAGTATCAAGATCACTGATTTTAAGTGATGTAACCTCTCTTGGTCGTAATATTGTTCTCAGTGATATTTCTAAAAGTAACTGCCGTCTTGTGCCTGTATTATTATGAAAACACTTAATTACCTGCATTAGCTCGGTTCTTAATTTGTCATAAGGAAGAGTAGCACGATGTTCTTTCATTTTACTCTGCTGTTGTGATGCACGTTTTAAAAGAGGCAATGTAAAGATTTCTTTAATTGGATTGATAGAGATGATGTTACAGGCTACAGAAAAGTCTAAAAGTACGGTAAGCAGTCTTGCAACGTAAATGCATGTCGAATATTTCTTTTCTATAAAGATCGGCTTTAAAATTCTTTGCTGTATGTACAGTGGCTCCATTCTGTCTATTCTCATATCTTGTATTGGCGCCAGATGTTTAATCCAGACTTTATTCTGTCTGTTTAACGTATTGGTACAGAGCGTAAGCTCCTGTTCCTTTCTGTAAATTTCATAAATAAGACCTAGTTTAGGTGAACGTTTTACCCTTTTGATAGATTTTAAAAATTCAGAATCTGATGTTTTATTCATTGATAATCCTTGCGAATAATAAAATTAACATCAGGTAGTAAATATGAAGATAGGAATAAACAAAAGAAAAATAGAAATAAAAAAAGTCCGCCCTTGCTGAATAACTCAGTAGGTACGGACTTTTGTGTCACGAGTTTAGATTACATTTCTGTAATCATGAACTCGTGACATTCAGCTTGGTTGTAGTCATTGTCAGCTTGAATCAAAGCTGACAACTTACCTTCTTCAGGAGAAGCCCAAAGCTCCTCCTGAAGAATAACCAGATCCCAATGCATTCTGCTCTGGGCAGAATGCAAATCCTTAAAAATTAAGTTAGTCTCTTCGACTAACTTACCGTTTAAAAATTTTTTATGATTTAATTTATTCATTTTTAGCCTCCTGTGGCTAGTTAATCCTCAGAAGACAGCAAAGACATCTCCATTAGGAGAGCTTGTGTCTCCTGAGGAGAAGAGAGACGTTATACAAATTTGTATAACGATTTGATGTTGAATTAACGTATCAACGGTTACGTCAGCAAATGCTGAAAAGATAGTTTTAGTTTAAAGTGGCTATAATTTTTTTTGTATGGAAATGGGGTTATGTAAGAGTTTGTAACTATAGGTGTGATTTGTGTTGAATTAAATATGAAAGCCCTGACCAGTAGTTAACTGGCCAAGACTCTATGGGGCTATTCTGCCTGAATGTATTCAGGAGCCTCCTCCTCTTCTCCTTCATCGTCACTTTCTTGAAGGAGCTCTTCAAGAGAAGAGACTTCAATATAATCCAAGAAGTCCTTCAGACATCTTTCGATATCCTCAGGAGACATCTGGACCGTAACTTCTGGGTAGACGTCGGGAGTACCCTTAGGAACATGGCAACCCATGTCGTCGAAGTACTCACGATTTATGATTCCTTTTTCTGAGTCCCCTTCCTCAGGATAATAATACTTCTTCTCGATTATATAATCGAGATTTGGTATTTTTTCTATCTGCGGATCACGAACTCTACCGCAATTTGAATAGTAACTCATCAGAAGATGATACTCAGGTACGTAAAGTTGTACCTCATTTTCAAAAATATCAAAAACAGTTTCATCATCTTCTGGACCGGTTCTGAAACCGATCACAGAAATTTCTTTGTTGTTATTTAATTTTAAAGTTAATGATGTGTTCATTTAGAATGCCCTCCAAGGCTAAAAATCCTACTTAGAAGACATACAATTACCCTGTACAAGGGATTGATGTCCCCTGTTCGGGAAAAGACTGTATATAACGTTATATACAGAAAGAATAGATGTAACGTCATCTTATACGTCAGGTAAACCTGAAAGATGATCTTATTTTAGAATCGCTATAATTTTTTTTGTTTAGGAGTGGTGTAAAGTGAGAGTTTATAACTATAACTGTAATTTGATATTAAGCGTTTGTTGTGGAAAGAGTAAATAAAAAGTCCACTCAAACAGATCAAATCTGTAAGAATGGACTTTATTGTTGCTAATCATAGAAACTCATCTAAATATACAGCGAAATTTCTTGATAGAACATTCTTTAACTCTCCTAAACAAGTACAGTTCTCCAACATTTCAATTTGAGGGTCTGTAACATGTTCAAGAATAGCTATTTCTGAACTTGTAATGGAATGTTCTCTATAATTAGGATCTTCCCATTCATCATGGTAAATCAATTCACTTACCTGAACTTGTTCGTTACCAATGGACTCCAATTTTACAAACCATTGAGAACAAGAATCCTTTTTATAGAACTCAACTTTTTTAGAAATTGTTTTCATTTTTTTTGTCCTCCTTGGACTTAAAGCCTAAGAAGACAACATTCCCATAAATGGAAGTTATCCCTTTAGGGAAATAAGCACCTGCAATTTCAAAGGTACGATGCAGTTGCTGAGTTATTAGATATAACGTTATCTAGGAACGTCAGCAGAAGCTGAATGATGATTTTAGTTTAAGATTGTTTTTTGATTGGTTCTTTGCTGATAAGGTGTAAACATTAAGTTTGCTTTAAAGAATAAAAAAAATCTCCTGTTGTTTAGGCAGGAGATAAAGTCAAATTACCATTGACACATGTTTAGGGATTATTTTGATTTACATTCTTTTTTGTAAAGATCTTTTAATTCTTTGTATGAATGAGCTGAAATAAGCTCTCTGTATTTAATAAATTGTTTCTCTGTTAATTTGCCGTCTATTACGTATTTCAGTAAAGCACATTCCATTCTTTCTGTATTCTTAAGACCATTTAAGACGATAAAAATTGCAAATAATTGCAGAAATAACATTACGATTGAAATAAGATCTAAAGTGCAATTCATGTTTGTTACCTCTTCTTTGATTATTTATCTTTACCTATTAAGATCTTTTGAATTTCAGCTTTAATATCTTCAGAAATAGCTTCTTTATGGAATAGAAGAGCTATAGCTAAATTTGCCTTTTTTTGGTAGAACATGATTTTCCAGCCAAAGAGGCAGCAACCTAATGACACAATAATGAAAAGAATTTCAATATAGGACAAATTATTAAAGAGTTCGTTTTCCATTTTGATTTCCTTTAAACAATAAAATGAAAGAATGAACTTATTGTATTAAGAAAGAGTATATGAAAGGCTTGAATATGGGGTGATTAAGAAGATTTGAGTTTAGAGAACACAGTAAGAACAAAATGTTCTTACTGGTAATCTAGCAACACTTTACTACCCTCTTGGTAGTTGCCAACAATCTCCAATACATAAAGCTATATACATAAAATTATGTACTGAAGAAGACTCCTTAAACGAGACACACGGGTGGTTAGTGGCCTACTAACTCTTCTGATAAAAGTGAGAGCGAACATAAAACTCTCCATGGATAACCATGCACAGACGACCAATCTGCTAGGGAATTTTATTCAAGAGTTCATCCTTGAATACCACACAGTTCCCAAAATCATTACTGACAGTGCTGTGTGCTTTGTTGAAGGTGATTTTCGGTAGTGAGTGCACTTCAACCTGCAAATCTCACCTTTCTACCATAGCCTATCTTATTCGACTGTTCTCTTAATAAGTATTGGCATACTTATCAAGGTCCTCACATGATGTTTTTACTTTTTAAGTCCTACCTAAAGTAGGTCTAAAAACACTCATGCTAGATGCTGATGTCGAACTATTCCTTCTGTCATAAGGAATAATATTTTTTATAGAGGTGCGATTCCTCTTTATCCAATCTTATTTCTAAGAATGGACACTCAAAAGTATTTCACTTTTGAGAATAATCTAATTATAACGAAATTAGGAAAACGTACAGTCAATCACTGTAAGGATATGAGATTATTTTATTGAAAATTACTACCTGATAAAGTGTGTTTTGGGGTAAAGATTGCTTGTAAATAAAGATTTTTAAGACCATTTAAGAATATTAAAGTGTGGAATGATGCCTAAAAATCATGTATTTTTGGTCGCCTTTAAAGCCTAACTTATTGTTTTTTCGTAAAATAGGCTCTTTTTTCCACGTCGTGGAAAAGTGATATTTTGACTTATCTTTATAAAAAAAATTCCCTACTATTGCTAGTAGAGAATTTTAGCTTACTAAAGAGATTACCAAATCTATTTATTCTTCAGATGAAGTCTGCTTTGTTGCAGTGTCTTCGTTCTGTTCGCCTTCCTGACCTTCTTTGTCAAGATTTGCCATCTCTTTTAACTCGCCATCATCATTGATTTCAATGTTGGCGTTTTCTTTAACATCTGACTGAACCTGATTAAACTCTTTCTGAGTCTGTTCATCGGTCTTGGTTAATTCCTTTAAATGCTCAAAAGCAGTTCTTCTTGACTCATAAACAAAGGCAGCATACTTACGTAAACCTCTTGCCATTGTATCTACTCTTTCAAGATATTCTGTTTCTGACAGTAAACCTAAATGAGTCAGTTTTAATAATGTTAAAGCAGCCATATCAGCCTGATAACACCAGTTTAAGAACTGCGATGAATCAGGTGTACGTGAACGGAACTTAAACTGAATAGTTGGCTCTGAACGTGTAATGATGTCATCAATGTTGGTAGTAGGCATCTGCTTTAACATCTTCTGAGCATACTGTACCTGCTTAACAACAACATCTTTTACGTTAAGTCTTAAGTTTTCTTCAATTGCTCTGCGTAATTCCTCTACCTTAGCACGTGACTGTGTTACTGGTAAGATTGCAGTAATTGCATAAGTTGCATTACCTACGTGTTCATAGTTATCAAAGGCTACAGTCTTAATCTTTGGTGTATCAAGTGGTAACTTGATGATCATATCCTGAACCAGATAACGAATATACTGAGGAATTAAAGTAGTATTGCGAGCGTTAAACTCTGTTGGGATTTTTTGCTTGTCTTTTGCAATTCTCTCTTCACGCCTTAAAGCAGCTTCTCTTCTCTGCTCTGCGTGCTGGCGATCTTTTGCAATTTGCTGTTGTACTTTCTGACGCTCTGATAATAGAACATCTTCGTTCTTGACTGTATCAGTCATATTTTTTACTCCTGTATTGTGATTTATGGTATAGGAGATTATGACCTGTTACTTATAGCTTATTTTTCAGATTAAGGGGTTATATGACGGATTAGAAATTGATAATTTGAGAATGGAAAATTTTTGGAGCTATGTATTTTTATGAATTATAGAGGTGAAAAACTTTGATTTTATGAATTAATTAAAATAATTGAAGTGTCATGTTAACCGTTGACAGTTGCAGGCTTTCTTAATTTACTTACCATCTGGCTGGCACCAAGGGCGGAACGAATTACCTGTTCAGAGTAACAATAACACCAATTCAGCCAATGTTGGATGTTCACGACATGTTTTACACAATGTCTTACCACTTGTTTATACGGGGCACTTCAACCCGTACACAAATAAGGATAATCAAAGATACATTCCTACATCTGTGTATGCTACATTTCCCCAACATAGCACTGTTGGACCTGAATTTAGTTCTCTACCCGAGCTAAAACTTTCCAAAATTTGTCTGTAGGTCTCTACAGAAAAATGCTTATTTCGTCAGCTAAACGTTCTGTAACAAAACAGAAAATTGATATTTATGCCATTCTATCTGAATATTTCTAAAAGTACATATTATTTTTTACAAATTGTAAAAAGTTCTTTAAAAATCAATAAAAATAATATGGTTATTAATCTGATTAATAGCATTGCTTGTATTAATAGTTAGAGCTTTATAATAGTTTTGGACGGAAATACCGTA
>OJML01000367.1_pt1 | contig 27303 bp, 22 predicted proteins | sample 1597221 | NCBI WGS metagenome assembly OJML01 (sample SAMEA2452123, study PRJEB22498) | human gut metagenome | biome: human feces; feature: human gut; material: feces | place: Australia | collected 2012 | reverse complement strand
ACGGGCGTAACACGCTGAATGCCAGCGCGTTGCGGCGTGCAAAAAAAATCGCGCATTTTTGCGCTCTCGGGCGGCGGACATGACCGTTTGTGCCCGCTGGTGGGCAAAAGTGCTGATTTGCCGGGGCGCAGACGGGCGGGAAAATTTGCTCGTTTTGCGCTCACTGATGTACAGATGCGCAGATGTGTAGGTATGCAAATAAGCAGACGCCGAGGAACACGGGGAATGTTACTGTATATACGTATACGCGCACACACACGCGCGCATGCCCTGCATTTTGAGACGATATTGTGTGCATTCTACACTAACGAAGCGTTTCTATCTGATAATCAATACATTTAGGTGTGTAGGCAGATGAAAAATTCACCTACACAAGAACTGCACGCGACTGTTGCAGAAACGCAAGCACAACTACGGGAGGGGGGATTTCCGGTATAGGGAGAGAAAAAGTTTGGCACCTCCGACAGAATTTTCTGCCTGGCATGATAGATTTTTCTGTCTGCCGTTACAGGAAATGCATACTCATGCGTGCTGACAATGCAGGTTGTGAAACCGATGGCAAAAGCGCAGGCAGATACGGTGCAGGCAGTGCAGACAAAGTGCAGACACTGTCTACACACTTTTTGTGCTGATATTCAGAACATTACGAACAATAGTGCAGAATGCAGACGAAGTAATAGTGCAAATAGTGCAGACAGGGTGCAGATAGTGCAGGCAGTGTAGGTAGCGTGCTGATACCACCTACACACTTTTTTGCGCTGATATTCAATATATTACGAACGATAGTGTAGGGTGTAGACAAAATGCACTTTTACCTTACACAAGCTACGTTTATGTGAAAAGGCCTGGATTATCTGTGTTAGTTCTCTAACTTAATAAAGAATTTGTGCATACGATATATACCTTGTGTACTGTCGCGTTAATATTTGTATAAAATGGGGGGTGTTTCTTAAATACCTATATTTGCATAAATTTAATTGAACTTACATCGCGTGCAAATAATCTATGGTTTTAGCGCCATCTTTGCGCCCTGACAGTCATTTCGCAGAATTACTGTAGATGTTTTAACAAATTGAGGAATTTCGGAGCCGGAACAGAGTTACTACCCCGCAACCTACAAGGTTAACACTCTACACTAATGCGCCACCACACTAAATATGAAATAACCTTTGCTACATGTTTCTGAATAAACTAACAACTTATACGAGTTTAATATCCCTTCTACTTACTCTAAATTCATGTTCATTCTTCAAAAAAGACTTTTGCAAAGACGAAGCAGTGGAACAACCAGACAAAGCATGCCCCAATGTTTCGCTAAACGCATACATTGAAAACTCTGGAAGCATTGATGGTTACGTAAGTAGTGGCACTTCATTCAAGACTGGCATTTACACACTACTCACAAATGAGCACGTAAAAGCGCCCAAACTAAGCTATGTGAACGACAGCATATACAGGCAATCCTGCGATGCCCGTAACTTTATATTAAAGCTTACGCCGTCTACATTTAGGCAACAAGGTGGCAACAGAGCTTTCTCCGACATCTCAGAAGTGATTGAGCGCGTGCTGGGCGACAGTCCGAAAGAAGTTGCATTGCTGGCATCTGATTTTATCTTTTCACCGCCAACTGATGCTCAGAGTGTGAAGGAATACCTTAGTATGCAGCAGCAAGACATCAGCAATACCATGGGCAGCAGGTTCAAACAAGACAGTCACTTTTGTGTCGTAATACTACAAGGCATTTCGGACTACGCCGGCTACTACTGGAATGTAAGCAACACTAAATCAACCTATCATGGCAAACGCCCTTATTATGTGATGCTGGCAGGCAATCGCTCAGCTATAGCGCTGTTGTTACACTCAGCCATGAAGGGCGATACACATTTTATAAATTCATTTACAGAGGCTGGGCTGTCGCCCGTGAGGTACGAAGTTGTGAAAAATACAAGTGCCAAGTATGGCACCTTCAAACTGTGCAAGAAAAGCAAGAATGGCCTAAGACACCATCTGAAAGACTGCCATGCTAACAAGCGCAGCGGCAACTTTACATTTAAGGTATACGTAGATTATTCGTGTCTGCCATTGACCGACCAATATTTATGTGACGCCAGCAATTATGCCACCAGCACAAGTAGCTACAAGGTAACAAGCGTAGCGCCACTGAATGCCTCAACTGATGGCTACACGCACTGCATCACACTGACAGCGAACGACAGCAAACACCTGTGCGCCTCATCATGCGATATTTTGTTGAAAAAGTTGTTTCCGGCATGGATCGAGCAGTGCAATGACGCTGAGGGCACAGCACCATTACCGGGAAAAACGTTCGGACTGTTGCCATTGATGCGAGGTGTGCAAAAAGCCTTTTCAAGCACTGATGCGTGCTATGCCCGAATGAGGCTCTGCATTGAATAACCCTTTTGAACGCTTACTTTAGGGTGGTTCTAAAAAAATTCTGTTTTTAGAGTTCTGCTATTCTGAAATGCGGTTTGCACGCTATCACAAGTTTTTTTGAAAGTTTGTTCGGTCACATAGCCCGCTATGTTCCCTCACAAACTTTCAAAAAAAAACACTTCCGATAGTGCACAAATCCCTATTTCAGAATTATTAAAACCACCCTTAACACAAACACATTTATATCATGAACGATTTCTTTTCGACTATTTACGGTTATGTAAACTGTTATGGAGATTCCTGGGACAGCTATCTGTACGACTGCAACGGCTATACTATGCTGGGCTGCACTACTGTTGGCATCACGCTGTTCATAGCACTGTTATTTTATTTATTGCCCACAGTGAGGTGTAGCGGCCGCAAATGGTGGTTGATATTTGGCGGCATCAATTTTGTAGTTGTAGCATTGACCACAGTTGCCGAATGCTGCACACTGTTTAACGAAGCTGGCAGCGACGAAGTAAGCGACTGCAGCTACGCCGACCTGTTTGGCACAGGAGTGTCCAGCGGCCTCATTAGCTTATCGCTGTTCGTGCTTTGCTCATTTGTTTTGTGCTTTTTCAGCACACACAATTATAAAGTCCCATTTAAGATGTGACGACAACCAAAGTTGCGGCTCATTCAAGAAATGATATTCTATTTTGAACACCTACTTACATTAGCATTATGGCAAAGCTATACATATTTGGCATAGGCGGCACAGGTTCGCGTGTGCTACGTTCATTAACGTTTTTGCTTGGCGCAGGCGTCAAGCTACCCAGTTTTTCAGAGATTGTACCAATTGTGGTTGATGCCGACAGCACATCAGGCGACAAAACCGAGACCGTACAATTGATGGAAAACTACCAACGTCTTTACCAATTTACCGACCATACATCAGCTGCTGACCCAGACGGTTTTTTTGCCACCAGCATGTCAAGTTGTTGCCACGATGGTTTTACGCTCAACATACCCGGCGGCACGGCACAAAAGTTCAAGGACTATATGCACTTCAGCAGCCTTGACAATGCCAACCGCGACCTTGTCAAGATGCTATTCAGCGAGAAAAATCTCGAAGCTGATATGTCGGTAGGCTTCAAGGGCAACCCCAACATTGGCAGTGTGGTGCTGAACCAATTTATTGGCAGCGATGACTTTGCAGCGTTTGCCAACTCTTTTGCTGAAGGTGATGCCATATTCATTATCAGTTCGATATTTGGCGGCACAGGTGCGAGCGGTTTTCCTATTTTGCTTAAGAACCTGCGCGCCAATGACACGTCCAACGTACCAAACGCCAATCTTATAGCCCAAGCTCCAATCGGTGCCATCAGCGTATTACCTTACTTCATTCTTGACAATGTTGACCCCAACCGCGACGACCAAATAGACAGCGGCACCTTTATACAAAAGACGCGTGCCGCGCTTAAATATTACGAGCGCAATTTGGCCGAATTGGATCATATGTACTACATAGGCGATGATGCACGTCCCACCTACGACAACCACGACGGCGGTGCGCAGCAAAAGAACAAGCCCAACTTTGTGGAATTTGTTGCTGCGCTCTCGATATTTGATTTTGCCAACCAAGCTTGTGACGGCATGACACACAATGCCAATAGCCGTACGGTATATCATGAATACGGCATTAAGGAGGACAAGCAGGAATTCAACTTCAGCAACCTTTCCGAACAAAGCGTTGCGCTCGTGCGCAAGCCTATGGCCAAAATGCTGCTGGCGCACAACTACTTTACACAGGCTCTCGACCAATCATGGAAACTGGCTTGGGCCAGTACGCACGAACCCATTTTTTCGCGCACTGTGCTTGAAGAGAAAGGCTTTTGGGAACGTTTGACGAGCTTTACCACCGCCTACAAACAATGGCTGAACGACATGGCAAACAACAAGCGTCAGTTCGGCCCGTTCAAACTGACTACGGGCGAGAAAGACGTATTTGCCATTGTAAGCGACAAAGAGCCTAAAAAGATCAAGGTACTGTCATACATCATGGACGACAACTTCAAATTGTTCAACAACAAGCTTGACAGTTTTAAGAAAAAGAAGGACTTCGGCAAATTGCCAGAGTCACTAAAGACACCTGCAGCATATTGGCTCAATCTGTTCTCGTTAGTGACCAGCAACCTTATTGAAGAAAAACTCAAAATCTGACACAACCTGCTATGAAAGTACTCAGACTTCATGATGGCACTGCATCGGGTGCCACAAACAATATAAATGGTTGGGGACAAAGCACAGTGATTTCGCAAAAAGCTGTTGAAACCATCACCGACCCCCAAGGCAACTGCGCACAATCAGAGATAACCTCCATACCAAGTCCATTTGCGCGTCTTGACCTTGTGAAGCAAAGCTTCAAATATGTCAATGACACACACGACTTTGACGGTAAAACCATATATCACCGCATGGTGTCGGACGCGCTCGATGTGGGCGAAATATTTTTCAATATCAACAAGTACGGCAATCTGGTAAAGATTACCGAGTGGAACGTGGGCGAGATACAAAATCTCAAAGCCTCGACAGACAAGCAATTGCGCTTGTTGGGCAAGACACTGGAGCTTTATATACAATCAGATGCGGCCAATGGCAATGTGTACAATCTGCGTAACATGAAGAGCATCTTCATACTGCAATACACCGGGCCTGGCGCACCGGGCACGAGTGCGTTACCCGGCCACGTGATTGGCGCCACCAGCCCGTGTACACTATTCTTCACACCGGCCAATGACCTGGGATACGTAACAAACCAAATACTGTTTGATGGCAATAACGACCGCCCCTTTGACGGAGATTACAACCCGCTCTACAAACGTGATGCGGACTTTGTGCGCTACCTTGTGTGGCTGAGCAAGCAACCTGGCTTTGCCGAGGGGTACCCTGAGGTCAGCACCTACATCAGCGACACCATTACCAAACTCAACAGCATAGACAATGCTTTTGGACAGGAGTTGGCCAACATGACCGCAGCATCACACACCGACACTGCCCCCGTTACGACAGACAATGGCAAGCCCGTGACACTGGCCGGTGGTTACCCCGTGATGTACAAGCGCTTTGATGCTGCACAAGTAAGTCAACACAGCCAGTTGGTTATCAACGCCACGAAAGCCATTGAAGGCGACTTGCCCCTTGTGCTGCCCAACGATCACAGTTGCGACGGAATGTCCTATACCACGTCAGAGTGGGACGGCAGCCTTGTCAAACTTGTACCATTCAAAGAAAAGGCAGAACTCGCCCAACGTATTCTGCCAGGTATAAATGTACAGTACCCTTATCTGACCGCAGGCGACTTTTTGTGTGCCAACATACTGCGCACAAGCTATGCACTAAAACCTTTTGACGGGGGCAACGACGACTATTTGCCCCTTGGAACAGACGAAGAGCTGAGGCATTACCTCATTCCTATAAAGAAAGAGTTTTTCCGCTATTTCAGACTTGCAGACTTGAAACGCTACCTGCGTGCCGAGAAAGGCGGTATGGGGCAAATAAAAGTTGAACTATCTATTCCGATCAGGGGTGACGGCAGCAGAGACAAGGTGGTGTTTAAGCGCAGCTATATGGAAACGCAGACCGATTCGATGTTAAACAGCCAATTTGGGCGCATCATAGACATGAGAAGCACCGGACTTACTATATTGCCACACATACGATTTCCTGAGGGCGTTGCCCCCGACTATCGTGTTACGCTCTCTATTGACAACAAGATATCGGATACGGAGGCTCAAAACGACTTGCCCACACTGTCATTCGTTGACGAATGCAAATTCATTGACCATACACCTGAAATGTGCCGCAATTTTGACACTTTGGGCAACCGTATTGACGATATTACTTGTGTAACCAAACAATGGGACATTGCACATAACTTTACAGCCATAGTTGTCAACTACAAAGGCACCGACAATCTGCTCATACCACTGATGAATGAAGGCGGCGGCAGCAAAAAGTTTGTGTTTGCAGTTGACTTCGGCACGACCAACACACACATTGAATACTCTGTTGACGGTTCATCGCCCAGACCGCTCGACACCACAGCTGACGACGCACAACTGCGTCCGTCGAACGACATGATGAGCGACCCGTCGTGGACCCAAATGATGCGCGGCGACATGTTTCCACCCATCATAGGGCAGTGTCGCTCTGACAATCTGTCGGCCTCATTCCCGATTCGCACAGCATTGACCTCGTGCAAAAAAGTGGACTGGCTGCGGGCCAAGCCACTTGTCGATGCCAACATTCCATTCTTTTACGAACGCAATACAATGCCCACTTATGACGAGCAACCTACGACCAACCTAAAATGGAATGATGCGGACACGGCACAAGCACAGATAGAGTGTTTCCTGTCGGAACTGGCGCTCATCATGCGCAACAAGGTGCTGATGAACAATGGTGACCTAAGTGCTACAAAAGTGGTATGGTTCTACCCTACCAGCATGGTTTCACAAATGGTTGGCGAGTTCTCAAAAACATGGGACAATGTGTTCAGCCGCTACTTCGATGGAGCCACACACGATCAAATCAAGTACATGCCCGAGGCAATTGCCCCGCTCCCCGCTTTCAAAACAGGTTCTTCGTCTGCCATCACCATCGACATTGGCGGCGGCACCTCCGACTTCCTGTTTGCCGACGGTAAAGATGTTGTGTGCATCTCATCGGCACGCTTTGCCTCGAACAGTCTGTTTGGTTCAAACTCTGCATTTGACAGTGCCGACAATGGCTTTATCAAATATTTCAAGCCACAGTACGAGGCCGTGCAAGCTACGGGCGTCTATTATGCTGTGCTTGATGAAATCAGCCGTGGCGCAAATGCGTCGGCCAACTTGGCATCGTTCTTTTTCTCCATTGCCGAAAGCACCATCATCAGCGATGAAAGCATACGCAGGCAGAATGACTTTAAGGAGAAGCTTTCCAAATCGGAAGAATGCAACATGGTTATACTAATCTACTACATGGCCATTGCATACTATGCAGCACAGGTAACACGAATGCACCACCTGAAAGAACCACGCTACATAGGCTTCAGCGGCAACGGCTCGAAGATATTCGACATATTCCTTGACAACCCTGTATCGAGAAAACGACTCGTGAATATCACGCAAAAGATATTTGAGCACGTGTTGGGACACGAATATGACGCAGATGGTCTGGATTTGCTGATGCCTCCGGGCAACTCGCCCAAAGCAGCAACAGCCAAGGGAGGTATTGTGCTTGCTTCAGGAAATTATGACAATGATAGCATTGACATTGATTATGTCAGCCAACACGCCACTACATGGATAGGCACAGACGATGCCGTGAAGAAATATGCCGACGTGGGTGACAAACAAGAACAAGAGGTTGCCAATCATGTGGAAGAGTTTGTGACACTTTGCCGCAAAATTCTCACCGAAGGCGAAGCTAACAAATACATCAAACTACCTGCCGACATGGAAAAGGTGTTTGACATGACAGCCTTCAAGCGCGACATCAAAAAGTATGTGAAAGATGGCTGCGCGCAAGTGGCAAACCCAAACTACGAGGTGGCATCATCGCTCTTTTTCTTGCCAATTGAGGGCATTTTGCACAAACTGACCAACGAATTGCTAAAGGTATGACAAAGGAGAAGTTATCTGCTATTTTGGTGCCATGGCTTGCCTGCCCATGGGGAGTCATGGCACACACAAGCGATGAGTGTCTGCAAGTGGGTGTAGCCAGCTTCACATACCTTGAGGTAGGACTCATGGTTGCAATGGCATTATGTTTCGTGCTGATTGGCATGCTGTGGCGCTATGGTGCGAAGATGGAACGCCGCGCGAAAAAAGCGGAGCGTGATAGGCATGTGTGCCAACAATGGTATCAAGCACTAAAGCATAAGCCGCAGGAAGCACCCAAGGCAGAGATGCAGAAGTCGAAAAATACAGACGTGCATGATGCGCCACAGGACGATGAGCATTCTGCAAATGATGCTCCACAAGACCCTCAACGCTCACCGACCATCGAACTTGACGTTACCCCGGCCCCACCGCGCAAACTTTACGCCAGACAAGATGCACAAGATGCCAACAGGCTAATAAACCTCAGCCAGGAATTCGACCCCTACGAACACATCTTTGTCATCACACTTGACAATGGATCGGATACTGAAGGCTGTTTTGAGCTTGTGGAAGAGAATGCCGCAAAATGTCTGGGCAACTCTGACAACATTAAATGTTGCTACGTTGACGCCGGAGTTAATGCAACCAACTTCAAACAGGAGGCTGGCAGAGTGCATATTAACGGACAAACGGCCGAAGTGCTGAAGCCTATAACCATTACTAATAAAAGTGCCACATCGAACGGGCATTAGACGCTGACTAAAAACACGTAAAATAAAATGGAAACGATTTTCATCATAGCTGTTATTTTGTTTGCTATCTACTGGCAATTCTATTTCCTGAAGGATAGCATCAAGATGATAAACCAGCTAAAAAACATATTCTCAGAAAAGCAAAGCTACCATTCCACAGACTATTATATACCTGCTAACGAATTTGGCAATACAAGCTATGAAGAGATACTGAGCAAGGAAGATTTTTATACCTACCCAAGTTATAGCAATGGCATTGACTGGGCAGACCGAGGAAAGAAAGATAAAATAAGCCTTGTAAACATCTCATCAGACAACCCTATTGGCTTAAGAATAGAGTCATCTATCAACAACTACCTTATTCGCAACAAGGGACTTGCAAGCGACTTTAGCACGATCAAAGACACAGTGGAGCGCAACTGCACCATGCTTGAGGACGAGATTGATACGCAGACGCCTTTCCCACTCTATATCGGATTGATGTGCACTATGCTCGGCATCATCATAGGTATTGGATGCATCGCTTTAGGCGACGGTGGTTTTGCAGCATTTGTAGACAAACCGGAGCAGCATATTGGGTCGTTAATGGGCGATGTAGCATTAGCCATGGCCGCCTCGTTTTGTGGCATTGGCTTTACCTCGACCATTTCGTTCATGGCCAAGAAGAGCAAAAAATGTCTTGAAGAACGCAAGAACACGTTCTATTCCTGGTTCCAAGCCGAACTCATGCCTATCATTTCGCGAGAGAATGCCAGCGAAGGGGTGCGCCGGCTTGAGGAGAACCTCAACAGGTTCAACCAAACTTTTACCCGTAATGTCAGCGGACTTAACAAATCGGTTGGCGACATTGCCCAAACTGCTGCCGACCAAAGCAAATTGATTGAAACTGTCAACAAGCTGGACCTTAAACAAATGGCCACAGCTAACGTGGAGGTGCTCACGGCATTTAAGGAGTCGATTGGCGAACTTGACAAATTCCACGAATATCTGACCTATGCGAACAAACAGCTCGAAGCGTTGAAAAAGCGCAACGATGCAGTAGAAGTTGCTACAATCGCAGTGGACGACGGCATTAAAAGCATACTCAATAAAATGAAGCAATCTGTGAATGAACAGATGCAAGCTCTGAAAGAATCACTGGCCATGTCGTCAGACGAAATGAGTCGCCTGGTTGAAAACGAAAAGCGACTCGTGGCGGGACAAGCGGGCAAGATTGATGCTTTTTATGACACACTGCGCGACCTTAAACCTGTGATCGATGGGCTCAAGGACTGGCGAAAGGAGTTGCAAGTGCAAAACAGAGAATTGAACAGATTGGTGCAAACCATCGATGCCATGCCCCGCCCCGATGGCAAGGGCGGCAGCCAGGTAGTTGTGCGTAGCAAAGCGAACATTTGGCAAATGGTGATTGCCGCAGCACTTGTGTTGCTGCTCGCGGTGAATGGATTTAACGCATGGATAACCTATCATAATGCACCATCTGAAAGCCAAACCAAGTCTACCGAGCAAACTGACAAATCAGAAGATGCCAAGCAGCCTGCCGCTATCACCAACACGAAACTTCCCAATCAAGGCAATACACTGAAAGTGACCAACAATCCACAAACACCGCAAGAAACAGCAGCTGCGAACTGATTGAACCAAACTACACACATGAAATTATGAAGAACAAATCGTTTTTCTGGACCAGCTACTCAGACCTCATGACCAGCCTGTTCTTTGTGATGTTGCTGCTATTTGTTACCACAGTCATCATGATGTACGCCCATGGCAAGGCAAACGAGGAGGAGCTGAACAAAATACACCAACTGGAACACTCGGTTCAGGCTATTGACTCGCGTTATTTTGAATATAACTCGCAGTTTAAGAAGCATGTGCTAAAAATTGATGTGCAATTCCCCATTTACGACTCAAACATTGAGAGCATTGACCCTGCAGCCAAGCACAAACTTTTGGCTGCTGGCTCGCGCATCGTGCAGTTTATTGACAGCATCTATGCTGTGTATGAATCGCCTTTTCTTGTCGTGGTGGAGGGACAATCATCAAAAGGCCCCTACTGGCGCAATGTGCACGAAAACAACGATGTGCTAAGCTATGAACGCGCTCTGGCCTTAGTAAACTTTTGGGAAGCGCATGATGTCAGCCTGCGCGATGCCAACCATGCTCAAAAGTGCGAATTGCTTGTTTGCGGAAGCGGCGACAAGGGGGTAATGCGCATGATGCCCGATGTGCCGACTAATGCGAAGAACCAACGATTTTTAATTCATGTCATACCTAAGCCCGGTATGATTGAACATAAGACTTCTGACAATTATTCTTCCACAAATTTATCAACTAACAATACTGACATTCCATGAGAACACACATTCTATTTATAATCATTGCTATTTGCTCATTGTCGTTAACCACATCGTGTACCAGCCGTGAACAAAAAGTTGTAAAACGCCTTGAAAAGCTGAGCAAAAAGCTTGAGCGTCAAGGCAATGATTACTCTATTACGCAATGGCAGCGCGCTGCCAAAGAATTCAAACAAATAGACGAGGAGATTGCCAAAAATTACCAAGACTTCACCCCAAAACAACTCCACGAAATCGGACGTCTCAAGGGCATTTGCGTAGGAGCATTCAGCCGATATCTTGAGCATATTGCGAAAAAATCGTCGAATGAGGCTGATGGATTTGTACAAGGGCTTGAAGAAATATGCGGAAAACAGGACGTATATCCATCTGACAATACTGAAGAAAGCCCGTCCGAAGATTACTCTAAAAGTGATTCTGTCTACATCGAAACGGATTCGGTTTGTTAGCGATGGTTACAAAATGTATTATACAAATTGCTATGGGGCTGCTGCTATGGTTATTCGTACCTGGCTGGATCACCCAAGGCAGTCGTAAAACGCGACAATGGATAAAGCTGGCTTGTAATATTGCGGGCATCATCATGGTCATTAGCGGAGGTTTAAGACTGTTGAGTGCAGTTGGCTCTGTTATGTTTTAGCCCTTACTGGTCGGTCTTAGAATCAACTAATTTCAAACACCTAACTATAGGGGGGGAGGCAAGTACTACATACACAAAAAGTACTTACCTCCCCCCTACCCGCATGATGCAGCCAGTCAATTTGCGATTGTCTGAAAAACCAACTATCTTTGCACTGATACTATTCTTGCATAAATAACAACGTACTCAACACGATGATAAAGGCTCATTACCACCCCTATGCTATTACCCGACTGCTGATAGTCGTAACCCTGCTTATGTCTGCCACATTTGCGGCCGACGCTGAACGGGTTGACTACCAAAGGGCTGCAAAAATTGCCCAAAAGTATATTACGCTGCGTAACAACAAAAGCATTAAAGCACAAGCGGAACAACAAGGACATAGCACCGGCAATGCACCTTATTATATATTTAATGATGCACACGGACACGGCTTTGTAATTGTTGCAGGCAATGACGCCATGGGCGAAATATTGGCTTACGATACCGAAAACACGCTTGACACGCTGAATGCTAACCCTTGTGTAAAATGGCTATTAGAGGGGTACAGACAAGCATACTATGACATTGAGAGCGAAAAGGTGGCTACGCAAGCCAGCCCTCGCGCTGCAACTTTCAGCCAGACAGTGCAGCCTCTGCTCAAAACCAAGTGGGGACAGTCGCACCCCTTCAATGCTCAAACGGGGTATCCATACAGCGGTTGCGTGGCCACAGCCGTGGCACAAATGATGTATTACTACCAATGGCCCGCACACGGCTTTGGCAAGCATGAATATACCGTTACCTACGACCAAACTACCAAAAGTGCCGACTTTAGCCAATCTTATTACGACTGGGCTGATATGCTGCCCGATTACCGCTATCCCGTGCGCGCCACCGCCACACAGGAACATGCCGTGGCACAACTCATGAGCGATGTGGGCATAGCCTCATCTATGCAGTACACTCCCAGTTCGAGCGGCACACAGGGGCTTTTTGCATACCAAGCCCTGCAAAAGCACTTTGACTATACTGCGGCATACGTGACGAGGGCTGTGGAGGGGCCAAGTCGCTTTGCCAGCATATTGCGGCAGGAGTTGCTGAATGGCTGTCCCGTTTACCTTGAGGGGCGCCCCGCCAACACTGCTTCGGGACACGCCTGGGTGGCCGATGGCTTTGACGAGAATGGCCTTTTCCACATGAATTTTGGCTGGGAAGGGCAAGGCGATGCTTATTATTCGCTCACCAATCTCAGTTTGTCACAAACCGGTGGTGAGTTTCAGGGTAAGCCCCTGGCCTTTAACCGTGCCGTAACGGCCATTCTTGCACACCCCAACAATGGTAAATATCCCGATATTGACCGCGGGCTTTTGGAGGGTTCGCCCCAGCTCATGTTTAATGAGGGAGGCTCTGTCACGCTCAAGGGTGCTGACGACAAGAGTTTCAGAACCTCACAGTCCCAAACCATAGTGGTTAACTCATTTGTAAACAGAGGTACTCCCTTTAAGGGCGACATTGGCATAGCCGTTTGCAACGACAGTGGCAAGTTTGTGCGCGTGGCCTATTCAGACGACCATAACAACGGCGGATTTACGGAGCGCATTTATGGGGCAGACCATGATGGCTTTATGGGGACTGACTATTTGGTAAATCAGCCACAGCACGTGCAGATGAGTTTGGCTGGCCTTGCCAACGGATATTATAGCCTTACCCCCGTGTGTGTGGCACGTAACGATGATGGCACATGGGGCGACCTGTTCAGAATGAAAAAGGCCCCCATCATTGAGGTGGAACTGACCAACGATGCAGGTCGCGTGTCTGAGGTGTGCTCCGACGAGGCTCACTTTCAGCTCATGGCACAACCACGCCTCAGCGGTGCGGCCGAACAGGGTGGCAGGGTGCAGGCATTTTTTACTGTTAAAAACCTTAATGGTGTGCCGCGCGACTGCTACATGAGGGTGCAGTTGCTTGATGAGCACCAGGCGGTTGTGTTAGATACCCGGGTGGACGAATGTACTGAAATAGAAGGATTTTCTGAAACTGAAATTCCCATCACGCTTTCACTCCCCACCAATCTCGTGCCGGGGCGTTACGAAGCGAGGTTGCTGCTTTCGGCCGACGCGGAGGAGTCTCTGTTTTACCCCATCAATAATATACACGACAAGGAGGTGCCTTACATTGATGTAGCTGAAGCAGAGGACAAACCGCTCATGGCCAAAGTTGAAGTGTTCATGGCCGACGACTCTAACGACAAGATTGAGAATGGCAATGTTGACCTCTCGCAAACGTCTCTTTTCAAACTTGCCGTGTCGTTGCGCACATCAGAAGACAAGTGTTACAGCGGACATATTACGATGCTGGCCGAAGACACTCAGACGAAAGAAAGGACTTATGTGAAAGGCATTGATGACGAGGTTGACGTGTCATCATCTTACGACGTACCATTATTTAGCTATTGGCTGCGCAAGGATAATTTGCCATGGTACGATGGCCACACCTATCGCCTTATAGTTATGGGCAAGCTTGACGGGCAAGACGTTGAGCTGAACAATCCCGAGGCGGCCCCCTATTACCTGAAACGCGAGGGCGATGTGCTCACGCTCTTTCAGCAAGATGTGGTGACAGGGTCTTCATCAACCTCAACTTGTTTGCCCACTACTAAGCCATTCAGTGTGAGGCGCAAGGGTGACGATTTTATTATTTCGGCCCACGATTTGTTCGGTGTGAGCATGTACAACGTAAGCGGCAGGTTGGTTAAGCGTGCTTTGTCTGCTGACGGGCGCCAGGGTGTGCTATCGCTCCGAAAGTTGGAGCGTGGTATTTATTTGCTGCACATTGAGTGTGACGGGGGACGCCATACTTACAATGATATCGTTTTGGTGAAATAAAGGTGTGGCTTTTAGGAAGAGGTTTGTTATACATGAAGTAAACAAGTATGCGCCTCGGCCATAAAAACGTAAGTCTTTAAGCCTTTCGTTTTGTATTGCGCTCGGTTTGCACTATCTTTGCATAAGATAGGCTGCACCTCAGCATAACGTTCAAGCAAGCTTGACGTTCTGCGCTCGGTTTGCACTATCTTTGCATCATATAATATACGTATATTACTAACTCAAGTTTCGGATTTAGTAAGGGCGGGCTGAAAGCCCAATGTAGCCCATAGCCCAGGGCAAGCGAAGCGGCACCCTGGGTGTCGCGTGTTGGAGCAGCCGCGCCCTGTAAGGGCAAAAGCTTTAAGATATGGCGCAGGTGTTGAACAAAATATACATACGATGTTCCACTTTAAGACCGCTAAATCTGCTATCAAGTAAGAATAACAACATAAAGGGTTAAAGCTTTTGCCCTTACAGGGCGCGGAGACTCTACTATGCGAAAACCCAGGGTGTCGCTTCGCTTGCCCCGGGCTATGTGCTCCATTGGGCTTTCAGCCCGCCCTTGTTAAATCCGAAACTTCAATTACTAACAACAACTGCCGTTGAGGCACTTGCCCATGAAAATCATACTCAACCCTAAATATGAAGCTCTGCGCGACTATCTGAAAAACATAGAAGAACACTTTGAACACGAAGGACGCGACATTCACTCAGGACGCAATGTGATACGCAGCCTTAAAGTGAATGGACTGACCATTTGCGTGAAACGCTTTGGACCACCCTCCTTCAGACGCAAAGTGCAACAAATGTTTTACAAAAAGTCGAAGGGCAAACTGGCATATCTGAGTCCGCTGCTGCTGCGTGAGCGCGGATTTGAGAGTCCGGAGTCGATAGCCTTTGTGCGCTGCCGCCACGGGTTGTTGCGCACAAACACTTACTTTGTGAGCCTGCTGTCTACTTACCGCTACAGCATGGACACGCTGCGTAATAAGACGGCTGATGTGCAACACGAGGTGATAGCTAACTTTGCCCGCTATGCGGCCCGTTTGCATGAGGACGGTTTTTTACACCGCGATTTCTCATCATCTAACATTTTGTATGATGTGATAGACGGGCGTTACCACTTTTCGCTGGTTGACACTAACAGCATGAAGTGTGGGTCGGGTGTCAGCATTGAAGCAGGTTGCCGCAATTTGGCCAAGTTGTCGGGCGATGATGCGTTTTTTGCCCAGTTGGCAGAATGTTACGCCATGGAGCGCAAGGCAGACCCTGTACGCTGCGCCACGCTGATAAATGAGGCGAGGGAGAAGTTGAGAAGACGGCGCGAGGAGGTGTGACTGGGCTAACCCAGAACAAAACACTTTATCCTTTTATTAAGAGCATAAACACAGATAATCTGTGTGAGGATTTTGGGAATATATCAAACGACAATAAGAGACAACGAACCATGACGTGTGCCCCTACAAAGGCACAATGGACGTTGTCTCTTATTGTCGTTTGGTTGTATGCAGGATTGTCTGCTTTTTATCTCACAACGCGAATGAGTCCTGTGCCATTGCAGCGGGCGCAAGCATAGACATAGCCATTATATCCTTGCACACTTCCTTTACCATGGCAGCGAGGGCATTTTATAAAATTAGCACGCATTGAAGCCCTTAGCGCACCATATTGCACGTTTTTGTTTTGGAGTGTTTTATTCCCATACTTTTCCATCATTTGCGTAGAACGATTTACAAATTTCTCCGAATCAACCGTTACTTTTCCCACTTTACCGGCACACCCTCTAAGTAAGGGTACTGCTTCTTTAGCAACTACTTGGCCACAGCCAGCTTCCACCTTTACAGGCCAATCTACGATGGCTGCTAATATCACGACAGCCGCAAAAGTTTTTTTGATAAGTGATTTCATGAACTACTTATATTTAATGGTTTTACAATAGAGCTTTTATAATAATCGTTCCTACAATGTAACCAATTACGATCCTTATGATCATGTAAAAACAGCCTAAGAGACTGAATTCATCGTTTTTCGGAACAGGGGTCGGTGGTTGTGACGTCGGTCGTGGCGTCGGTCGTGGTGTCGGTCGTGGTTGTGGCGTCGGCGGTTGTTGCGGCCTTTTTTCCTCTCCTGGCACATTGATTGTAACCTCGCGATCTTGGATTGCAACCTCTTGATCTTGTGCTGACGGTTTTCTCAACCATTGCAAAATGTCGTCCACACTTTGCGGACGCCTTGTCCTATCGGTGTTCATCAACCACACAATAAGCTGCTTTGTTTTATCAGAAACATTCGGCATTGGCAATGCAATATGTTTGTCACGAGTATGATCTTCATAAAGACTTGTGTATGTCGGTACCACCCTATTCGTAAGCAAACGATAAAGTGTTGCACCAAGAGCATAGAAGTCTGACCATGGCCCTAACTTATCGAAACTGCCATCCACTTGTTCTGGAGGAGCATATCTTTCAGTTAGTGCTACGCCCGTAAACATAGTGGCTCCCACGCCTCCTATATAATCTTTGCTTGCACCGAGATCTATCAACTTTACATATCCGTTCGGTGTCTTCATGATGTTGGCTGGCTTGAGGTCGAGGTGTAGCAAATCTTTTGAATGGATTGCTTTCAAGCCGTCGAGTACCTGCTTCAGATAGTTGTATATAGCGGTTTCGGTATAGGGCGCATTTCTTTTTCTCAAATACTCCTCCAAATTGGTGCCCTCTACGAAGTCCATCACATAGTATGCCGTACCATTCTCTTCAAAGCAATCGTACACTTTCACCACATGCACATTGCTTATAAGTCTTAGTCGCTCATACTCTTTTCTGAACTTCACGATTTGCTCACCAAATTGTTGCGTGTAATTTCCGTTCGTGCTTACCGACACGCCGTCCGCGTCACGAAAGTTTGCCGCTGTCATGAAGAACTCTTTGATGGCAACCTTTGTGTTATGCGGTCTACACACGGCAAGATAGGTTTTTCCGAAGCCACCCGATGAGAGGTGGCCTCGGATTATATACCTGCCATTGAGCATAGTCCCGATGGGGAGCATTGATTTATCGTTTGTCATGCTACTTACAACCGGTTATACGTAATCGTTTCCTTCTTGCCATCATCATCAACAGATTCTGTTACATACTTATTGTCTTGCAACATGATGATGCGCTCGGTTGAAGCTTCAAGCAAGTCTGATTGAATCTCCTTTGCAAATGCTTTTGAATATTCTTCCAAATCACTTCCTGTCAGTTCAAATAAAAAGGAGTCGTCTGATGGATCAAAGTACTTCATGCTTGTTACCTTTATATCGACAGAAGACGGAGAACTGACTATTTCTTTATCGTCATTTACTTTCCATTCGCCACTACCTTTGAAACTAATCATCATTTTCACATTAACTTTTGTCCCATTTATTTCCGTTTCATAAGAATAAGACCAATTGGCTGTTGATGTGTAAGTACCATCAGCTTTGTTGTTATCCACTCCATCAAGAGTCATTTCGCCTCCACTACTTGTAGTTTCATTACCTGTATAGTGCCAAGAACCAACTAATTTGTCTTTAGTAGATTCACATGAAGTTAACCCCATTAGGGCTGCTGCCACTACGAAGAATATGTATATTACGTGTTTCATTTTACTTTGTGTTTAATTGTAGAGTTATTCTTAATTTCGGCAATTACCGCCATGTACCTTCTTCTATGACGGAAATTTCTTTGTCATTTCTGAATTTGCACTTTTGATATGTATGGTTATTGAAATACCATGTTCCGACTCCATCGCGTTTACCATCTTTGTAGTTACATTCTAAAAAGGCACCATAAGATTTACGTTTCTCTTTGGGCCAATATTCTGTACCAGAGCCGTTCCTACAGCCATTCTCATAACTACCCTTGTAAATCCAGGTTCCATCGGCCGTTGTGTAAGTACCCTGCCCATGAAAATAGCCATTTTTGAAATCACCTTCGTAAGTGCCATTTTCATAAGTTATTTTACCATGACCATCCATGATTTGGTCATTCGAAATAGTACCATTAAAATAGTCACCATTACGATATTTCAGTAGGCCATTACAATCTCTGCCACTGATTGTACCAGAGAATGACTCTCGAGGGTCGTCTTCCGCATAGTGTATTTCACGCTGACCATCAGGAAGTTCCCAGCGAGGTCTATAATGCCTTTCGCCTTCATAGACACAATATACATTAGCAGGACTGGCGGAGTCAACATACCAATTCACTTCGCTTTGCGCTATTGATTCATCAAAACCAGATGGCATATTGACCTTATCCATCTTTTGCCAAATGATTACTCCCCCTATTGACAATATTAGAAAAGACAGGAACAGGAATATGCCATTATCAGATTTTACTTCAGTGCCTTGGCCATACTGATTATCCTTTTTTTCGCCTTCTGCAAAGAACAATAGAATGTTCCAAAATGGGACGAACATCCATGCGCCCGACTTGCCTAAATCGTGACAACGCTTGGCACATTGAGCATAGAGGAACCAGAAAAAGGCTACTGTACAAGCAAGGAACAACAAGATTACACCTCCATTTCCGTCGGAATGTTCTATATCAAACAATAAGAAAGATGCAAACCAAGCCACAAAGCCCACTACATACGAAAGAATGAGTTGCAGGCGCCCTATTCTGCCTTTGAACGAGAATGGGCGGAAAGAGTCTCTTTTTCTCCAAGCTTCTACGTCATCGGTTTTCGGCTCACTATACTTCTGAGCCAAGAGACGTTTGGGGGCCATATTATCTGAGTCACTATTATCTTTAACTGCTTGATTCCCCACAATGGTCTCCTCATCTGCCGTAAAGTTTTGTCCTTCGTTCTCAGCACTTTTACTTTCAGCTACAGAAGGTACTGCGTCCAAAGACAGTTGGTTCTTAAAATCACGCACTGTCTGTGTACGCTTCTTCACATTCGGACACATTGCCTCGGTTACCACCTTAATAAGATTGATTGGTACACCTTTTTCACGCAGATTGTCTTCTACCAATTCATCGTCGCTCACAAGTTCGGAAGCTGCGGGAGGCGTTTCACGGGTGAGGAGTTTGTAAAGTGTGGCACCAAGGGCATATACATCGATGGTGGGACGGAACTCGCCGCTCTTTGCCTGATTACCTTGCTCTATGGGCGCATAGCCAGCCGTGCCGAGACCGATGTTGGTGGAGGTTTCGGGTTGACCGTTGGCATCGTAGTGCTTGCTCAGTCCAAAGTCTATCAAGAAAATGTGGCCATCGCTTGCACGGCGCATGATGTTGCCGGGCTTGAGGTCGAGGTGAAGCATGTGGTGTGTCTCATGCATATAGATGAGCGCATCGGCCACAGCCTTGATGATGTTGGTGGCCTCATCGGCACCTATCGGGCCAGACTTTACATAATCGTTGAGGTTCTGACCTTCGATGTAGTCCATCACATAGTAAAACGTTCCATTCTCATCGAACAGGTCGGTTACACGCACGATATTGGGGTGCTCAAGGTGAGAGAGGTTGCGCGCCTCTTTTTGAAACTTACGACAATAGTTGTACGACAGGCTACCGTCGGTCATGCCCGTAATGCTGCCATCTTCGTCACGCGAGTTGACCTCCTTCATAAAGAACTCTTTGATGGCGACTTTCTTGCCCAAATGTACGTGCTCGGCAAGGTAGGTAATGCCAAATGCGCCTTGTCCAAGGACACGCTCTATTCTGTATGCCCCCTCACGCAGAAGGGTGCCGGTTGATAATTTTTGTTGCATGGGTTATTTAAGGGGATATTTAAGGTTCTGTTTGGTCAGTCATTCGCATGTTTACTTTTTTGAGGTCTTCTGTTTTTTTCTCTAAATTCTTCTGCCACTCCTCAGCGGCCTTTTCAGTTCTTGATTTAGGAAGAAATGGTATTTTGACATCAAAGCACGCATGAAGAATTCCAAGAGTTAATCCGATTAAGATTACGGCCAATTCAATCCATTTGTTTTTATTATTCTTTTTCTCTGGCATACTTATTCTTTACGTTAAACTTAGGAGTTTGCTTCTCTTCTTTTGGAGAGCCTTTTCTACTCTTGAAAATCTCGCTAACAATGTGTTCGTCTTCCTTTGCGTCCGGCTTATCGTCTGCAACCGTTTGTGGCTTTTCCCGGTTAGTTGGCTTTGCCGGCTTGCTGCCCACCCCCTGTGACTGTCTTTCGGCAGAGGCTGGTAAAGATGTTTCACGTTGAGGTGAAACAGACTGTAAAGAGGTGTCCTCTATGAGCGCATCGCTATTTTTCTTCTCAGCAGACCGGCCCTTGGCAGAATCCATTTTAGTGCTATCGGGCTTTGCGCTCTCATTCTCTTTATTACCTAAAATGAAGTACGAAGCGCCAGCAGCTATAATGACTAAAAGCAACACGACCAACAGCCACGGCAACAGATTACGGCGCTTAGGCCGCGGAGTGGTGGCAGGGAAGTCGGGAGTAATAAACGTGCCCTTTGGCTCTTGCTGGCGAGGCGGAACTGGGGCTTGAAGGGGATTAGCACCTATTACCTTTTCAATATGTATAAGGTGTGCCGTGTGGTTGTCCTTGTTTTCCTCAGTCACACTGCGGAGCATCTCAAGTTTCTCCTCATCGGTGGAGTTTGGTTTGGTGATGATGTTGAGAATATTCTCGTCGGTAGACTGCTCAAGCATGCCGTCGGAACACATATAAAAATAGTCGCCCGGCTTAATGTCGGTGAGGTGGGCTATGTCGGCTCTTGCGCGCTGCTCCTGACAGGGTTGCATGGCACGCGTGATAACATTCTTCTGCGGGTGGTGGAGCGCCTCCTCCTCTGTAATCTCGCCTATTTTGACAAGGTCGTTGACGAGCGAATGGTCGCGCGTGTGAAAGACGATGCGCGCTGGCGAATGCTTGGTGGCGGGACGTAATTGGTAAACGCGGCTGTCGCCAATGTGAGCCACCGTTGCGCCATTGGCGTGCAAACAAAGGAAGGTCATTGTAGTGCCCATTTTGCGTTCGGCCCCATCGTCCTTGGCATCGAGCGCGTCGTAGGCTGCGGCAAGGGCTTGACGAAAGAGGTCGTCGCTGAGGGGGTCGTCGGCATGCCACTGGCTGAGTATCTTACGACTAATTTGCTCGCACACCGTGGCCGAAGCCACCTCGCCTTTTTCATGTCCGCCCATTCCGTCGCACAGTACGAAAAGGCGGCAATCTGTTGTAGACTGTCCTAAGGCCGGAAAGAGTGAGTCCTCTTGATTGGCTCGCTGCCCAAGCTCCTGCAGGTTGTATGCTTTAATTTGATATTTCATTGAATGTGTGTTATACTGTAAAAGTTAACTCCGTGCTTCCCATTTTAATGCGGTCGCCGTTATTAAGAATAAGCTGGTCAAACTGGTTGATGAGCGCACCGTTCAGATAAGACGGATTCTTGTTAGCGCCATTTTTCAACAAATGCACAATCTGCCCGCGTTGATTATACACTTCAATAATGGCATGGCTACGACTCATGGTGCGGTCAGTAGTCCGTATCTGCACGGTGGCCGACGATGTGGTGGCCTTCCGCCCGATGGTGTTGGAGCCTTGCTTCAGCTGATAACATCGGCCCATGGCATCAACCAGTTTGCCTGTCGTTCTATTGGGAGCTGAGCCCACGGTGGTCACGTCTGTACCGCCCGACGCTGCTTGTCCTGAACGCAGCTGCGTTTCCTCGTTACCGGCTTGTGACGTACCCGCGCCGCCATATTGCGTTTCCTCACATTCTGAGGTCTGGGGGGGCACATAGCGCTGACATTGGCCAACAACGTGCTTCTCCTTACATACTGGGCATGTGAAAGTGGCTGCATTGATATTTGGCACATTGTTCAAGCGGAGTATCTTGCCACAAGTGGGACATTTTATTCTTATCGTATTATCCATTGCTGCTGTTTTAAGTAAAATTACCACCTCATCACGGGCATATTATCGGGAAAACGTCCCCACATCACGGGGTGCTGCTGGTTCCCCGACATGCGCTTCACCCTTGCGCTGACATAGTCAAAGAGTTCCTTGGCTGTAATGATGCGGTTGTGGTTGGCGTCGGCACCGCCCCGCAATCCGTGCTGCAAGGCATAGGTAAAGAAGCCGTTGGTAAGTTTTCTTGACTCAATCGAAACTTCATTGCCGCGGCACGACAGAAAGAGCATGACGTTGCTATTCTTTCTCACGCCTCCGCCTTGATGTCTTGTGTTGCGGTTTTGGCGCATAGCTCCCGCAAAACAAGCATCGGCAAAAATCATCTTGTTACGGCTCTTGCATGCCGCCATGGCCGAATAGATGCTTCCATAGCTGAGTATGCCGTCGTAGCACACAAAACCACCTGGTACACCGTGGCCACTGAAAAACAATACCACAATATCGTTGGCTGTAGCCTTTGCCACCATATTACGCAAGGCAGCTTTTACGGTTGCGAGTTTTGCCTGACTGTTAATCAAGAGTTTTGTTTGGGCGTACTTGTTCTGCTGATATACCCACTGCATGGTGGCGGCATCGTTGTGGGGCAGGCGAAGGTCATTCTGGCTGCCAGGGTAGTCGGATATGCCCACCGAGAGGAGGTAGGTCTTTGCCTCTCCCTGCAAAGGCACTGCCAGCAGCACCACCCAAAGCAGCAATCTCTTTACCACCTTAGGCATCTTGAATGTCGGCATTGTTGCAGTAGTCTGGCTGATCGTCGCTTGCATTATAGGCCAGATGTTCTTGCTCTTGCTGCATCATGTCCTGCTGCTGCGCAACGTGCGCATCTTGAAAATCCTGCATCTGAATATTTTCGTTGGACACATCGAACACCTCGCCCTCTTCAATCTGCTGGTTTTGATTGTAATCTACAATAACGGCATCAGCCGTACCATCGTAATCCGCATCTATCACAGCACCTATATAATGGCCATCAGTAATTGTGGCCGTCTGCATCATGCTTCCGTCTTCGTTTTGTACATCATACACGCCTAACACTTGTAACTGATCATCGTGCACGCCCATACCATCGTCGCTGGCAGTTTGCAGATTAGGATCATCTTGCGCCACAAAGTTGTCACCACCATGACCAGTATAGTCGCTCTCGCCATTTGATGCCACATCTTCAACGGTTGCATTCACATCGCGCGGTGCCTCGGACACGTACTGAGGCTGCTCGGTTTCGATGCCGTCTTGGGTGTCTGCAACAGCCTCTACCTCCTGCGACTCTGCAGCGTTGTCAGTCTGTGTTTCCGCCGTCTGGGCATTGTTCTCCTCTTGGTCGTTGTTGCTATCATCAGCCACGGCTTCTACACCCAACGTGGCTCCGCTGCCAACGGCAGCACCTGCAACGGCTGCGCCAGCCATGGCTGCACTCCTTTTTCCGCGGGTTTTCTTGGGTTTTGCGTTCGGTTCGGCAGCCGGTGCGGCTTGGTTAGCTTTAGGGTTATTGCCACTCTGAGGCTGCATGATAATTGTTTCTTCGTTGTTCATCGTTTTTTGGCATTTATTGAGTTAATGATGACACAAAGTTATGCCGCCAGCCATGAGTTGTAAAGACATTTTTGAAAGATTGTAGCAACTATCCCGTTTATTGTACAAAATGTCAGTGGGTGTACTTACACCCGCAGGAGATGCACTGCTTGTAGTACTCTATGTTGCGATAGGGTATGTTTCCGAAAGGCTTGCCACATTGGGGGTTAGGACACTTGTATTTCTTGGCATATTCTTCGTTAAGGTCGTGAATTTGTTGCGCCACGCTGTCCTCGTTTTTACCCCGGCAAAAGAAATATACCGCCAGGAGCAACGCACCAAGCACTATAACAACGCGCACTGCCACATTGATGCCAGGAATCAGACCTACGCACACACCGAGCAACGACAGTATACCCTGCAAACGCTGCTGGTTGGCTTTCTGGGAGGCTTTATTTTGTATGTCGAGCACTTGCTGCTCATATTCACTCCATACAGCTTTCAACGGGCGTAACGAGAAAGTAGGTACTTCTTTTGCAGGCTGACCGCCCATTGGCGCCGACACGCCATTAACCAGCTGGAGTATTTGCCGCAAGGGCAACATAAAGCGGTCTTTGCCGAGCTGCACACGGCTTGAAACCGTCAGCGCCTTGCTGAACACCTGATTGCCGTCTACGTATGTCTCATTTTGCAGATTAAGGTTCTCGATGTTGATGTGGCCACCATTTATCGTGATGCGGCAATGCTTGCGGCTTACCGAGAGTGGTACCATGCCCGCAGGGCCTATGTTAAACTCTCTTCCGTCGACCATGCAATGAAGGCGGCGTGCCCCCTCTTCTCTTCCTATTATTATTTCCATAATTGCGAAATTCGGTGTTTATAACCACCCTAAATGTACAACTCTACTTGACAGGCTCCTTCTCTGCCATCGAATTCGTTACACGCATAAGGAGCAAGGCTTTCAACTGCTTGAGCGCCTCCTTGGATATGCCCAACTTGAAAGCGAAGTTTACACCATCAGTCAGCACGAGGCTTTTTTGCAAGGGTTGAACCTTGTATACAAAACTAAGGTTTACGATAAAGCGCTTGCCTATGCGCACAAAGAAAGAGGCTTGCTCGCGCAAACTTTCGCTCACAAGTTGCTGCATGCGCGACAGGTTCATACAGATGGAGTGCTTCTGCTTGTTGACGAGCACAATATCGGTGTAATTGCCGTCGCCCACCATGTAGACCACTTTGGAACAATCAAGCCGCACCAATTCGTCGCGAGTGATAATGTAAATATATCTGCTATCCATATAGATGTATATAAGTTAACAACGATGTTCTGAACTCACACAAGGGTTGTAATTGTATATTAAGGTTAAGAGCCAAAAAAGCGTGGCACCATCGCCCGTTGCTGAAATAGAGGTTGTGGAAGAGACCTATTCAGTATGCAACAGACAATAGTCCACGCTTGTACAAAGGTATTTGTAGCATGCACCGCCTCACGCCATTTGCTAAAGAATGGTGTGAGGTGCGCACGTAATGATACCATAATATGCGTGAACGATATTGTACGTTTTGCCTTACTGAATATCGAAACTTCCACATTTCTATTTCAAGACAACGTTCAATACGCTCATTCTTTGAGGGTCTTCACAGCTGTTGGTCATTTCCAACAGCTCCGATCCTAAGCGCAAAGTTAAGTATTTATTATTTAAGGGTGGTTCTAAGAATTCTGTTTTTTGAGTTCTGCTATTCTGAAATGTGATTTGCACACTCTCGGAAGTGTCTTTCTGAAAGTTTGTTCGGTCACATAGCCCACTATGCTCCCTCTCAAACTTTCAAAAAAAACACTTCTGATAGCGCACAAATCCCTATTTCAGAATTATTAGAGCCACCCTTAAGACAATGCCATTTTCTACCATAAAATTTAGGGGTTAGGGTGATGCATATATGAAGCATATAAAAAGGGATCAAACAGTACCTCAACTGAAAAATAAGAACTTCCACATTGCTATTTCACGGTAGCTGCTCAATGCCTCTATTTTGCTTACTTTACTTGTCATTATGTATTTTGACGCTGCAAAAATACAACTCTTCGCACTCTGTCACAAGCATATTGACGTTGATTGTACAAAATGTGCGATTATTGTATGAGTTGCTGCGTTGGAAGTGTTTTTTGTAATAGATGCTGCACAAAGCAGGCGATGCGACACCGCGGATACCACGTGCTGGGGCAATCGCGCGTTGTGAGGCAGGGTGTTCAAAACAGACATTAAAACGAGATAGTTTGGGGGTATTCTAAGTTGCCTGAAACGCACTGCAAAAACGCAAGCACCAAATGCTACTCTAAACGCAAGCAATAAACGCTAACACTAAACGCAAGCTATAAGCGCTAACACTAATGGGGAGCGACGCGTCTCGCGTCGGGCATTAAGGCAAAGGCTATTTCGTGTATAGGCATTGCATTTTCCCGACGCGAGACGCGTCGCCCCCATTAGTGTTAGCGTTTGGTGTTAGCGTTTGATGCTTGCGTTTATTGCTTGCGTTTGGTGTTAGCGTTTATTGCTTGCGTTTGGTGGTTAAGTCCGTTCGCATGGTTACATTTCATCGGGCAGCACTAATTTATAAAAGTACCAGAACGAGAAATGTTGCATTTGGGGCTTTTTCTATACTACAATAACTTTACTAACCGAGTATCTTGCATCTTACACAAACACGTTGCAACTCATTGGATATCAACGCTTTACTTAGTGTAGGATACTGCTAATGTTACCTACACGCAACTTACACAACCTGCACACCACACATACTGCCACACGGCACAAGCACGGGAGGAGGTTATTACGGCATAGGGGAGCAGAAAAGTCTGTTGCTCCGATAGATTGTTCTACGTCCCTGTGGCGTATAACCCACCACATACGTGCATGCCGACTGCGAGGCAGCGGGGTGTGATGTGTAAGATGTGTGCAGGGGTGTGTAAGATGTTTTGAACACATCTTACACTCTTGAAACACTTGTGTATCAACTTGTTACGTGCAAAAAGTGTAAGATGGCAGTAAAAGTACACACACTCATTTATAAGGGGGCTGACGGGGAGGGGGCAAATATTACACACAATTGCTATCCGGTAAAACTCCGAAGCACGTTTTACCAGACAACAATATATTACTATGGCTCACGGATCACACCGATTGCACGGATTTTTTTTCGCTCGTGCAACGTGCTTTAGCACCACGGAGATGACGGATTTGACGGATTTTGTGAGCATT